>Ga0208373_1002862_pt1 | contig 18014 bp, 11 predicted proteins | sample RifOxyC2_FD_184036 | JGI IMG/M metagenome (GOLD analysis project Ga0208373, IMG submission 184036) | Soil microbial communities from Rifle, Colorado - Rifle Oxygen_injection C2 (SPAdes) | ecosystem: Environmental > Terrestrial > Deep subsurface > Rock core/Sediment | place: Rifle, Colorado... | reverse complement strand
GCCCGTCTTCGCCCCCAATGTCCGGGGCATCGACGTGGTCGGCGGCGGCTCGCAGTTCGTCCATGCCGACGCCGCAACGATCTGGGAAACCTTTAAGCCTCTTGCCTTGAAAAAGGATGAGGTGGCTCAGGTCGTCAAAACTAAACCCGCGGTGGGTATGTTTCTAAATACCTGTATGCGTAAGTTGGCCGCCAAACACCCCAACGCGCAGGTCATCGTTCTGAGATACGATTTCGATCTGGACGACGATATCAAGTCCACCTTGAAGGAGTATCTCGCCGGCACCACTGTAGACAGCGGGGGCAACGGCTACATCCTGTTGTTCCGGTCGACCGCCGCATCCCCCCAGGTCATCTGGGGAACGGTCAATATGTGGGACAAGGACGGCGATATGCCGTTCGAACCCCCCACCTCCGGGGTTTGCAGATAAATACCCCCCGACAGTCATCTGCGGCGTGCCCCTTCTGGGCCCGCCGCCTTTTTATTTTCCCCACATTATCACCATATTCGTCCTCTTGACATCTCCCCCATATATTGATACACTATCCCCACAATTGAATTTCTCAAGCTGGCTCAATTTAGTGGCTAGCACTCGCTCCCGAAAGGGATCAAGCGGGCTAAGAACATTTTTTTGTTTGAATAATATGGCCAAAGCCAAAACAGTAGCCCCGGTAGTAGCCGAGGAAAAAGAAGATAAAAATAGTTTCAAGTCCCTGTTGCAGGATCACGGCGGCAATTTGCCGAAACCGGGTGACGTGATCAAGGGCAAAGTGATCTCCGCCGATCGTCGTGAGATCCGGGTGGACATCGAAGGCCTCGCCGTCGGTGTGATTCGTGGCGCCGAACTTTTTGCCGAGTCGCGCGAATATGCCAACCTCAAATCGGGTGATGAAGTGGAAGCCACGGTCGTCGAATTGGAAAATGAAAATGGTGAAATGGAACTCTCGTTCCGCCTCGCCGGTGAAGCGCGCGCTTGGGACAACCTCCGCAAATGGATGAAAGACGGCCTCACTATCAAATCCAAAGTGATCTCTGCCAACAAGGGCGGTATCATGATGCAGGTAGAGGGAATGGCCGGTTTCATGCCGGTGTCGCAACTTTCTCCGGATAATTATCCGCGTGTGGCCGGTGGCGACAAAAATCGCATCTTCGAAAAATTGCGTGAAATGATCGGCAAGGAAATGGAAGTGAAAGTGATCGATGTTGATGAAAAAGAAGAAAAACTGATCGTATCCGAACGCGCTGTTTGGGAAGATTCTCAAAAGGCCGTGCTCGAACAGTACAAAGTCGGGGATATTGTGGAAGGTGAAATTTCCGCGCTGACCTCGTTTGGTGCGTTCGTGAAATTTGGCGATAACCTCGAGGGTCTTATTCACATTTCTGAGATCGCTTGGCAACGTATCGACCACCCGAAAGATATTCTCAAAGTGGGTGATAAAGTGAAAGCGCAAATTATCCAGCTCGACAAATCCAAGATTTATTTATCCATCAAACGCACCATGAACGATCCGTGGAAGCAAGCGAAAGATAAATACAAAGTCGGCGAAAAAGTTTCCGGCAAGGTGATCAAAGTGGAACCGTTTGGGGTGATGGTCGCGCTCGATAAAGAGATTCACGGTCTCGCTCATATCTCCGAACTTTCCGATGAGCCGATCAGCAATATCAACGACAAATTCAAAGTCGGCCAGGAATATGATTTCGAAATCGTCTCTCTCGAACCGGCCGAACACCGTCTCGGTCTCAAAGCCGCCGGCGTGAAAGGCAAATCCGGCCGCAAAGCCGAGAAAGCAGAGAAGTCCGAAAAAACGGAAGAGAAAACCGAAGAGCCGAAAGAAGAAGTGAAAGAGGAAAAGAAGGAAAAGAAAGCCAAAAAAGCGGCTAAAACGGAGTAAAATATCAATTAAAAAACCAGCCTCATAGTATAATAATTTTCTGGCGGCCAGACTTGTCCCGCGAGGGACTGCGCCCCGCGCGGCGGGGTGCGATGGCCGCGGGCGAAAATTATTATCTATGTCGGCTGGTTTTTTTGTTTTTGTCTATTTTTAGCCTAAAAAGGCAGTTATCCACAGGGTACCCTTGACAAAAGGGTGTTTTTGTGATATACTATGCTGTTCTGTGCCAAGTGAGAGTGGGAGAATATAAACAGACAAAGCCCCACTTTGAACGGCCAGAATCGCTCTTTTTCCAAAAGACCGGAACGCCGGGCTCGCGTAAACCCGCACCGCCCGCCGGTCGCACAACAAACCGCGCCATAATAATGGCGCAAAGGAGGCCCTATGACCTGGCCCAGTATTTAGGGGACGGGGCAAGCACCCCCCCCCCCAAGTTAAATCGGTCGTGTTCGGACACCGGCTGCGAGTGCAACGCGTAATAGTGCACCGCTTTAGTTCGAACCGGCCAAAACCAAGTCCCCACCCGCACGGTGGGGCATTTTATTTTTGGCGAATTGACGCGCTTTATCTTTTCTGTTAAATTTAGTAGAGTATAGGCGAATGAAAAAATAAAAATGTATCTATGGAACGTCGATGTCCTGGTTTAGAGGAAATGAAAATCACCACCAAGAAATCCGAAACCAAAGAATCATCATTTGAACAAGCCAAACAAGCAGTATTGGATTTTTTGGCTACCCCGCATTTTGAATATCGGCGACAACACGATTTAATTGATACGACGACGCCTAATTTCCCCAGTCGCGGGACACCAGAATTTGTGCTCCCTATTTTACGAAACAAATTATCATTGGCCATGAAAGAGGCGCCTGACGATATGGCTCGAGCCAAGTTTATTCACGATTTGTGGGAAAATGATTTAGACGAGTATGAAAAAGTGTCAGCGATAAATGCGGCTTCAAAAGAAGAGACCGAGCAATTTATTTGGTATGTAGATAATTCAAGAACGGCTAATAAACCGGAGAAAAGAAGAGCGGAATTTGTGCCACCGATTTTTGCTCAGCGATCCGAGGACATTATAACTGACATTAAAGAAAATCAAATATTTTGGTTAGCAAATGATCTCGACAATGGCGAAGATGTGCAGAAAGCTTTGAACAGGTATGTAGATCATCACGAGAATTGGGATTATCAAAAAGGCTCATATATTGATAAAGATAAATATTTGGCAAAAAGAGAGCGATATTTATTGGCGGCGCAAGAATATTCGAAAAATCGTAAGGAAGGAAAAACTGTGAGAAAGTTTGAAACATATGAGCAGCTGGATCGAGGGCGTTTTAATGATGTATTTCAAGCATGGGAGAATGATAGATTTAGTAATGTTAAGACGGTATTTACGACTTATCGAAGTTTTTATTATCCAATTTTATTGGAACAGTTGTATGTATTGGGCGACGAACAGATTAAAGAACGTGAGGTGCTCAATTTATTAGAAAGAATTGATCATTTTGGATTGCAAATGACGGATGTAGACAACAAATTTGAAGCTGGGGAAATAGAGCGGCAGGGATTTACCAAGGCTTATGATTGGGGGCATATTATCCACAATCTGGAAGACACTGAATTTGGCAAAAGCAAGGAATTGGCTTTGGACATTTTGAGTTCTTTAAAAGAAGTTAGTCCTGCCGTTTGCGAATATTTGAGTGAAAAAGGAATAATTGAGGATATCGATGGTTTTCGTGAATGTATATATAAAATTATTGACATATTAAATCATCAACCGTCCGTGTCGAGCAGTCGACTGATGGATTTAATTCAGCGTGCCGATACAGCACCGGTGATAAAATCGCAGGCGATTCAGACCTTGTATCACTTAGAGCTCGGGAAAATTGGCATGTCGAATAAAGGGGTGAATTATTTAGGAAAGATTTTTGATTTAGGCGAATTTAATAATCCGAATCACTTCGCGCACCGGGTGACCGGCGATGGCAAAGTGGGGATTTTTGACGAACAGAAAAAAGCAGTGGGGTATTTTCAATTAAGCGATTTGGCTACACCAGAACAAGAAATTCAAGCACAGATGTTGGAGTTTAATTTGAATACTTTATTTTTATCAAAATCGGGTGAGACCGATCGAGAACGCGTCGAACGCGAGGCGATTTTGGAAGAATTTAAAGAAAAATATTTTGCCACTTATTTGACGGATTTTTACCAGCAAACCGGCGTTCATTTTAATAATTTGAAATTCAAAGAGCAGGGTTGGTTTTTGTGGTATGCCCAGCATGCTAGCGCCGAAGATAAAACCCGCGCTCTGGAATTTGTGAAGAAATATCGCGAGTCCGGATTTAAAACATTTCTGTCATTGGAACAAGATCAACAGGGTGGAAACGATATTTTAGATATTGGAGAAAAGTTGGACGCCAAAAGTGCCAGTGCCATTTTTGCCAAATACGGCGAGATCGTCGATGCGGCGGAAAGTGTCGGTGATTATTTGCAAGAATATTTTGGTGCCGACAAATTCAATCCCAATGTCACGCGTACGGCCGCGGACAACCTTCTGCGCACCGGCAAAGAACTGCTCGCGAGCTATGCGGATCGGGTACAGGCCGGCGAACAGCTCGATAGCGCGCAGTTGATCGCCGAACTGGACAAATTACATGTCGACGTGCGATTATTTTTGAGCGGGTTCAAAGCCGTCACCGAGAGTGGAGAAAAAATAAAATTATCGGACATCAAAGGTATAGATTTCGGGTCGCGTGAAAAAGTGGCACCCGACGAAGCCGGTGAGATGGAAAAAATTATCAATATTAATTATGTTGGTAGTCCGCTCCTGCCGGGTGTGCTTGCTGGTTTTGAAAAAGCGCTCACCAATCCGGACAATACTTTTTATGTGTTGAAACGCGATGGCCAGATTATTTCGTTTTTTCGTTTTGAAAATTTGCGTGACAAAAAAGGCGAGCTCACCAGTGAAACCGAATTTGCTTCATTTAATACCGACAGTGATTATAAGGGCGGTTCGCTCGGACGCGGCATTATGCGTGAGGCCGTGCTCGCGCGGGGCGAGACCGGAGCGATTGTTGCGGACACCGATCCCAGTAGCCGCGTGTGCCAGTATTATGTCAATGAGGCTGGATTCGTCGTGGACGGCGTCGAGGTTTACAAACAAACCGGACAAAAAGTTTTTCATATTCGGCGCGACAACAAAAAATTATATTTGCTCGAGCCGGACGAAATTGATTTGGGGAAAAATTACGATGACGCGCTCAACAAAATCGAAAAATACATCGCCGCCGGCTATGTGCTCGTCGGCTATACAAAAGATAAACAGTCGGGAAATTATTCGGCGAAATTGGCGCGCGAAAAAACTGGGAAACAATCAGATGAAGAATTGAATCCGGAATCGACCGGCCCACAGCGGGCCACTAATTCGTAGCGGCTAGAGGTTTGTAATCACTTAAATCCATTTTGTACTCACCACCATCTTTGGTGGTGTTTTTGTTTTCAGCCAAATTTTGCCAATTCATTTCGAAAAGTTTTTTGTGCATCTGGTAAATGAGTTTGTCTTCGATGATCACGCCGATCGGGGTGGCGCGGTCGAGAGTGGTGTAGGAGATTTTGTTGTTGTAGATATGCATCGTCACGTGCGCGAAATCCATCGGGAAGTTTTTGATCAGACGTACGCTGGTGATTTTTTGATCGTAGTCCTGCAAAAATTTGCGATTGGCGGGGGAGTCGTTGGCAATGGCTTTTTTGGGTACATTGCGGCGTTCGCGTTCACGAAAATATTCGTCGTTTAATTTGGAGAAATTCTTCGCCACCGACTCCAAATCCAAATAAGTGTAAATTTCTTCACTTTGGAGCGAATCCCACCAGACTTTCTTGATGTCTTCTTCGCCCTCGAAAAATCGCACCCCGGGCTTGCCGGCGGCCAGATTGAAGGTGGAGGCCAACTGGGGGATGAGGGATTCAATGTTTTGACGGGCGGTTTCAGCCTCTTCTGAGCGTTTTTGGGCGAGTTCGCGGAGTTTGTCCGGGTGGGTGGGGCCAAAAACGGACAGCCAGGCCTTTGGCCACCAAATCATCGAGGATTTTGTATACCAGGGCCCGTTTGAGCGGGCTTTTGAGGGCGATTTTGCCGGCTTTTTGGGCGTTTTCGGTGAGTAGGATCTCATAGATAGCGGCTTCATTGGGGGATAACCCGGCCGAGGAGAGGAGTTTTTCGTACATATAATAGGTATTTATTGATAATGAGTGGCTGTCATTCCGACGATACGCTCACTTGCGTTCAGTATAAACTCCGGAGGAATCTCTGTCTCATTGTTTTGGCCAATTGGACAGAGATCCCTCGTCGGCGCGAGCCTCACTCGGGATGACAAGTGGGCTACTATGTAGTTATTATACCACATTATCCGTACTTTGTCAAGGGCGTGTGACAAAATTATGTCTAATTTGACATAAAATCTACCCCATACATACCACAATGTGACAGAATGTGCCAGTAGATATTGACAAAATCCCAAAATCGTGATATACTATCTTGTTAAGCTAAAAGATCTGAAACGGAAAGCTTAGCCACCAGCACCTTACATATACATACCGGCAGATGACAGAAGTCGCCTTGGAGAGAGGGCGGCGGGACACAAAACCGGCAAAATAAGCCCAAGCGTTGGAGAGAGCGCAAACGGCTGACTACAACTACGCTATTATATAATTACTTAGGCAAAATACCTCTCTCCACTCGGACGAGAGGTATTTTGTTAAGTCAGTTGTTCCAGCAGGCGAGGGAGAGAGATCAAGAACCATTACTAAAGTAATTTACAGTAATGTCACAAAGATCAACCCTCACCTGTCGGAATAAATCCGGTAAGTTCATTACATTGTTCATTATATAGATATTGATTTCAGTTCACCCATTGAAAAATGGAGAGAGATTTCCATCGGTGAGAAGAAATACTATCTTCTAGCAAAAATATTTGTTTATACGATGTTGTCATCCCGACCGAGTCCGCCAAGGCGGACGAGTGGAGGGATCCCTCATCAAATAAATGAGGCGGAGTGTGTGCGTTTGCCGAAGTGATTCGTCAATGCCCCTCGTGGTCTCCTCATGACATATGCTAGGGTCATGTAGTACCAAGTGCGTCCCTTCCTGACAACAATCCAATTCGTTGGAGAGAGATGTCGGGCAGGGGACAGTCGGTATTACAAAAGGGAAGCAAGAAATTTGAGAGAGTAATCTTGCGTCACGGTAGCTTACGGAAAAGTTTTGTAAGAACGATGTACTTTAACAATTTATCTTTCAAAGAATAGGACACTAACAAAAACAACCCGCTGGTTGCGAGTTGCTTTAGTGGTGGACGGAGGGGGAATCGAACCCCGAAGCTGAGATGGTAAGCCCAGCTACGGAACCATCCGTTCTCCGCCCTAGTCCACCGGACAATATTATATCACAAAATAAAAAACAAACGAACTCCCTTGCGGGAGTTCGAGATTCGGAACGGATATAAGTTTCGCAACTGGGCTTACCATCAACGGTAGGATATCAGAAAACAATGAGATTGTCAAGTGAATTATCCACAGTCGTATTTTTTGAAAGCGTCATCACGGGTGTGGTGGCGTCAATTCTGGAGTCGAGGGGCACGAAACCCCGTTGACGCTCCCGGCCGTGGCGGCCGTAATCCTAAATGGAGGAAGCCATGACAATTCAAGCGGCAGCAGATTTGGAACATAAGTTCCAAATCAAATTCCAGGGCATCTACGCGATGCCCTATAATGAGAAGTTCTTTATCAACCACGGGTATTCCAACTCATGGTGGGGCGATGCCAATCGCTCCATCTTCAAAACGGACGGAGTGGCGGAGGGCCAAAAATTGGTCGAAACTCGTCGTTGTGAGATGCGCCGCGATGATCGGGCGCGGTACTATGAGGTTTTCTCACGGAAGGCTTCGTATGTAATTATAAGAGCCGAATGGTTCGGCTCGCATTCCTCTCGTGGCGTTTACTACTATCTGTACCTTCGGGGATTCGTTCGTCCGGGTGATAACAGATAGCGCCCGCGCTGGTATTCCCCAGCATAAAAAAGAAAAAATAAACTTCATCTGTTTGCACAAACAATGAAGTGGTAAAGATAGGGGGTGCAGCGAGTTGCACAACTTGCTCGCCCCCAAACTTTCAAAGTAAATAAAAATTTGTTTATTTTGAAAGCGTCATCACCAGTCGTGGTGGCGTGATTAAACATTCCCTATTCACCCGTTCGCGAAATAGAGTCAGAGTTAGATGGTCGTCAGACCATCTCTCCGGCGAGACGCCGTCTTTCTTTACCTTCTTTTCTCGGGCGGATGAATGGGAAACAAAAAACCGATCGCGCATCATTGCCGGTCGGTTTTTTTGTTTAATTTTTATTTCCCAAAATAATTATCCACCGCGAATCGGTATTGTTCAATAAATAATTTTTTGAACAAGCGAAAATTATTTTGTTCATAGATCAACAGGATTGCTTTTTTATATTCCGTTTCGTCGATACTACGGTAAGACAATGGGCACCAATCGTGCGCCCAAAGAATCGCGTCTGTAATCAGGCGGCCAGTGCGTTTATTACCGTCTACGAATGGTTGAATGTAGGCGATCAGAGCGCCTGCGAGAAAGGCCTTTACGACCGGTGACGATTCGGTATTAATTGCTATACAACTTTTTTCCACCGCTTCTTGGATTTGCCATTGGTTATCCAAAGGTTTGTAAGCACTGCCGGTAATGCCAACCAAAATTTTGCGCCAATCATCCGGTATTCCCAAGTTTTTTACAATCAACGAATGCACTGTTCGGATCGAATCTATAGTCAATGTTTTGAATTTGGTTGGATTGGACAAGATATATTCCAGCGCATTTTTGTGCCCCAAAATCATATCCGCTTCCTGCGGACTGTGCCCCGGAGCTTTGACGTCTTTGGTCAAAAGTAATTCGGTGTCGAGTAGTGTATAGGTATTGCCTTCCATCTGCGATGATTTCCAACTCAATTCGATTGTCAGCCTCTCTAATTCTTTTTTAATAGCAGTTGGGGGAAAATTGTGGCGACGTTGTCGAAAACCGTCGTTCAGTTTTTGTAATTCCGCGATTTCTTCGGCAGAAAAAATATTTTTTAGCTGGTCAAAAATATCCCAATTAAAATTGGACAAAATTTTTCGGTTGTCAGGCGGGTCGATAAAATATTTTTCCGAATCGATGACGCGCAAGAGAGGACTAGTGGCAAGCGACTGGTATTTGACACTGCGCGCCTGGCCGGTTTTGGTGACTTGTCCGTTTTTGATCAGCCAGTCCAGATCGCGCAAAACTGTTGGTTTGGACAATTTGACGAAGTTCGTCTTCAGGACGGCCAGAATTTCGAGGGCCGTTTGTGCCCCTTTTTGCTCTAAAATCTCAATAATTGCGGTTTGGCGGTTGTTTTGCATAAAGTATTGTATCATTTTGATACGAGTATTGTATCATTTTGAGACGATTGTGTCAATACCGGTGGTTATCCACAGTTTTTGGTGATGAACACCTGTTTAGTGGGTGACTTGTGTCTTTTGTGATATTTTAGCGAAATTTTGTCAGTAATGCATATTATGTATGTCACACATTCAAAAAGTATTACTATTTTAATATTAAACATTAAAATAGTAAGCAAAAGACCCTGTGTGGTCAGGTTGGATTTTTATTTTTACTCCCGTTTCCCAACCCTTGATTTTTCCAGCGTTTTGCGGTACTATAAGTGGACTAACTTACCGAGCAGGCGAGAGGGGTTCCTCCACGCGGGTCGGAATGACAATTGCAAAAGTATGAAAGACTTTATCAAAAATTTTATTATTATCTTCGTAGTGCTCCTCGTCGTGGCTGGTATTTTGTCGACCGTGCGTATGGGCGATACCAAAAAACCGGACACCATCGGGCTGGTGCAACTAGTGGATGAGATCAACGGCGGCAAGGTAAACAAAATTTCGGTGGAGGGCGACATGATCAACGTGACGCTCAAAGACACCGGCGCCAAAGCGCAACAAGTAAAAAAAGAACCCAATGAATCGTTTGGTGAACTGATGAAAAATTACGGCGTGACGGACGATGCGCGTAAAAGTTTGACAGTGGAGATCAAAGACGAGAGTAGTTGGAAATTTTGGATGATGAATCTTCTGCCGATCATTGTTCCGCTCATCATCATTATATTATTTTTATATTTCATGACGCGCAGTGTCTCGGGCGCCAACGGCCGCGCGATGGGGTTTGGTCAGAGCAATCCGCGCGAGGTGAAACCGGAAGATACCAAAGACAAAAAAACTTTTGTGGATGTGGCGGGCGCGAAAGAAGCGAAGCAAGAGCTCGAGGAAGTGGTGGATTTTCTCAAAGATCCGAAAAAATTTGCGGCGATGGGCGCGAAAATTCCAAAAGGCGTATTACTCATGGGCGCTCCCGGTACCGGCAAAACCTTGCTTGCCAAAGCGGTAGCCGGGGAGGCGGGTGTGCCGTTTTTCCACATGTCCGGTTCGGAATTTGTGGAGATGTTCGTGGGTGTTGGCGCGTCGCGCGTTCGTGATTTATTTGCCAAAGCCAAAAAAGCCGCGCCGGCGATCGTGTTCATCGACGAAATCGATGCGGTGGGACGACGTCGTGGCGCCGGTATGGGCGGCGGGCATGATGAACGCGAACAGACCCTCAATCAGATTCTCGTAGAGATGGACGGCTTCGAACCCAACCTCGGCGTGATCGTGATGGCTGCCACCAATCGTCCGGACGTACTTGATCCGGCTCTACTTCGCCCGGGACGTTTTGATCGTCGCGTGACGATTGATATGCCCGACATTGCCGATCGCGAACAAATTCTCATCACGCATGCAAAAAACAAACCGATGGGCAAAGATGTATCTCTGCGTAAATTCGCTGAACGCACTCCCGGATTTTCCGGCGCCGATTTGGCCAATCTTCTCAACGAGGCGGCCATCCTCGCCGTGCGTCGGCAGAAAAAACAAATCGATGAATCTGAAGTTTTGGAAAGTGTGGAAAAAGTGATGCTCGGTCCGGAACGCAAACACCGTATTATTTCCGATAAAGAAAAAAAGATGACTGCTTATCACGAAGCTGGGCACGCGCTCGTCGGACATTTGCTCCCAGATTGCGATCCGGTGCGCAAGGTGTCGATCATTTCGCGCGGTTCGGCGGGTGGCTATACTTTGCAGATGCCGACCGAGGACAAACATTATCATACCCTCGCGCAATTCAAAGATACGCTCGCGATGACGATGGGTGGCTATGTGGTAGAGAAAATGATTTTTGGCAATGACCAAATTTCCACCGGCCCGTCGTCTGATCTCAAAAGCGCCACGCGCATTGCGCGCGATATGGTGACGCGGTTTGGTATGAGCGACAAACTTGGCCCGCGCACTTTTGGCAAACATGACGAGTTCGTATTTTTGGGCGGGGAAGTCCACGAAGATCGCGATTATTCCGACAAGACTGCCGAGGTGATCGACAGCGAGATCAATTTACTCGTGGAAGAGGCGACCAAGCGCGCACGCGAAATTGTCACTGCCAACAAAACAAAATTGGATAAAATGGTGGAGGTGTTGATGGTAAAAGAAACAATTGAGCAGGATGAGATTGTGGAGATTTTGAAATAGAAAAACAAAACCGACCCATTATTTTCTTCCAAACAAACAAAAAAGACGGAGTATCTTTGAAGAACATTACGAGACGAGGTAATAATTTGCGAGAGCGAGCGGGAGCGGTCCCGCAGGATTTGACCCGAACTCGTCCCCGCCCTCGCGGGCGGGGACGAGTTCGGGTCAAAAGCGACCGCGAGCCGCAAATTATCCGAGTCGAGTATTTGTTCTGAAAAGACACTCTGTCTTTTTTGTTATCCTTGTAAAATGTGGTATAATACCGTCACTAATCTTTTTAGCCAATTTTTCTATGCGCGAACCCACCTATCGTGAAGCATTAATCCATGCCTGGCAGTTGGTCTGGCACCACAAAATTTTGTGGATTTTCGGCCTGTTGTCGGTATTTATCGGTCAATTCGGCCTCGGAGATTTTTTTGGACAAATCATCTCTTTTGGTCAACAGATATTTGCCTCCAACGGCGAACTCGCGATGAATGTGGCGCTATATAGCACGCGGCAGTTTAGTTTTGTTGATTTTATCAATCTACTTTGTATTGGCATCACAGTGGTTTCGATCTTGATTTTAGTGGTATTTGTGGCCGTCACTGCCCAGGGCGCGCTAGTCGCGGTCGCGATTGATTGGTATAAAAAACACAAAATCGACAGTACTGCCAAAGCGTGGCATAAAGGCGTGAAGCATTTTTGGAAAGTGCTCGCTATCAACGCGTTGCAAAAATTATTACTGGGCGCGCTTTTACTGATCGTACTATATGTATGGGCCACACTCGTCCCTACTTATGGCTATGATGTTGGCAAATTTTTTACCCACCAACTTGCCATCATTACGCTCGCGCTTGTGATGTTTTTGGCTTTTATTGTCGCGTCGGTTTATATTTATGCCCTCGGTTATGTGATGTCGGACGATGACGAAATTTTTGATGCCATTCACAAAGGTTGGAAACTTTTTACTCTTCACGTATTAGTGTCTATTGAATTGAATTTATTGTTATTGTTGATTGGATTTTTACTGGTAATGTTCCTCGTGTTTGGTTCTTTTATCGTGCTTTTACCGTCGCTGGTATTGTGGCTATTGAGTATCGCATTTAGCGCCGCTTGGCTCATCACTATCGGCGAATGGCTCGCGATTATTATGCTCACTTTGCTGGTGGTGGTCTCGGCCGCGATTTTCAATGCTTTTGCTACCAGCGCTTGGGTCTATCTATTTATGAATATGCACCACGAAGGCATCGTCAGCCGTTTCGGACGCTGGGCGCACCGTTTATTTCGCAGTAAAATCAAATAGTTATGGCTAATGCTTTTCCGTCCATCAGCGATCTTACCAAAAAACCGATCGCGACCGGCAAGAAAAAAGTCGTTCCCAAGGACATTGATAGTCCGTTGGTTCAGTTTGATGAAAAAATGGAGGAAATTAGCATCAAAGAAAAAGAGACAGAGACACAGGTGTTGGCCGCTAGCGCCGGTGCGCCTTATATTAATTTGGCTGCTTTTCCGATTTCGGCCGAGGCGCTCAAAGCCATTCCCGAGGAAGTGGCGCGTGAGAAAAAAATTATTTGTTTTTATTTTACCGCCGACGAGATTCGTCTGGGAGTGGTGGATTTGAGTGTTGACTACAAAGAATTTATTTATCAACTGGGCGAGCGTTTTCATACCGAAAATATTATCGTTCATCTGATTTCCGAGCACAGTTTGGAGAGGGTTTTTAAATTATACGCGTCTCTGCCGGTCATCAAGCCGATCACGAAAGATATTAATATTACTGATGAAGAGTTGGGACGTTTCCAGACCGGTTTGGAAAATTTGCAAGCCATTCAGGAATCTTTCAAAAAAGTTAGTATCACCGATATTGTCACCTTGATCATCGCCTCTGCTCTCAAAGTGCGTTCGTCGGATATTCATATCGAAGCCGAGGAAGATGGGGTGGTGATCCGTTATCGTATTGATGGTGTTTTGCACGAGATTGGCACTTTACCCAAAGATTTGTGGAAGCGATTTGTTTCGCGTATCAAATTATTATCGGCTTTGAAAATAAATGTGAATGACGTGCCTCAAGACGGGCGTGTCACTTTGAAATTGACTTCTGGCAGTTTAGATATTCGTGTTTCCACTCTTCCGACCACCTGGGGTGAGAGCGTGGTGATGCGTATTTTACATAGCGGCAACAAAGGCGTCACTTATGACGAGCTCGGCATTCGCGGCTTGGCTTATGTGCGTTTGAAACGTGAGATCGAACGTCCGAATGGCATGATTATCACTACTGGTCCGACTGGTAGTGGTAAGACTACGACTTTATACGCCATTTTACGCACTTTGAATAAACCCGGCGTCAAAATTGTGACGATGGAAGATCCGGTGGAAATAAAAATGGAGGGCATCAATCAAAGCCAAGTGGATATTTCCAAAGATTATACTTTTGCGAAAGGTTTACGTAGTATTTTGCGTCAAGATCCGGATATTTGTATGGTCGGTGAAATTCGTGATTTGGAATCAGCCGAGATTTCCATTCAAGCCGCGCTTACCGGGCATTTGCTTTTATCCACTATTCATACCAACAGCGCCGCCGGTACTATTCCGCGATTTTTGTCGATGGGGGTGAAGCCATTTTTGCTCGCGCCGTCTCTCAATGCGGTCATTGGCCAGCGTCTGGTGCGTCGTGTTTGCGAACATTGCGTGGAAGAAGAAGAGCTTACCGCTGAAATGTTGGAACGAGTCGGGAAAATCATTGATACATTGCCGGCGGAGGATAAATTACGCGTCAAATTACAACCGATTCAGTTTTATAAAGGTAAGGGTTGTACAGAGTGTAGTGGACTCGGATACAAAGGGCGTATCGGTATTTACGAGATATTTACCATGACCAAAGAAATTGAGACAGTGATTTTGAGCGGGAAGGTTTCGGAATATGATGTGCAAGCATTGGCGGTAAAAGACGGCATGATTACGATGGCGCAAGATGGTATTTTGAAAGCGCTCGACAAGATTACCACTGTCGATGAAGTATTTAGGGTTTCGGAGTAGTCGGCAAAAAATAAAATTTGTGGTATACTATCGAGTGATAAATTAAAAGTGAGTTTTTTCAATTGTCATTTCGACCCGAAGGGAGAAATCGCTGTCTTAATAAATTACGCATATGATCGCGCATCGTATTCAAACCAAACAACATTTGGAGCCCTCGGTAAAATTTTATCGCACGGTGGCAATTTCCTTTTTGCTCATCACAGTATTACTGCTCGGGATGGTGATTTTTATTACCACCAAAAAAGCCACCATCGTGGTGGTGGCCAAAGATGATATTAAAAGTGTTAATTTGTCGGTGAATATTGCGCGCGACGGCAAACCGGGAGAGTCTGTGAGTGGGGTCGTCACCTCCACCATTTTTGCTTGGAGTGAAAAATATTCTCCCACCGGCAATAAAAGTACCGATACGATCGCCGCCGGTATGCTGATTTTGTACAATAAAACCAACGCGGCGCAAACTTTGGTCAAAACGACGCGTTTGATCACTGCGAGCGGGATATTATTTCGCTTGTCCGATCGGGTGACGGTGCCGGCGATGGGGCAGATAGAGGCCAAGGTGTATGCTGATCAGGCGGGCGCGGGGAGTGAAATCGGCCCTAGCCAATTCACTATTCCGGGGTTGGCGCTCGATAAACAAAAAGTTATTTATGCCGAGAGTAAACAGGCGATGATCGGTGGTGTGCGCACCGTGGGGATTTTATCAGACGCGGATATTGCGGCCGCTAAAGAAAATTTTAAAGAAAAAGCGAAACAAGCATTTTTGAAAACTCGTTCCGGTGATGACGATCAAAAAATTATTTCAATGATTACCGGCAGTAATGTGCTCATTGATAAAAAAGTTGGTAGTGAAGTGTCCGAATTTACTTTGAATGGTACGAGTACTGTAATCGTGGTGCAATACAACGCCAAAGAGCTCGCCAGTCTCGTGAATAAAGAGATGTCGGGCAAGGTGGACGCCGGGTTGGAAAAAATAATTTCTACCACCGGCGTACCACAGGTTTCGCTCGTAGCGTATAGTTTGGCCGAAGGTACCGCGCAAATCACTGTGAGCCAGAGTTTGGTTGTCACGATTGATGCTAATGCGGATAAGCTCGCGGCTAATAACTTTTTGGGTAAAAAGAAGGATGAGATCGAACGCTATGTGCTCGGACTCGACCATGTGTCGGGCGTCGAAGTGCAATTTTCTCCGGTGTGGATGCGGAGCGCGCCGAGTGTGCCGGATAAAATAAAAGTGGTGGTGAAGAATGTGAAATAATTTTGATAAACAAAAGACGGTACATACATATTGTATGTACCGTCTTTTTTAGTATGCTATTGACAAGTAAACAGATAAAATCTATTATATCTGTACTCAACGATTGGGGTGTCTACCAAACGCTCTCATGTACGATTCCGACATAGTCGGAGCTAAGTTGAGCAATGAAGTGAAACTTCGGGTGGAACCGTCTTAAAATATTTTAGGACCCCGATACATTAATTTGTATTGGGGTTTTTATTTAATAATATATTTGTATGAGTGAAGACAAGCTCGAAATGATGCGCCATAGTTGCGCCCATCTCATCGCCGCGGCGGTGCAAAAATTGTATCCGGAGGCTAAGTTCGGCGTGGGTCCGGTAGTAGAAAATGGTTTTTATTATGATATTGATTTTGGTACCAATATTACCGAGGGCGATTTGAAGAAAATTGAGAATGTTGCCAACAACCTGAAAGGCGAAAAAGTGAAGTTCAAAAGATGGGAAATAGGGATTGACGAGGCGATCGAAAAATTTGCCGGTTTGGGACAGATATACAAAGTGGAACTGCTCAATGATTTGAAAAATAAAGGAACAACCAAAGTGGGCGACGCTGAAATGCAAGATCTTGCCGGCGCGGTGGATAAAGTGTCGCTTTATGAGACGGGTGCGTTCGTGGATTTGTGCCGCGGGCCGCACGTAGAGAGCGCGGACGAGATCGGGGTATTCAAATTGACCAAACTCTCGGGCGCGTATTGGCGCGGTAAAAGTGAAAATCCGCAGTTGCAAAGAATTTACGGTGTGTGTTTCGAAACTCAAAAAGATTTGGATGAATATTTGGAAATGATGCGTCTGGCCGAAGAGCGTGATCACCGTAAAATCGGCGCGGAGCAGGAATTGTTTTTCTTTGATGATCGCGTGGGCAAAGGGCTGACGATGTGGCTCCCCAATGGCACGATTATTCGCAATGAAGTGGAACGACTGGCAATCGAGGCCGAAGAACGCGCTGGCTATGTACGCGTGCGTACGCCACACCTCGCCAAAGAGGAAATGTATCTCACTTCCGGTCATTTGCCGTACTATAAAGACAGTATGTATCCGCCGATGGTGATGGATGACGGCACGTATTATTTGAAAGCGATGAATTGTCCGCATCATCATACTATTTTCAATCATAGCCCGCATAGTTATCGCGATTTGCCTTTGCGCATTGCTGAATATGGCGAGTGCTATCGCAATGAATTGTCGGGAACTTTGGCTGGACTTTTGCGGGTGCGTTGTCTAGCGATGAATGACGCGCACATGTATTGTCGTAAGGACCAAGTCAAAGCAGAATTCAAAGGTGTAATGAATTTAGTGATGGATTATTTCAAAATTTTCCAATTGGAAAATTATTGGTTTCGACTTTCGAAATGGAGTCCGGCGCATTTGGATAAATATGTGAACGAGCCGGAGAATTGGGAATACACGGAGCAGGTAATTCGTGAAGTGCTCCAAGAAATGAAGGTGAAATTTATCGAAGTGGAAGACGAGGCGGCATTTTACGGACCGAAAGTGGACGTGCAATTTAAGTCGATTGTCGGACGTGAGGAAACGATGTCCACAATCCAGTTGGATTTTGTGGCCAAGACCAGATTTGGCCTCAAATATACCGATGAGACCGGTAAAGAAAACAATGAAGTGTTCGTGATCCATCGCGCGCCGTTATCTACTCATGAAAGATTCACGGCGTTTCTGATCGAACATTACGGTGGCTTGTGGCCGACTTGGCTCGCTCCGGTGCAGGTGCAACTGGTGCCGGTGTCGCCGGAAAAACATGGCGAGGGGGCAAGTGTGCTATTTCAAGAATTGCGCGCGGCCGGAATTCGAGTGGGTATTGATGATGCCAACGAGACTCTCGGCAATCGCGTACGCAAAGCCATTGCGCAAAAAATTCCATATATCGTGGCGGTGGGTGACAAAGAAATTGGCGGCGAGGAGTGGATGATCCGTCTGCGCGGGGAGAAGGAGCAAATAAAAATGAGTAAGGAAAAATTTGTGGAGCGCGTTTCGTCGGAAATTAAAGAGCGTAAAGGATAACAAAAAACCGACTAATTTTTTTCTTCCAATCAATAAAAAAGACGGAATGTCTTTTCAGAACAAATACTCGACTCGGATAATTTGCGGCTCGCGGTCGCTTTTGACCCGAACTCGTCCCCGCCCGCGAGGGCGGGTACTCAAACAACGGGTCAAA
>Ga0208373_1002858_pt1 | contig 18030 bp, 20 predicted proteins | sample RifOxyC2_FD_184036 | JGI IMG/M metagenome (GOLD analysis project Ga0208373, IMG submission 184036) | Soil microbial communities from Rifle, Colorado - Rifle Oxygen_injection C2 (SPAdes) | ecosystem: Environmental > Terrestrial > Deep subsurface > Rock core/Sediment | place: Rifle, Colorado... | reverse complement strand
GGATAAACGCGTGGTCGCAGAATTTAAAGGCATCCAGATTGCCATTACCGAATACAAGGTTAAAGAAGGCGGAGAGGAAGGCGTCATCCCGCTGCAGAATATCACCCCGATGCCCCACTACCTAATTGAGGAATTAGATTACGCCGAGATGGATAAATAAGGCGCGCATATTCCTAACGCCGTCCCAAGATAGCGCCAAGCACCACCAGTCCCAATGCGATTAGCAGGCCTGAATTCAATGGCAGCCCAGTACCTAGTGATAGCCAGATTGTACTCAGCACCGGGGCCAGATATGAGAGCGTTCCGATTTTGCGCGGTTCGGCATTCTTCATGGCATAGTTCCAGAGATAGAATGACAATCCGAGCGGGCCCAGCCCGATGACGATTAAATACAGGACGTCCAACCGACTCACCTTAATGACCTCGCCGGAAATGGCCGAGCCGCTCAGAGAGAATATGCCGCTGATGATGCAGACCAGCCCCACGGTCCAGGCCGAAGTATCAGTAAAACGTTTCATATAGAGCGAATAGGACGACCAGGTCAAGGCGGAGCCCAGCGCCAGTAGATAGCCCCAATAGAATACCATCGAGATTGAACCTGACTGGTTATATATGGCGATAATTGCGCCGGCAAAACCCATCAGCCCGCCCAGGATATGAACCGGTTTTAGGCGCACCTGGCGGTCAAATAGCGGCGCCAGCAGGACTATCAGCAGCGGCCAGAGATAATTAATCAGGTTGCACTCAATGGGCGGCGATGAACGCAGGGCGATGAACAACATAAATTGGTAGAGAAAGACCGCACCGGCCCCAATGAATATGAAGCGGGCATCCCAATGCCAGGCCCGCACCTTGGGCAGCGATATCAGCCCGCCCAAGAGGAGCGTTGAACCAGTCAGGAAGAACGGCGGTACCGCCGGCAGCTTGACGGTCAATAAGGCCATGACACTCCACATCAGGATGGCGGCTAGCGCGGCCAGGAACGGCTTCAACTCTGGATTAGTCATGCCCATAGGCTACATTATTGATTTGATTAGAAAAGAAATTTTGATATTTAGATAAAATTCACTTGACCAATGCAACAGAAATAATATTATTTAGCCTTTTATAACTACTATTAAAATTTAGAAATGGAGCAGCTATGAGGAAGATTATTATATTCGGGTTCCTGATATTAACAGTGACCCTGTTGTGGTCCGGATTAATCCTGGCCGCGGGCGAGGAGAAATCATTCGTTGAGGAGGAAAAAAGGATTGAGCTGGAAGAAACGATGAAATTACAGCCCAAAACTGACCTAGGATTCCTTTATAACTACGGCGGTTGGGCTAAAACATCGTTTTACTTCTTTGATGACTCAGCCCGGAAACGGGCCATGCGTTCCGAGGATATTAGGCTATGGCTCAACGGGCGGATTGGCCAGAATGACGAATTTTATTTCAGGGCCAAGAGTCTGGCGGTGGATTACAGCCACGGCGATGAATTCGGCGCCCAGAATAGCTACTGGCTGGCATCACGGATGGACCAGGGTTTCTATAAAGTCAACCTGACCCCCTATATTTTTGATGAAGAGCTTAGCCCCAAAGCCCCCAAGATGGGGCTCCAGGTCGGCCGTCAATATCTGGCCCTGGGAAGCGGCCTGGCCTATAACCGGGTTGATGACGGCGTAAAGTTTTCGGTTAATTACGGCGGATTTGACAGCAAGGTTATTCTGGCCCGGACCATCAAGAGCAGCGATGACATCGACCGGAGCCGCCCGGATGTGGACCACAGCCGGCGGCAGTTCCTGGGATTGCAGGTGGATTACAAAAAACTGGGACGACACCAGCCCTACCTTATTGGACTAATCCAGCAAGACCGGAATAACGAGAATCCGGAAGACCCCCTGCAGGAATACAATTATAACTCCAACTATTACGGCTTCGGCGTCAACGGCATAGTGATTCCCCGGCTGCAATATACGGTTGAATATATCCAGGAAAGCGGGACCAGTTATGCCTCGGGCACAACTACTAAGGAACGTATCAAGGCGTCAGCCAACCTGGTGCAGTTAAAATACCTGCCCAGGATGAATTTAGACCCGGTGATAACCCTGCGTTACCTTTTCGGCTCGGGCGATAAAGACCGGACCAGCACGACTAATACCGTGGGCGGCAATACGGCTGGCACTAATGATACCAACTTCCTGTATTTCGGGTATGCCATGGCTGGCTATGTCTTGGAGCCAAAACTCTCCAATCTCCAGGTATATAACATTTCAGCATCCATTAAGCCGATTAAAGAGAAGGGAATATTTGAAGATACCGACCTGGGCATAAGTTTTTACACCTACCAGAAGGATAAAGCCCAAGGCGCTATCTCGGACCTGGCGGCCACCCAGGCTAAAAAGGGTATCGGCCAGGAGTTTGACCTGTTCTATAACTGGAAGGTCTTCTCAGACCTGATCATCTCGTTAAGAAGCGGCGTATTTACGCCGGGCAGCGCCTATCCGAGCACGGCGGACAGCAAAACCACATTCTATAATGTAAACTTTACTTACTCGTTCTAAATAAATGTTTTATCTATGTGTAATCCCGCAATTCTGCGGGATCTAAGAGCCAGTAACTCGCTTTGCTTTAACTGGCTCTAAGAAAGGCGTTTGAATATGAAAATTATATCCTGGGTTATTCTGCTGGTTCTGATAATTGCCATACCGGCTCAAGCCGACACGTCATATTTCCGGGAACTGGTCAACAAAGGAAACGCGACTTATTACGACGCCTACCGGATGATGGCCATCCTGGAAAGCGGACAGGATACGCCGGATGCAAACTACGACGAACTTAAAAAGGGACTGGCTGAGCTGAAGATTATCCCTAAGGATTGGGAATCCAAAAAGGAATCCGAGTTTGTCAACCGGGGCGAATTGGCTTATATGCTTTTTAAGTCATTGGAAATGAAAGGCGGATTAACCGTAAAAATATTCGGGGTCTCCTGCCGCTATGCATTCCGGGAATGCGTCGATAAGAAACTTATCGTCGAAGGATTTGCCGGCCAGCTGCTTTCCGGGGAAGAGCTTATCAGCATTCTGGCTGAGGCTGAAAAATACCAGCAAAAAAACCTGCCTAATAAGAAACCGGTCGTGGTCGTGCCACCCAAGCCCAAACCTGTGGAAAAGGTTGAGCCGGCCCAGACAGAATCTGATGACGAGGAATTTAATCCGGACGAAGATATCGAAAATGACTTGGAAGACGAATCGGATGAGGATGAACCTCAGCCGTCTAAATAAAGAAGGAGCTAGCAAATGAAAAATAAACTTATCCTAATCGGACTGATGATGGGACTGATGTGTACGGCCGCCCTATCCGCCGAGGAAGCACAACCGAAACCAGAATCCGCCCCACCGGCTGCGCCGGAAACCCAGAAAACCCAAACACCGGAATCTTCGGCGAGCGTTCTTGAAGTAACCATTGATTCCATCGAAGGCGAGGTTGAGGTGCGTAACTTCAAGGCGGAGAAATGGATTCCAGCCGCCAAGGGCATGAAACTGGCTGAAGGCGCACGAATCTCCACCGGATTCAAATCCAAAGCCGTATTGCTTTTCGCGGACAATAGCACAGCCGTGGTAAAATCGCTTACCCAGATGACTATCAGCCGTTTTATCAAGGATGGCAACGCGGTAAAAACAGACCTGAAATTAAGAATCGGTTCTATCCGGGTCAAGGTTAACGAAAACCAGCCGGTCAAGACCGATATGAAAATCTCAACGCCCAACGCGACCGCTTCGGTGCGCGGCACGGAGATAGAGGAAGTAAAATCCTCCAGACATTTCGGCGATACTATTTCCATTGAATCAGGCAAGGTTAATTACGAAACCAAGGACGGCAATATCAATGTCCAGGGCGGTGAAAGCACCAACCAGAACCTGATTAATCCTTTGGAAAACGCCCTGATGCAGATAGTCGCCCAGATTGCGCCCATCGGGCTTACCCAATCTGAAATCCAGAACCTAATCATAACGCCGAATCTGCTCACCGATGTTAATTCAAATACTGTAGATCCCATTCAAGATAAGGTTAAGTCACAGGAAATATCGGATACTTCAAGCAAACCACCTTGCCAGGTTTGTCCAAGTTGCGGATGTTATCCCTGCGTGTGCGAATACGTATATTAAAATGGGACTGATGAAAAACAGGTTACCGGAATGGCGATTTTATCTCACCGGTTTAATAGTTATTTTAGTTGTCTGGATTTTTAGTTACACCTCATTTTACCAGTGGATTGAACACAAGTTTCTGGATTTTCGGTTCCAACGCCGACAACCCATACCGGTTACCGACCTAATCACGCATATTGACATAGACAATAATTCGCTTCAGGCCATCGGCCGCTGGCCCTGGTCACGCACCAAGCATGCCGAACTGCTGGAAGTGCTCTATGACCTGGGCGCCCGGACGGTTGTCTTTGATGTGGATTTCTTTGAGCCGACCAATAAGGCCTTCCCCGGCCAGGAAACCATCATTGATTCGGTCAATGCCCAATTACAGCCGCTTTACGATAACCCGCCTGATAAAAACACCTCAGCCGAACAATACCATGAACGCGTCTCTGAAATCGGCCAAGGCATCTATGATGACATCCTCCGGACCAGCGATGTGGATGCCAAATTATCAGGGGCCTTAAAGGCATGCAAAAATGTGTTTCTGCCCATTGATTTTCCCAAAGAGCAGACCAATAACCCAATAACCGCAGACACGGATAATTTTGTTATCAAATATCTGCCGGAGCGGCACGGCGCTATTGCCCACGAATCCAATATCCAATTACCGGTTATAAAGAATGCGCACGGCTTTGGATTTGTCGGCATTGAACCCGATCAGGACGGCATCCTGCGCCGGGCGACCCTATTCCGGGAATACCATCAGGCCATTTATCCGCAACTGGCACTCAGGGTGGCCTGCGACTTCCTTAACATCACTCCCGATAAAATAAACATCACCCCCGGCCAATTCGTTAAAATTACCAAGAATGATAAATCATCTATTAAAATACCGATTGACCAAAAAGGCCGCGTCCTGATAAACTGGGCGGGCAACTCCGCCACCCGCTGGGAAGATATCTTTGAACATGTCCCCTATAGTTATCTGACCGAAGAAATCCTGGGCAACAAGGAAAATAATCCACAGTTATGGGCAACTAACATACAGAGGCTTGCCCCCAAGATAAAGGATAAAATTTGCCTGGTAGGCATGGTCGCCACCGGGACAACCGACCTGAAACCGGTGCCGGCTAACCCGCTTCTGCCTGGTGTGATGCTCCACTCAAACCTGATTAACATGATACTGACCGATAATTTTATCCATCGTTCAAACTGGCTGGAGAATCTTATGTTCCTGTTACTGACAGGCATACTGACAATTTTCATCGATTCCCGCCTGAACTCATTAATCTCAGGCGTCTCCACTGTGGTTATTATTGTCATAGTGATTTTTATCGGGTTTGCGATGTTTGCCGCGCATATCTGGCTGGACTTAACTGCGCCCATCCTGGCCGGCCTGGTCAGTTTCGCATCTATCACCACCTATCGGACGATAACCGAGGAAAAAGCCAAGCGCCGGGTCAAGGAAACCTTCGGCCGTTACGTCGCGCCTCAGGTGGTTAACGAACTCTTAAAACATCCGGACAAGCTTAAACTGGGCGGAGAGAAGAAAGTCCTGACCGTCTTCTTTTCCGATATGGCTAATTTCACCAAATCCACGGCTGATTTAAGCCCGGACCAAATGATGACATTCGTCAACCGGTATCTCTCGGAGATGACCCCGATTATCCACAAATATAACGGACTGATAGATAAATATGAAGGCGACGCGATAATGGCTCTTTTCGGCGCGCCGATTGAAAGTCCGGAACACGCTAAATTAGCCTGCTGGGCGGCGATTGATAATTTTGCTAAGCTTTCAGAATTAAATCAATCACTCAAGGCATCCGACTCACCTGAAATCAGTATCCGCATCGGCATTAATACCGGAGAGATGATTGTCGGCAACCTCGGCTCTGAAAAGGCGATGAATTATACCGTCCTGGGCGATGAGGTCATCCTGGCCAGCCGGCTTGAAGGCATAAATAAATTCTACCAGACCAGAATCCTCATCAGCGAAAATACCTTTAAGCAGGCGGCTCAAAGCATTGAAGCCAGAGAAATAGATTATATCCGCGCCAAGGGAATGAAACGGCCGGTCCGTATCTATGATCTTTTTGGTCGGAAAGGCGAGCTGAACCAAACGCAGCAGGAACTGATTGCCAGATATGGAATTGCCATCGGGGCATACCGCTCCCGTGATTGGGATAAGGCAATCTCCACATTAGAGGAATGCCTTAAGATAGACAAAGAAGACGGGCCGTCTCAAAACCTTTTAAGAAGATGCCTGGCATTTAAGCAGATTCCTCCACCCCAGGACTGGGATACAATTTATAACCTGATGACCAAATAACGGTAAATATATCCAATTGTTGCCATTTCGTTACTGATTTTATATAAACTGCCTTACTGCTAAAATTGCCCTATTAGTGACAAATTTTGTCACTTTATGCCATATTTTTGCTCTTATTAAGTACTAACAACCATTAAAATATGGCGCCATATTTAATTATATTACTTTATCTTCATGATAATAATAATGTTATGAAAACATTATAGTTTATTGACAAATAAGCTAATTATGGCATAATAATTGCATATTTAGATAGCAAACAAACCAGATACGCTAGGTATCTATGGTTTCTATTTAGGAGAGGAGGTGAGAACTTAACTACATAGAAGGCATGGAGAATAGTGATATCTATGTTGTTTCTGACGCTTGGCGCGTCACTAACATTATAAACAATGGCGCCTATGGCGCCGAAGAGTCAGGGTTCATAACTGACTCTAAGGAGTAAAAACTATGCGTAAAGGTTTTACCTTAATTGAACTGATGATAGTTATCGCTATCATCGCGATTATTGCGGCTATCGCTATCCCTAACCTGCTGAGCGGACGTCTGTCAGCCAACGAGAATTCAGCTACTGCGGCTCTAAAATTGATAACCTCTTCAGAAGCAACCTGGCTACAGCAGGATTGCGATGGTAATGGCATAAAGGATTACTGGACCCGCGATGTTTCCTGTTTACACCGGATGTATCGCGCGGATGGCGCAACGAAAGTAGCGTTCATTCCCATAGATTTAGCCAAAGCCGACAATGCTGAAGTGGCTGATGATGTGTTTGGCACCAGCCCGTTACTGGAAGACTGGACAACAGCAACTCCGACCGCCATTGTCAACGCGGTAAAATCAGGTTACTGGTTCCAGGCGTTAACAAATGGTTCAGTGGCCGCAGACCTTTATAACGTAAATAATGTCGGAGCCACAGCATCTGTATCCACCAATAACAGCAGATTTGGTTTTATTGCTGCCCCAGATGCCTATGGCACAAGCGGCATTAACACATTCATCGTGAATAATGAAGGCACCATCTACGCAAACGATACCGGCGGCCAAGCCAACAGATGGGTAACCACCGCAAGCGGCGGGCTAAACTGGCCCGGCGTCAACCCGACCGGCGTAGCAGGCCCAGGCGGCAGAAACTGGCGTGCGGCTGACTAAAAACTATCCGGCGCATACATTTAAGTATGCTTGTTAAGAAAGGGCGCGGTGCCAGGGGCGCCGCGCCCTTTAAACTAAATGGAGATTTATGCATCACAAATCTCAAATAAAATCTGGTCAGGCCAAACAAGGATTCACCCTGATTGAACTGATGATTGTCATCGCCATTATTGCCATAATCGCGGCTATTGCCATTCCCAATCTACTGACCGGACGGATTTCTGCTAACGAAAACTCAGCCGTGGCATCATTACGCCTGCTGACCAATGCCGAATCAATGTGGGCACAGCAGGACCCGGACGGCAATGCCCTTAAGGATTTCTGGACATATGATATCTCCTGTATACACCGGATGCTCCGGGCAGATAACACTATCAAGATTGCTTTTATCCCGGTTGATTTAGCTAAAGCAGATGCTGCTTCCGCAGATGTAACCGGCGGAGCCCTGCCTTTTGGAGGCCTTCAGATAGAATCATGGGTTACGGTGTTAACCGGGGCAAAATCAGGTTATTTATTCCGCGCCATGACCCTCGATGCGCCAGGCGGTAATAACTACAGAATAAACACAGTTGGAACCAATACTATCGCAGCGTGTAATAATAACAGTTATGGCTTTATGGCTGCGCCAATCGTTTATGGAACCAGCGGCGTTAATTCGCTTATTGTCAATGAATCAGGCACGGTCTATGCTAATGATACCGGGCTATCGGCTGACCCGTGGAAGACCACCACAACCGGAGGACTGGACTGGCCCGGAGTAAATCCTCCCGGAACAAGTGGTCCGAGCGGCCGGAACTGGCGCGTGGCAGATTAGATGCTGTTAGAGCCCCCGATGTAACATCGGGGGATAAACTCCGCGAGTTACGGCCAAAGGCCTGCCTGCCGGTAGGTAGGGAGTCACGCAGGGACAGCATCTTATCCCGATGCATATCGGGATTAGGCACTCATTTCTTGATACTCCTGTTTTATTATGCTATCATCTTTTTATGTCTGTTAATTTTATATTCTGTGTGCATAATCACCAACCGGTGGGTAATTTTGAGGATGTGATGGAATCCGCCTTCAAGCAGGCCTATGAACCGTTCATTGAAGTGATGGACCGATTCCCCCGGATAAAATTCTCCATTCATTACAGCGGCTACCTGCTGGAATACCTTCAACGGGCGCACCCCAGATTTATCAGCCGGCTCCAGAAAATGGCGGCTGAAAACAGGATGGAAATACTAGGCGGCGGATTCTACGAGCCGATTCTGCCCATGCTGCCGGACAGCGACAAAATCGGCCAGATTATAGCATTCAGCAATTACCTGGAAAAACTCTTCGGCCGTCGCCCGCGCGGCATCTGGCTGGCTGAACGCGCCTGGGAACAATCACTGACCAAGCCCCTGGCCCAGGCCGGGGTTGAATTCAGCGTTATCGACGATTTTCACTTCAGGACCGCCGGATTCTTATCCAAAGAGCTGACCGGATATTTTATTACCGAAGACCAGGGCCATACGCTCGGGCTATTCCCGATCCCGGAAAAACTGCGTTATTCCATCCCCTTTAAAGAACCCCATGAAAGTTTGGACTACCTGGCGCAGCACCAGCATAATAGCGGCAATAATGTTATCTGTTATGCGGATGACGGCGAGAAATTCGGGCTCTGGCCCAAGACCTATGAACACTGCTATCAAAATAAATGGCTGGAGCGTTTTCTCCAGACATTGGATTCCACGCCCTGGCTTAATATAACCTCATTCTCGGATATTATTGACCGGGTAAAACCGGCAGGCAAGGCCTATATTCCGGCCGGATCATACCGTGAAATGACCGAATGGGTTCTTTCAAGCCAAGCCTCAATGATTTACGAAGATTATAAGCAACATCAACCGCCATCGGAATTCGCGCTGAACCCCGGCGGATTCTGGCGCAATTTCCTGGTCAAGTATCCGGAAATCAACCTGATGTATTCAAAGATGATGCAGGTCAGTAAAGGGGTAACCTCCCTGCTGGATAAAGCCCCGGCTAAATTAACCGATGCCATCCAGGAATTATACCAAGGCCAGAGTAATGACGCCTATTGGCACGGCGTTTTCGGCGGGTTCTATCTGCCCCACCTCAGGCACGCGGTTTACAACCATCTCATCGGGGCTGAAGAAATACTCCAGAAGATGTTGCCGGATAAAAAGAAGGGCAAAAACGCCCAAGTTTCACTTGAAATCGCTGATCTGGATTACGACGGCTATCCGGAAATCCGCTATTCGAACAAGTCAATCAACTGTTATTTCAAGCCCGCCCAGGGCGGCGCGCTTTACGAATTTGATATCATTTCCAAGAGATTTAATCCCTTGGCCACCATCAGACGCCGGCAGGAATCCTATCACCATAAAATTCTGGAAGCCCAGGCGCAGAACGCGGTTACCAATATAGCAACTATCCACGACTTAGTCGTAACCAAAACCAAAGGGCTGGAGAATCTGCTCTATTACGACAACTACCCGAGACAAAGCTGCCTGGACCATTTTATCGCCCCAGATACCACATTAGATAACTTTGCCCGTTGTCATTATACTGAAGAAGGCGATTTCCTGCTAAACGAATACCAAGCGTCAATTCCCCTGAATAAGGCGGCCATAAAATTATCGCGTGACGGTCTTATCAGGCAATTGGGAAAATCATATCCGATAAAAGTGTCCAAGAATATTTCCTTCGCGCCAGATAATCAGGGATCCCTGCAAATGGATTATGAGATTACCAATATCGGTTCAGAACCCATCGAGACTATTTTTGCCGTAGAATTCAACCTGTCCATGCTGGCCGGCAACGCCCATGACCGATTCTATTACAGCGGTAAAAATAAGAACCTCGGACCGCTTATCAGCCAATCCGAGTCACCCGACGAGAAAATATTCGGCATTAAGGATTTATTCCAAAAAATAGATATCTCATTTGGTTTGACTAAGCCGACCGGACTATGGTATTTCCCGGTCCAGACGGTTTCCCAATCGGAAGGCGGATTTGAACTGGTTTACCAGTCATCGGTAATACTGCCCCGCTGGAAGCTAAATCTTAAACCTCAGGAAACATGGACCGTGCGAATTGCCAAAACAATAACGTTTATATAAATATGGGAAAACATCCCCGAAATAATCGGGACTCCGCCGCGGCTACGCATCCTGCCGCCTTTGGCGAGCCTCGCCCAGTTGCAAACGGGCGGGAACCGGACCAGGCATCGGTCTATCTTGATTACGGCCCGCCGCTGCCTGAGGCCTATAATCAGGATACAATAGTAACCCTGATTCGCGACCCTGAATGCATCTTTAGCTACTGGGAACTCTCCGACCGGATGGTACCTGAGATATTCAGATTACGCAACCTTAAACCCGCCTCGACTAGATGGATTTTACGGGCCCATAATCTGTCCCTAAAAAACTTTTATGATACCGAACTCCCAAAACCGGCCGACATCAACAATGTCCAGGGTAATTATTACCTGACCGTGCTGCCTGATTCAAATTATCAAACAGAATTAGGCCTGCTCATCGACCAGAACTTTATCTCACTGGTTAAATCCAATATTGTCAAGACCCCCAGAAAAGGCAGGTCTTTGGAAATTGCATCATCACCCATGTGATATCACTCCCGATGCCAGTCTGTATCCTTAATAGATATCTTCAAGGGTCCGGTTTTTAGCGCCGGACGGACAATCACTTCGCCTTTAACATTGTCTGGTATTCTCCCGGAATACGAGCAGGTGCCGCCTCAGCCAAACTGGAACTTGCCCTGCCAGAGGATATCGCCGGACTGTGACATAACCTGGAATGACGGCGCGCTGTTAGCTATGGTGTACGAGTTGCCCAGTTTATCCTTCAGGTTAAAAGTCATTGATACCTGGTTGTCCCCTCTGTTCTTGACATCTATGGATGCGGTAAAAGGCGGGCCGATTTCTAATTGGGCAGAAGCACCGTTTTTAACTACTATACTGGTACTGCGTGGGGAAGTGCTGGCGGTCCATTTTACATTATTCTCATCCTGGCTACTAACCTCGTACGAAGAAACCGTATAGCCGCCCGCCGGCGCCTTAAATGTCCCGTCGGCAGTTCTTAATCTAATGCTCTCCCCTTTCCCATACAATGTCATAGCTGATTCGCCTTTATACGGAAGGACAATAGAGCCGGTTTCTCCTTTATATTGGGCCGGTTCAAACGACTTGGCTGCATACGCCCGGCTGGCAGATGCGGCCATGACAAAGCCGTAGCTAATCAGCCCTCCGATTAAAAGCAACGGCACTAAACCCATCAGCAATCCACTCAGCGCCCAGGCCTTGCCTTTTAACATCCCGTCGCTTCGTCCAATCTTCATCAAAGCAATTATCCCCAGGATAAAACTCACCAGCGCCAGTAAAAGCCCTACCAGCATTGCAATTCCCACTACGGTAATAAACACCATAAAATTGGAACCCATGGGCTTCAATAATGAAACCAGCAAGGTTGGCAGCACCAAAATTAAAAGCCCAATTGCCCCCAATATAAATGCCACCCTGGCCAGGCGCGAATTCCTAGGCGTAGAGTTGCCGCTGGATGTTCCTATTGACGGTTGCAATCCCGTATTTTCTTCTAATGCCATATGAACCTCCTGTAAAATCAGTTGAGTATCTAACAAGTCGTGTCATTCCCGCGAAGGCGGGAATCCAGTAAGCACAAAAAGTATAGATTCCTGCTTCCGCAGGAATGACCATAAACACGTAACTCGAATTCTAATGTAATTTACCCATCGCGCCATAAAAAACAAGTAAAAGACAATATTATAATGCCGGCCGCGGCCTGATATTTATTGCCATATCAAAACGATTTTGTTACTATTAGGCATATGGAATCCGAGGAAATCAAACATAAACCAGCTCAGCCGGACAAGACCCTGGCCGGCCCGCCCGATATCAAGCCGCCTCAATATGACCAGGCCGTAAAACACACGGATAATAAAACACTGAACTACCTTATGGTCCGGTCATTGTATCGCACCAAATGGTTCCGGCTCATTCTGGCGGCTCTCTCCGGACTGCTCCTGATGACTTCATTCCCGCCATTGAGTTACGGCTTATTCGGCTGGATCGCCTTAGTTCCGCTGCTTATTGCCATCTACACCTCGCCGACCCAACGAACGGCCGGATTATGCGGAATTATCGCCGGCCTGGTATTCTACTCCATCTCACTTTCATTCCTGATAGAAGTATTCGATTATATCGGATTTATATTCGCCAATCTGCTGTCTGTTTACTTAGCTGTTTTCAGCGTCTCGGTCTGGCTGACCGCCTCAAAAATCGGATTGCGCCGCTCATTTCTGCTGATACCCTTCTTCTGGACCGGCATAGAATTCTTCCGTTCGGAAAGTTACCAGCTGAAATTCTCCTGGCTGAGCCTGGGCTATTCCCAGGCGCCCTATCTGACCCTGATTCAGGTCTGCGATATCATCGGGATTTACGGACTGACCTTCCTGATTGTCACGGTCAATGCCCTGCTGGCCTGGTTCTTCTTAAAATATATCCGAACGCTCAAATGGCGCTGGGCGCATCCGATTATAGCAGTCTTGATATTGCTGGCCATCCTTGTCTACGGCCTGACCAGAGAACCCTATCAGCCCAAACATCAGGAAAATACCGCGCTCAAAGGCATCCCAGCCGTGGTCATCCAGCAAGGCATCGGCCTTGACTCGCTGGATATTTACCTCAAAAGCACAGCTCAGGTAGTTGACGGCAGCGAGGAGACATTGGTAGCCTGGCCCGAAGCGCTCTTGAGCGACATCATTGATAACCCCATAAAACGGGGCAAAATTGAAGCGTTTGTCAAGGCCAAGAAAATCTATCTGGTATTCGGCACGATTGAGCGAACTTCAGAACAGGTCCGGGTTAATAATTATGCTGTCCTGATGGGACCGGACGGACAACTCATCGGCAAGTATGCCAAACGCGTGCCCGTGCCATTCCTGGAAGCCGTAGTCATACCCGGCGATAAATGGGGCGCATTTGATACCGGGCTGGGACGCATCGGCATCTTTATCTGCTACGAATCCGGCTTTACCAGGATTTCCCGCTGGCTGGTGGTGAATAAAGAGGTAGAGGTGTTTGTCGCGCCCACCCTGGAAGTGGCTGGCTGGGGCGGATTATCCCATAAAATCCACGCCGCCATCCTGCCTTTCCGGGCCATAGAAACCCGGCGCGCCATTGTCCGGCCAACCGCCCTGGGCATCTCCCAGATTATCCATCCTTCAGGCCGGATAGAAGGCGAACTCGGCTATCTGGCCTCCGGCGCCATCCGCTCTGAAGTGCCCCGAAACAATAGACTGACCTGGTACGTCCAATACGGATACTTCTTCCCTAAATTCTGCCTCTGGATTTATAGCGGGTTTATCCTGGTCTGGATTATTCTGTCACTGGTAAACTATTTTAAAGAGGACTAATCAGGATAGTCACGAAGGCACAAAGGGAATTCCTGATTCTTCGTGTCTTGGTGCCTTCGTGGCAGAAGTTACGGAGTTTTCTTGACTTCGTATAGGATGCTTGTATATTCTTGGAGATATGAAAATATTAGTCACCGGCGGAGCCGGATTTATCGGCTCGCATATTGTGGATAAGCTGGTCCGGGACGGCGCTCAGGTCCGGGTACTGGATAACTTCTCAGCCGGAAAGCTGGATAACATCCGCCACAATCTCAAGAAAATAGACCTGATACACGGCGATATCCGCCATATACCCACGGTCAAAAAGGCAGTCGCAGGCGTGAAATATATCATCCACGAGGCCGCTCTCAAGTCTGTGCCTGAATCACTCAAGCGGCCTGAGGAATTTAATGATGTCAATGTCAGCGGAACGCTCAATCTCCTGATTCAAGCCAGCCAGGCCAAGGTCAAACGCCTGGTCTTCGCCTCGTCCAGTTCCATCTACGGCGAGGTTAAGGTATTACCGCAAAAGGAGACGCTTATCCCGGCCCCGATTTCGCCTTATGGCGCGACCAAGGCCATTGGCGAGACTTATCTCAAGACCTTCAGCCGGATGCGCTATCTGGAAACGGTCTGCCTGCGCTATTTCAATGTATTCGGACCGAGGCAGGAGCCCTCATCGCCCTATGCCGGCGTGATTATCAAGTTCATCAACGCAATGCTCAAGGACAAACGCCCGACCATCTTCGGCGATGGCCGTCAATCCCGCGACTTCACCTACATTGACAATGTCGCTAAAGCCACTATCGCAGCGCTGACAGCCAAAGGTGTTGACGGCCTGTCGCTCAACATTGCCTCCAGCCATCCGATTACGGTACTGCAACTGGTCCAGTCGCTTAATAAAATACTCGGCAAGAACCTCAAACCCATATTAGCGCCCATCCGGACCGGCGACATCAAGCACTCGTATGCCGACATTACCCTGGCCCGCAGGTATCTGGGCTACAAAACCATCGTGCCGTTTGAGCCGGGGCTCAGGAAAACTATAGAACACCTCTGGGAATAAAGGATATCATGACCAAAAGAGATTTCATATCGGTCTTCCTGAAAATAGTCGGCATATCATTAATTTGCATCATACCGATTCTTTTCCCCACCCGGCTGTTTGACCTGATGCTTCTGGGAATCTTTATACTCATTCTTTTAGGCGTGGGATTATTGCTAATATTATTAGCCAATAAAATCGCCACAAAACTCGTTCCAAACGACAAGAAACTTAAGGTTATCAACGCCAATATCATACCCAAGGATATCTTTGTAATCGTTATGAGGATTATCTGGATGTTCAGCATCATTGCTGCGATAGAACATTTTATTAGTGTACTCTTAAATATAGAACGCTTTAAGGTTGAACTGCTCATATCCAACGTCATAGCAATAATCATCGGCATATACTTCCTCTTTGGCGCCAAACATGTAGTCAAATTACTATTTGACCGCAAACCTTCACAGCCTGACCAAGCAATAAACTTAGAAGGGAGCATTACATGAATATCACCATCCGGGACGGGTTGGCCGTCGCTCTTAAGTTCTTAGGGTTTTATTTCATCTATATGGCGCTCTCCTCACTCATTCTCATAATAAATTATATCATGCTCTACGCAATCCCATCTCAAGTAACGGCCTTGGAATCATCAGGCATTACCAAATTCGCCCTGTTCATCCCCAGCGTTATCCCGTGTATCTTGTCAAGTGCGACGGCATATATCCTGTTGAAATACAGCGACAGGATATCCGAGAAGCTTATCCTGGTTGACAAGGAAATACAGATATTCAACACTGATACCTGGCAGAAAGAAGTATTTATCATTGCCTTGAAAATCTTCGGTGCATATCAAGTCATCCAGGAAATTGCAACTTTCGCCTGGCAAATCGCCCTAGAAAAGGATTATAAAGATGTTGTATACACACTTATATGCATCGTGATCGGATTATATCTTCTGTCTGGCGCCAAGCATATAGTCAATTTGGTGTTCAAAGAAAAGAAGCCCGAACCTCTATCCAGTAACCCTACAGACAGCACAACTCCATCTGCTGAATCCGCTAAATCAGCTTAATCCGTGTACGCAATTTATATGAGCACGAAAGACATTGGTTTAAAGGGTGAACTTCTGGCCGAGGCATTCCTCAAGAAACAGGGCTACCGCATCGTGGAGCGCAATTTCAGATGCAAGTTCGGCGAGATTGACATCATCGGATTCAAGAAAGGCGTATTGTCATTCATTGAGGTCAAGACCCGTTCATCCGATGCCTTTGGCCAGCCTATTGAAGCGGTAGACAAAACCAAACAACGCCGACTGGTCCGCCTGGCCAATTATTACCTCTATAAGAAGAAAGCACAACCCGAACTGCCCTGCCGGTTTGATGTGGTATCCATATTGATGGGGAAGGATAAACCGGTCATTGGATTAATAATCAACGCATTTCCGAGCCGATAAACAGCAAGCACGGACCTAAAGCCCGCGGTCAAATGATTCATTTGCCAAACGCATACCCATAGCCCTAAAGATCATCAGAGCGTTTTAAATCCAATGCCAGGCCGACAAAATAACCGGCGCATATACCCACAACTAAACCAAATAATAAAGTTATAATATTACCCCAGACAAAACCAATAAAGCCCTTGAGCATAAAAGAAATTAAGTAGCCCAGGCCAAACAGAAATGTTCCGGTAAAAGAGCCGCCGCCGGTCATATTTAATATCAAACCCATCACAGCGCCTACGACAAAATCAACAATAATAAGCGGACCATGAATCAAACCTACTACGCCTAAAATGCTGCCTCCCAAAAGCGCATCCTTCAAGCGCCGCTTTCTTTGAATTAGTGGCCGCTTAGTATATCTTTCCTGGGCGGACCGGTATTTCTGCTCAAATTCCATTCGAACCTTCTCCGGCAGGCCGTTCCAGGACTGGATGCTCTGGGCCAGTTCAGTCGGCGATTGCGTCACATTACCGCACCGGCCGCAGACATCACTGGTCGGCAGATTAGGATAGGCGCACTTTTTGCATAATAACAACATATATGTCTCAGTTTATATATTATCTAGCGCATCCAGTCAACCCCGCGTATAAAAATATAACGACATTCGCCCCGCTGACGGGCGCGGCAAAACCAGAACATCTTAGGATTATAACACATTTTATGCGCTGGGTCAATGGTAATCTGCCTGCATAATCTAATTGGCAATACAGAATGATTTGATATAATTATGTAAGGTTACAAGATTGCCTCATCGTCCCTATGAGACTCCTCGCAATGACTGTCATTGCGGGTGGCGCCAAAGACGCCATCCGCCCGGACGAATTCCCGTTCGGACGGGTCGGGCGGGGAAATTGTGCCTTTGATGGGTTTACCCCCACACCAATTCCATTGGTGTGGGGGTTTATCACGGTGATGAATATTTAGAATCATAATAACAAAAAATTCAAACTCGAATGTCACAAATATGACGAATCACACGAATGATTCTTTGTGACCTTTGTGTCCTTTGTGGTTAGATTAACCTTTTTATCTAACAAGGTCGATAATTACCTAAAACTAAGCACCTTCAGCCCTGATAAAGGTCATTTTCAACAAGGGAGAGGTTGCAGGTAGCATAGTCCTTTTGGAGGTTAATTTCTCCTTTCCCATTTAATTTAACATAGTTATAACAGAAAGCGCTTATTAGCAGAGACCTTCCGCTTGTTAGCCAAAACCTTTGGCTTGTTAGCCAGAACCTTCGGCTTGTTAGCCAGAACCTTCGGCTTGTTAGCCAGAACTTTTGGCTTGTTAGCCAGAACCTTCGGCTTGTTAGCCAGAACCTTTGGCTTGTTAGCCAGAACCTTCGGCTTGTTAGCCAGAACCTTCGGCTTGTTAGCCAGAACCTTCGGCTTGTTAGCGGAAACCTTTAGCTTGTTAGCGGAAACCTTCCGCTTGTTAGCCAAAACCTTCCGCTT
>Ga0208373_1002856_pt1 | contig 18039 bp, 21 predicted proteins | sample RifOxyC2_FD_184036 | JGI IMG/M metagenome (GOLD analysis project Ga0208373, IMG submission 184036) | Soil microbial communities from Rifle, Colorado - Rifle Oxygen_injection C2 (SPAdes) | ecosystem: Environmental > Terrestrial > Deep subsurface > Rock core/Sediment | place: Rifle, Colorado... | reverse complement strand
TCCTCCAAGCTCAAAATACTTTGAAAGCATTATTCCAAGAGCAGTTGTTAATCCTGAAATCTCTGTTCCAGTAGGTGTAATGTTTAGGAAGATCCTTTTAGGACCAACATCATCAAATGTGATGTTTATATGCAAAGGCCCTTGACCTGTGTGTATGGAATAATAATGACTCAATTCACCATAACCATGATCATAATCACGCTTTTTCTCTTTTGAGGAAATATTTAGTATTTGTAAGCTCTTACTTCCATCCCTATAAATAGTAACTCCTTTTGCTCCAAGCTCATATGCAAGATTATATACTGCATTAACATCCTCAACCTTTGCCTCATTCTTAAGATTAACTGTTTTTGATACTGCATTATTCGTGTATTTTTGGAATGCACATTGCATTTTTATATGATCAATTGGTGTTAAGTCATGTGATGTTAAGAAGAGTTTTTGGATATCATTAGGAATCTCCTTAATGCCTACTAATGAATTATGGTTTTTGGAGATTTTATCCCAAAGCTGTTCTGGTGGTAATTCAAAATAGTTATATGATTCTGCAAGTTTCTTGAACAATGGATTTATTTCATAAAAAGTGTCTTTTTGCTCTGGAACTTTATTTACTTTTAATGCGTCAATACCCGCTGCATTGTATCTTGTATATACAATAGCAAAAAATGGTTCAATGCCTGCTCCTTGCAAGCCAGCTGCAATACCTATAGTTCCTGTTGGAGCAATAGTTGTTCTTGCAGAATTTCTTGGATAGGCTTCAATGCCTCTGTAGTATTTTCCATTCTTATCATAAATACTGTTCTTGAAATTAAAAAATGCACCTCTTTCTAAAGCTAAGTTTTTTGAGGCAGCAAGACAATTATCATTGATGAATTTCATTACTTGCTCTGCTTTTTCAAATGCTTCTTCAGAATCATAAGCTAATCTCATCATAGCTAATGCTTCTGCCCATCCCATTAATCCTAATCCAATTCTTCTATTGCCTTTAGCCATGACCTCAATCTGAGGCAAAGGATAATTGTTTACATCAATAACATTATCAAGGAAGTGAGTTGCATCAAACACACATTCCTTTAGTTTTGGCCAATCAAAATCTCTTTTCTTCAAATCAATGAACTTAGCTAAGTTAATGCTTCCAAGATTACAAGGTTCATAAGGCAATAATGGTTGTTCACCACAAGGATTAGTCGACTCAATCATGCCTTGATCAGGTGTGGGGTTGCTGTCAGAGCTATTGATCCTATCAATGAATATTATTCCCGGATCTCCATTTTCCCAGGCTGATTTTACTAGCGTGTTCCATACATCTAATGCATTAAGCTTTCCAACAACAATATTTCCGTGAGGATTTATCAAATCATAATCCTGATTGTTTTTTACCGCATTCATGAATTTTTCATCTACAGTAACACTAATATTGAAGTTTTCAAGCACACCAGAAGTTTTTTTAGCATTGATGAAGTCCATGATATCAGGATGATCATATCTCATTATTCCCATATTTGCTCCTCTTCTTGTTCCGCCTTGTTTTACTACATCTGTTGATTTGTCAAATATCTGCATAAAAGTTACAGGTCCTGAGCTTATGCCTTTTGTTGTTAAAACAGCATCATTCTTCATTCTTAATTTTGAAAAACTGAATCCTGTTCCACCACCACTTTGATGTATCAATGCCATGTTCTTTACAGAGTCATAGATCTCCTCAATTGAATCACCTACTGGCAGAACATAGCAGCCGCTTAATTGTTGCAAAGGCCTACCAGCATTCATTAATGTCGGACTGTTTGGAAGAAACTCAAATCTTGAAAGCAATCCATAAAACTTGTTCTTGACATCATTGAATCTCTTGAATTTACCAGATATGGCTAAAGCATAAAGATTATTTATGAAAATCTTGAAATTATTAGCTCTTTCAGCCTTCATATACTTGTTCTTATGTAGGAGTATTAATTCAGATTGTTTATATTCTGCTTTTTCAGGATTAGTTAAGACTTCATAATTAACATCTTTAAAGATCTGCTCTTTTTGGATTGTGCTTAAATATAATAGTTCTGTTAAAGCTATATTTTCAGCAACTGTATAGAATAATTCTTCTGGACTATTGACACCTCTAAAGTACTTGTCCTTAATAACTTTAAGCTGGTTTTCTGTTAGTTCGATCTTTTCAAGTTTTAATGCAGTTTCCATCACAATCACCTATCCCCTTACAGATGAAGTCAACTTAAGTAGGAAAGTTGTCTGCTAGCGAACCCTGAAACATAACATCGATAACAAATAACTCGACATACAATCAAGTTCTTATGCCATGTGAGCCTGACAACTTTCTTACCATTCTCAACTTGACTTCATCCCCTTCTATTACCATTTTATTACATAGATATGTCTCATACCAAACTATCTACACTAGATGTAGTGGTTTATTCTTGAATTCAGCACAAGATGTTGTGCAAGTAGTTTAGAGCTTATATATAAATATTGTTGTGATAAAAGGGATATGTTAAAAAGAATATGTCAGAAAAGGAACGTCATATGTTTAGAAAATAAAAGATAAGAAGAATATCTATCGTAATGACATTTCAGGAACTTCTACAGGCATTTGTTTAATTTCTTGATTATTCTCGCCATCAATATAGCTTGCTGTTAGAGTATGTTTTCCAGGTGGCAACATTATATATCCTTTTGCGCTTTGTGGAATCTTATCAATATTTTCAGGAGCTCTACATACAATGTTTTCTAATGTTCGACCATTTTCATCAAGAATTTGATATCCGAGAAATCCATCTGTATCATTAATGCTATATTTCACTAATCCCTTATTTTCATCAAATTCGGCATATGAGATATTATAATTTATGCGGTTTGCAACTACATTAATGCCAACAAAGACTAATAAGGCTCCAATTGATTTATACGAATTGGGTATTTTATTCCAAATTGTGCTAATTTTATTCATAATTCATGGTATATTATAACTCTTATTTAAATCTTTCGATTATTTAGTCTTTTAATAGTAGTAACTCTTTTGTTTCCATAGTGATTGATACTAATACGATTTATTCGAGAGATTGCTATAAATGGCTTATATCCTCTTGCACATATACGGCCCTTCCAACTCATAGCCCAGTTTCCGATAATATCCGCGGACTCCTACTCTAGAATTTCCTATCATTAATATTTGAGTAGCGTATTATTGAGATTCTTCAGATTGGTAAGCACGATCTCTTCTACAAGCAGTGAGAATCTTTCATCATCTCTTTTTCTGCTTCTCTTTGTCAAGTCAAGATATGAATCAAAGTATCCTAAAGGAAGATCCAGTACTGGAAGTCTATGCATCCTCAATATATGCAGCATCAACAGTCTGGAAATACGGCTATTGCCATCTATAAACGGATGTATTCTCTGGAATTCATTATGGAAGAAAGCTGCAAATTTTATGATCTTTTTAATATCTTGTTTTGTATTCTCAAATATAGCATATTTTTTTAGCAGTTCATCTAGCTTTTTCTCAATAATCTTCCAATCGCTTGTAGCGAATGCAGGATTTTTCTTGATAAACACATTTTCTTTCCTTAATTTTCCAGCAAATCCTTTACCATTCATTGCCAGAGCATGATACTGCAATATTAGCTCTTTGGTCAAAAAGACTTTTTTTCTTGAATTCAAAATCATCTTTTCAATAGCAACCTTGTAATTGAGTGTTTCCATTACAGATTCTGCATTCTGGTCCTTTGGCATAATGTTTTTTATAAGCAATTTCTCAGTCTCTGGAAGCGTTAAAGGGTTTCCTTCAAGGTTCAGGCTTGAATATATGAATCCTGCTTCCCTGCCCTTATCAATAGTGTTTAAAGGACTCGAGCTGATTTTTATTCTGCGATTATATTTCCTTAATTCGCGGATTATATCAGGAATATGAGAACGGCTCTTTTCAACGTAAAAATTTGTTTTTATAGTGAAATATGCTAGAACTCTTTTTATGTATTCGCTCTTCAGCAATTTGCACTTCAACGGGTTTCTTGAGATTATTATCAAGAGGCCGTATTTTGATAATGCTTCTGCATAGAATTTAAATGTTGCAGGATGGATTCGAATATCATTTATTGTAAAGAATTCCTTCTTTGTTGCTTTTTTTAGGAAATATAACATTTTTCGCTTGAATAATATATTGTAATTGATGTTATTTCTTAGCGAGAATGATATCAGATTGTATAGCTCTTGGCCTGATTTTGAATTGATGACATCTATACTCTTGTTTTTTCTTTTCACCAGATTTTTCTTCTCAAGTATCAGGATATTGTTGAATACGTTCTGATATTCCTTCTCATCCTTTCCTAATTCTGTTATTATCTCACCTGTATTTGTGTTACCTTTCTTTGCCACAACATAGAACACATCATTGAGCGATACCATGAGTATATTAGGTGAAGCTTGTTTAAAAATGTTTTTATTTTCCACTAAATATTTAAGAATCTTAAATAAAAAGTAGGAAGTATGAGCATATTCAGGAGTCTTGCGTGTCTTTTTACTATCTTATCCTTTTGCACATATACGGCTCTTCTAACTCATATCCTAGCTTCCTATAATATCCTCTGGCTCCTACTCCAGAAACCATAAAAATTTGCGAATTTTTAGGGTGCAAAGAAAACTCTTGGTTTTCTTGCACAAGAAATGCAATCATTTCTTTGTGCAAAAAATGTTCCATTTTTTTGCATGACTATCATCTTGTCTTTGCCATGCTCTTTGGCTATTGATTCTGCTTGTTCCATTAATCTCTTTCCATAACCTTTATGCTGCGATTTACTTGAATCAGCAGAACCGATCCTGACTGCTTGGCCATAGACATGTAGTTCTCTGATCAAAGCCGATGTTGATGTTATAGCTGGATGTAGGCTTCTTGGAGGGAATCGCAGTCGAACAAATCCGAGTAATGTGTAACCACTACATAATTACGATAAAATCGAAAACTTTATAAATGAATTATTATTATCTTATCTTAGCACAAAATATTTTATTATTATGGAGGATTAAAATGAGTAAAATTATTATTCCGAGAGTTGTTGACGGTCAACCAGTATATAATAGCGATTCTAAGCATGGTGTAGATTTAGCATTATCTGAATTGCAAAATGAAAAGAAACTCGTAGCATTATTTATGAATGAACTATTGGCGGCAAGAAGTATTGCCGGTGTAGATCATGAGATTTGGACAAACTGGTATTTTACAACTACGGCTAAAGCTACGGGAATGGCTAAGAAAGATCCAGTAGTGTTATACATTCAAAAACCTAATCCGTTATCTAATCCAAAAAATATTGCTGATAAAATAGATAACAAGTTAATAAAAAATGGTGCGGTTATAGGATTTGATAAACAATTCCAAAAATTCCTTCAGGAATATGATAATGAAACAATATATCTTGTAAGGCATGAAGATATTGTTGCTTGGCCTAATGGCTTATACGGAATTGATGCACCGACAAAAGAGCATATGCAGAATCATAAAGGTAAAATCAATGGTGTTGATATGATAGCAATTAATCATCCGCAAGCAAAACCATTCGGAGTTACAGAGGAATATCTTGTACAACACAAAAAAATTGTTGGTCCAAATATAGGTATGTATAATTCTAATGATTTGATAGGTGGACAAGTGGCTTGGCGCCTGTTGGCTGCTGACTTTAGCTACGACCTTGGCAGTCTCATCGGCGGCGACGATCTTAGTAGCGATGGCCGCTTTTTTGGGGTACAAAGTGACGCCGTAGGCGGCGCGAAAAAAATCAGGTCTCCATTAGAATCTTTAGCTGGCATGGGAAAAGCGATTCCAGATAGTAAATTGATAGTAGTAGATGGAAGTAAAATCTCTCAAGCAACTTATGATTTACTAAGCGGAACATACAAAAAATAAGCAATTTTTTAAATAATTCTTTTTTTTTCTTTACTGTCTTGACACCTACAGCAGTAGGCAGTTAGGGCTACACGCCTTTTTATTATGGTGACCTATTAGGCACCATCAAATTCAGTTGCAACAATGAGTAAAGCTCAAACTTGAAATCTTGAAGCAACAGTGCTATATACAATAAAAAGGCTAAAGTGGCTTGGCGCCTGTTGGCTGCTAACAATAGAAACAACAATGGCAGTCTCAATAGCAACAACAATCTTAATAACAATGGCCGCTTTTTTGGAATAGTCCTAAGTCAAGACATTACATTCATGAAGAGATATAAGCAACTCTATACAATGCTATGTTCAAAAGACAATATCTATTTAGCATATAAAAAAGCACGTAAGCATAAGACCTTAAAATCATGTGTTATAGAATTTGAAAATAATCTTAAAGAAAACCTTTCACAATTGCAAAGAGAATTAGAATCAGAATCCTACATGCCAAGACCTTTGGAAACATTTATTCTAAGAGATCCAAAAACACGAGTAATAAGCAAATCAAACTTTCGGGACAGAGTAGTGCATCATGCACTTTGCAATATCATAGAACCAATATTTGAAAAGCTTTTTATCTATGATTCATTTGCGAACCGTTTAGGAAAGGGCACACAAAAAGCAATAGAAAGGTTCGAAAATTTTAAAAGAGAAATTACGAAAAACAACACGAAAAGGGCATATGTTCTCAAGGCAGACATTAAACACTATTTCGAAAATGTGGATCATAATATTCTTGTAAAATTACTTGAAAGAAAAATCAAGGATCAAAAATTAATCCATCTCATCAAAATAATTCTAAATAATCATCAGACCAGACACCTCGACAAAGGGATGCCACTCGGAAACTTAACATCACAATTCTTTGCTAATATATATCTGCATGAATTAGATTGGTTCGTAAAGCATCAGCTAAAAGCCAGACATTACATTCGTTATGTCGATGACTTTGTAATAATAGAAACAAATATTAAAACACTTGAAGATCACATGCTACGAATAAATGCTTTCTTAAGAGAGAATTTGCTTCTAGAGATCCATCCAGAAAAATCAAAATTTCAATTACTGACACAAGGAATACGTTTTTTAGGATTAAGGATATATCTTCATCATAGGTTACTTACAAAGATGAATATAAGAAAATTCAAGAAAAGACTAACAAAAATATGCGAGCAATATGAGAATAATGAAATTGGCTATGATGCAATCTATGATTTTATTGAAGGATGGGTTGCTTACAGCAAAAATGCGAACACTTACAATTTAAGGAATAGATTGTTTCATCCATTAGAGTATACGTTTGGCAATGAAATATCGACAAAGGAGTATAATAGATATTTGAAGGGATCTCGCCACTCTTTATAGGGCTTCTATTATCACTAGAAACTTCCTTCTATCACCTTCTTCACCGGACATCCTGGCGTTAGGGTTTTGAACCGTACGATAAAATCGGATAGTTGAAGATGCATGCTGATGAAACTCATCAGTCACTTTAAACAACAGAATTCCACCAGTCTATGACTGGAGGTTGAATGTGGAATCTGTGTGCTCAAGAACAACTGGTGTAATTCTGAGTACAACAAAATCTTGAAGATTTTGTGTGCAAGAAAAACATTGTTTTTCTTTGTATCAAGAACCACCTCATGCTGTATATGTACACTCATGCTACTGGTTTGTGACCAGTGGTTCTTGACAGTTCGTTCGAACTTTTATGTTACCTGTTGGTTATCGAAAAGTTTAAATATACTTCTATATTACCATAATTATGATAGGTACAAAAAATAAAGGATCATTGCTTATGCCTGAAGTCTATAGAAAGGTCATGTACTATTTTTTCTCTTTTCCTCAGATTAGTATAGGATTATCGATGCTTGCAAAAAACATAAATTCTTCTAAAAATGCTACAAAAGAATCTGTAGAACAGTTAGTGTCTGAAGGATTGTTGAACAAGGCTATAGCAGGAAATTCATGGATTATCTCTTTGAATCAAAAAAGCCCACTATTAATATCGAGAAAGATACCTTATAATCTACAGATGGTATATGAGTCTGGAATAATACCAACTATTTATCAGAAATATCCTAATGCAAATGCAATAATTTTATTCGGAAGCTATAGATGGGGTGTAGATAATGAGTCTAGCGATATCGATATTGCTGTGGAAGTCACAGGATCCAAATTTCATATTGAAGAAGGATCAATTCTAAAAAATCTCGGATATAGAAAAAATGTTAAGGTCAATATGCATATATTTTCTAGGAAATCAACTCATATAAATCTATTGACAAATATCTACAATGGAATAATCCTTGACGGCTTGTTGGAGATTGATAAATGATGGAGAGAATAAAATATCCTGATAGGAAAAATGCTTCTAGCATAATAGATGCATCAATACGCCAGATGAACTACACTCTAACACTTGAGGCAACCGATGAATCAGCGTTCAATATCATACGCAACATATATGAATGTTTTAGGATGCTTGGAGACGCGTTATTAGTTTCAAGAGGCACTTTAGTTGAGGACCATGTTGCACAGATAAAGGCATTGGAAGGCCTTAATTTAGATACTTCAAAGCCGATGATTCTCGTGGATAAATTGAGAAGAATGAGGCATAATATAAACTATTATGGATACATTCCAAGCAAAATCGAGGCAGAGGATGCTATAGAATTTGCCAAATCATGCTTTGATCAAGTTGCAAAAGGAGTAAAGAAAGAGATTGATTCCAAGAGGCCAGAAAAAAGATTTGCTAAATGATTATCAGTTGCACGTCATGAATGAAAAAACTTTATTTATATTTTTCTCTTACGTTAATATTTTACTCATATATGGACCATCTCTTTCATAGCCGAACTTTTCATAGTATTTTCTTACACCCACACCTGATATTACAATCATTTTATTCTTATCATGAGATAATGCAATTTCTTCAGCTTTCATTAAAAGTTTCTTACCAAGTCCCTTATGTTGAGTTGCATTCTTATCATATGTACCGATTGCTATTGCTGTCCCATAGATATGAAGTTCACGGATAATTGCTGTGTCAGGAGTTATGCTCGGATGGAGTGATCTTGGCGGAAATCGCAATCTGCAATAACCCATTAAAATATCATTCTCAACATCCTCTGCAGATATAAAGAATTCTTTTCCATTTGATGCTTCATATTCTCTAATAAGGATTTTTATTTCCCCGATTTTAATATTCTCTTTATGTAATATATGCCCTACTTCTCTGCATCTAATGCATCTGCATTTAATGTCTTTCTGTTTTGCTAATTCATCAACATATTGTCTTAAGTTTGTTCTTCCAACACCGGCTGTTGTTACATACGTAGGAATGTCTCTTTGGATTCTCATTATCCTGCAATATTCAGGAACTATCTTCTTCATCTCAACAATGATCTCTGCTGCTTGTTCTGTTGATAATGGCTCAAAGGTTCCTTCTTTGTATTTCTTCTCTAGTTCTGTTCCTGGCATGACCATGCATGGATAAACCTTTAACATATCAGGCTTATACTCTGGATTTGAAAATATTTCTTGCAAGCTTTCAATATCTTTTTCCTTATTTACTCTTTTTCCATCAATATCAGGCAATCCAGGCATCATATGAAAGTTTAATTTAAATCCTAGATCACGTAGATCAGCAATGGCCTTCTTTGCATCCTCTGCTCCATGTCCTCTATTGATAAATCTTAAGATATCATCATAAACACTCTGTATTCCAAGCTCGATTCTTGTTGTTCCTAAATTTAGAAGTTCAATCCCTTTATCAGCAAATGCCCAATCAGGCTTTGTTTCTATAGTTAATCCTATGCATCTGATGCTTGAATCCTCATTATCTTTATGCTCTTCCTCTAATGTCTTTGCATTTATTTCTTTTATTGCAAGGATCTTTTCCTTAATCCTCTGCTTTCTATCCAGATCATTTATATCTCCTGGCAATTCAAAAAATTCTTTGAACTTATCAATATCTAATTCTCCATTGACAAAGAATAATCTTGAAAAATCATTAAATGCCTTGAATGAATAATAAATATATTCATGCTGATACTTTTTAGGAAATGCAGTAAATGTTCCTCCCATGACTATCTGATCAACCTTATCAGGATTCTGTCCAATAACAATATACTGCTCAAGCCTATTAAAAATAATCCTGTAAGGATCATAATCATTCCTTATGCCTCTCATTGTTGAAGGCTCTTTTCCAGTATAGGATTTAGGGACATCACCAAAAAAACTGTTTAATCCTCCAGGACAATATATGCATGACCCGTGAGGACAATTGATTGGCTTGGTCATTGTTGCAATAACAGCAACTCCAGATCCTGTCCTTGTTGGTTTTGTCTGCAAATAATTTCTGATGATCTTTGCATCTTCCTGAGTTGCATTAAGATAGATTGCAATATCAGTGGGAATTAATACTTTATATTTCTTAGATAGCTCGCGCTTCTTTTTAGATACAGTTAATTTATCAGGCTTTGCTTCTTTGATCCATGAGATGATTTCTTGATAAAATGACATGAATCTAGGAGACGGATTGTGTTTATAAAGTTAAAGATAAGGTTTATCCAATCTCTATCAATATGTGGTTCTTGTCAGGCAAGGAGACTGATATTTCTTCTCCACCTTTTAGGTTGAGGCTTCTTGCTACATCTTTGTTTATATACATTCCAAGCCTATCTTGAGAAAGCTTAACGATTTTTTGCCTCATCTTTAATGCTGTATCTTGTAGCTCTTTAATAATTTTCTTTGAAGAGTCTTGCTCAAATCCGAAATAGTCACATTTAGGGCATTGATAGCTTAATGCTTTGTTTTTCGCACCCTGAATACTAACATAAACCTTCTCTAGATTTGAGTTGCATTCCGGACAGGATTTGTTATTTTTCATTTTTCTTCGCGTTTATGACATACAAAACATTATTTTCGATTTTGAATAAAATATAATAATTGTCTTTTTCAATTTCAAACTTATTGCCTTTTTTTCTAGGATTTTTTGTAGTAAGTATGATTCCTATAACTTCGTGCCATGGAACATTTCTCTCATGTTCACTTTTGTAATGTTCTGTTGGTCGGATTTGTGTGAAATAAACCATATAGTCTTTCCGACTACATTTATGTAGTCATCTTATTATTTAAATCTTTCGTTTTATTGATAGAGTAAGCTGATATTTTTTATATGTCTTTCCTAGAAAAAACCGTAAAATATTCGGAGTATGGCGTAGATTTTTTGTTATTTTCTCTTCCTAAAACAATGGTTGACATGATCATCGACCATTCCTGTTGCTTGCATGTGCGCATAGACTATTGTCGAGCCTATGAACTTGAAGCCTCTCTTCTTTAGGTCTGCACTTATCTTATCTGATAATGCTGTTTTTGCAGGCAATTCTTTTAAAGATTTGAATCTGTTTATCATAGGTTTATTGTTCACAAAACTCCAGATGTATTTATCAAATGTTCCAAACTCTTTTCTGACTTCAATAAATCTTTGAGCATTATTTATTGTTGCAAGAATCTTTAATCTGTTTCTTATTATTCCAGGATTCTTGATTAATCTATCAAAATCTTTAGAGGTATATTTTGCTATTTTTTCATAATCAAAATCATGAAATGCTTTCCTATAATTCTCTCTTTTATGCAGTATTGTCTTCCAAGAAAGTCCTGCTTGTGCAGATTCTAGGACAATGAATTCAAATAATATCTTATCATCATGAACAGGCATCCCCCATTCTTCATCATGATATTTAATCATTAATTCATCATTGCTTGACCATTCACATCTATTCATTTTTTCCTGCATTGTTCCATAATACTTCCCAGTATTTATCATATGATTCTGCTGCTTCCTTATTTTGTATGAGGATTCCTAATGGTTTGTCTGTCCAAATCACTATGCCTACCTTGTCGTTTCGGATTATAGTTTCTGTAAGTGGCTCGAATCCCTTTTTATGATATCTCACTTCCTGAAATGTATGTCCGTATTTCTTTGGTGCATCCCATGATTTTAATGATTCATTGAAAAGCAATTTTGCGAAGATTTTCTTTTCTTTTCTTTTTTTATTTCACCACACACTTTACATTTCGGATCTTTCTTCGTTTTTATCTTCATCAATTCATTATTTTTTAGATTTATTCTTATCATATCTTCTTCTGTTTTTCCTTCTATCAGATATTGCAGTGCAATATTCACTGTCCATGCACCAATGATTGCAACAATAGAGTTCATCACGCCTATCTCGCATGATGTCTCTCCGTCTTTATCCTTATTTATGCATTCATAACATGCATTATCTTTAATGAAATATATTGTTCCAATATTGCTGACTGCTCCTGAATAAATCCAGGGAATATTATTCTTTATGCAATATCCATTGATTATTATTCTTGCTTGAACATTATCCGTACAGTCAATAACAAGATCTGCATCATTGATTATTGTTTTTATGTTTTTCTCATCTAATCTCTTACCGATTGCATCTATATTCGAGAATTCCCTTAATTTTTCTTTTATCACAAAAACTTTTTTCTTCAATAAATCATTCTCATTAAATAAGATCTGTCTTTCAAGGTTATTGTCATCAACAATATCATCATCAACAATAGTGAAATCAATATTCATCCTTGATAGAAGATCTGCAACAACACATCCTAGGCCACCTGCGCCTATGATTATTATGGTCTTGTCTTTTATTTTTTCGAAGTCCTTGAATATTTTCTTGATGGTCATTCTATGAATCTCTTCTTGGATAGATTATTGCGTTATATTGAATGCGTTTATTATCCTTTTCTTGCATGTTTCGAAATCATCATAAATTTTTGTGAGTCTTTTCATTTCTTCATCATATATGCTTCTTTTTTCTTCCAACTTTTTGATGAATTCCTCCTCCAAAAATTTTTTTCCATAACTTAATAGTTTCTTTTCTATAAGTTCAGGATTGATTTTCACTCCATTAAGCAGAAGTTCATTCAAATCGTATATGTCTCTTGCCTTATATCTTGTTATTATAGCTCTTGTCTTCTCTGCTAATATCTCCTCTTCATCAAGGGCTAGAAGAAAATACTGTGGCAGGTCATTATAGATTGGTCTAATGATCTTTTTTAGTGGCGCGTTATATATATCATTATATCTGAAATCAAACGATATCCTGCATAAAGATCGTGTAGAGCCATTGTATAATATGCCTTTTATGAGCACACTGAAACTGATCCCGAATCTTGTTTCTGAATATTCACTGATCTTTGTCTCGAAGATACTTTCTATGAATGCAATCAATTCATGCATATCGATATCTGAGTAGTTGAAGTCTAGATCTTCTGAGAATCTCTTTATGCCATAGCATTTCTGAAGGCATGTCCCGCCTTTGAAGTAAATCGTATTATATTTTCCATATATCTTTGCAAGGATTAAGTGTTGATAATAATCCAGCTCTAATTGCCAGAGATTGTAATCAAGTTTGGCTGCATATTTTTGAAGTTCATTCTTTTCCATCTTATTCCTCTAAATCTTCATTTATTATGAGTTTCCATTTACTGTCTTTTGACTTGTTTTTCGGTAGATTCTTATTCAGCTTTTCGTATTTGTTGTTGATTTTAAGTCCATTTAGCACTATGTTGTTTGTTTCCAAGAGGTACCCTGTTCTCTTGTTTAGTGCTGAAGATCCTATTCTGTTCAAGTATTCGATGATTATTTCTTTATTTATGCGATTCTTATATTTTTTTATAAACTTGTTTATTTCTGAAAGATAAATTTTTGATGAGAAATATATGCAGTCGATGATTGTTTTCTCTATATTTGAGATGAATATTTCTGTATTGTCTATCATGGCTTTCTCAAATCCGAAGAAAAATCTATTCTTTACTTTATGGAATTGTATTGCTATGTCGCATGTTTTTTTGCTATCTAGAATGTTCTTGCTTATTAGGTCAAGATTGTTGAATCTTTGTGTAGTGCTTTCATAATATTCAAGAGCTGAATGAAGGGAGATATATGTGTTATTGAAGATTTTCTGGAGCTTGAATTTGTTGTTTATATTGTTTATGGAGTAATACCCTTTCTTCAGCCTGAATATCTTGCTTTGCTTTGCCAATAACGCTAGTTTTGTCTTGACTACATTTTTCGATTGTCCTGTTATTTTTATAGCATCATCTATTGTAAATATATCCAGGTTAAGCTCCTGTAGTTCTTTCTGCAATTCTAAAAAATTCATTATGGTAGTAGTATGCATAGATATATAAAACTTTCGTTTATTGATAGTAAATAAGAATAGTTACTTTGATTTAACGGAAATCATTGTTTATGCTTAATGTTAGGTTTTTTTAGGTAAATTCAAAGTCAATTATTTCAGCTTTGCCTGCAGTATAACTAATTCTGTCACAACCCTTATTTTTGAGAGTATGTCTTCTGATACAAATGATTCTATCTTATCCTTGGGATATGTGATTCTTTCAGACTTATAGCAGGAAAGGAACATGTTAGGAGTGTTAATATTTTTCATATTTCTGTCTATCATCATTTTTTTGATGTTCTCCTTGAGCTGCTGCTCTTGCTTTTCCAATTTCGATAGCTGGAGCTTCACATAATAATATTCGTCAAGCATCTTCTGATCGAATTAGGGAAGATCAGATGCACTGATGAAATCTTTCATGATATCTTGATTTGGATTGTTTTCCATTCTGACACTCTTAATGATATTGCTTCGATTTTTTCCTTTCGGTACTAATGGTCGCAACTGTATCCAAAAAAATCAAGGATTTTTTGGACGCAAGAAATCCCTGATTTCTTTGTGTTTTATAGCAAATCTACCTTAACGGTTTTATTCGATTGCCTTGATGGTTTGGCGTGTGGCCCTGACTTATTCAGGACAAAAAAAGAAATAAAATTAACTATATAAATTTTGCGCGCAGCGCCTTCGGCGCTTATCACGCACCCCCACGAGCACAGCCAAGGCTGTCGCTGTTGAGGCCGCAGCAGATGTAGAAGTAGTCGAGGCTGAGGTCGCCCAGCAAGACCAGCCTCTCTTTGTTTTGTTTTCTGGAATTCATATCTGGCGTGTATACATACATTCTATCAATATCTTTTCCTGTAACATAATTCAATGTTTCCATTATCATTTCAGCAGTGTCTTCTGTGTCCAATAATGTCTGCATGAATTTAAGTCCTTTCTTATCTTTATCTTTTAAGACTTTTTCAATCTTTACACCTTCGTATATTGGTATTTCTATTGTTGCTTCTTTTACCTTGTTTTTGTCTTGTGAACTATAATGCTGTATTACTGTGGCTTCAAGATTATTATTATATTTAACCCTAGTACTTGTTACTGACCATCTAGATTTCCATTCAGAGAGTAAATTATTCTTTAATTCCGTAGCATTTTTTCTCTGCTCTGCATTTCCATTCTCCATAACATTTTTTATCTGTTTAAATGCTTTGTAATAATCTGCTATAGAGGCGAAGTCTTTTCCTGTAGCTATCCAATCATCTTGCGTTTTATATGCGCCATTATCATAAGCTGTTTTATCTAAAGAGATTATTGTTGAGATAGATTTTTCACCCTTATTTATATATTCTTTATGCGTAGCTACTGCCTCTTCAAAGTTTCCTGCATCAGTAAGTTTTACAATATTGTCTGTAATCATCATTTTTGTATTTCTTTCTTCAATTTCCTGTTTTAATTTGTTTGTTTCATTTGTGTATGTGGATTTAAGTTCTGTAAGAATCTCATTTCTTATATTCATATAATCTTGGTTTACACCTATAATTTGTGTGTCAAGATCTCGTTTACTTTTTAATAAACCTTCTGATTTTAATATCAATTGTTCGAGTTTTTGTAATGCCATTTTCATTCCTCCTAATAAATGTAAGTATAAATCAGTCAATCATATTTCATTTATAAATCTTTCGATCTTGTAACTACTGTGAAGTGATTTAAATATTGTTGTGTCGCTCCGAACCTTCCGAAAAACCACAATATTTAAATACTTGTAACACGAATATAGCTAAAACGCACTATTTGATGTTACAATGAAAGGGCTCTCAAAGAAGGAAGTGGAAGTGATTGCGAATCTTGAATTTGAAGAGATGTACTTCTTTACTAGAACCGATATAAAGAAATTCTTTCCTGATGAACAGCACCTCTCGGATTTCCTATTCGGGCTAAGATCCAAAGAGAGGATAATAAAAATCAACAGGAAGAAATATTATCTCATCCCAATAAAATCAAGAACCGGCGGATGGTCTGAGCATCCATTTATTGTGACAGATGAGATATGCAACGGCAAAGATTATGTCATTGGTGGATGGGCTGCAGCAAAATACTGGAAGCTTACAGAACAGATTCCTGCACAGATAGATGTTTATACAACAAAAAGACAAGGCATTTATAAGATAATGAATATGCGATTTGTTTTTCATAGAACATCTAAAAAAAGGGTTAGTCAAGGAATCCAAAGACAGATAGAGAACCATCCATTCATTATCATAGCTAAGGAGGAAACAGTCCAATGGTTCAAGAAGAGAAAGTAGACAAACAATTCATTGCTGACTTGGTTGGAAGAACTTCATTCAATGAGACATTGCTTTCAAAAGATTATTACATAACTAGAATTCTTTATGCCCTAAAGGATATCAAAGGCATATACTTTAAAGGTGGAACAGCACTCCAAAAAATATTTCTCGACCATTCAAGACTCAGCGAAGATATAGACTTCACTTTACAAACAGATGTGAAAAAGAAAGAAGAAGAAATAACCTATCGTATCAACTCCTCCTCCAATTTACATGCATTGCATATATCATTAGCTGATGGATCTCCGCATTTAATACAGATTTTGAATGGCCTGTTGTTCTTATAATATTGCTTTAACATAGGCAATATCTCTAGGAATGCATTCACTATCCCATTTTTTGCTCCTGGAAGCTTGCTCTCTATCATGTTCAATTCATCTCTCACCACTGCCCTGAATGATTGGTTGATGTTTGGGCATTCATGGAATGATACTTTAAAATTTTTCAGTAATGCAAAAAGCTTTGTTTCTTTCTCGAGCATGAAATATAATGGCTTGACTCTTGGAATGAATTTATCATTAAGATTAAGTCCGGTTATCGGTCCTAATGCTGCATTATGTGACATGTTCCCTAAAAATAGATTCATCATGTATGATTGTGATTCATCATCAAGATTATGTCCTGTTGCGAGTTTTGTTGCTTGTAATTCTCTTGCTGCCCTGTTTAATGCTGTTCTTCTTAATATTCCGCATACAGTGCATGGCTTCTTGTTTTGTGCTTTATCTCTGATATTATCAAGTGTGTCTCCAAATCTTTCCTTGAATGAAACAATATGTAACTCAATATTATATTTTTCGCAGAATGTTCTTAAATCATCTAATGTATTATCTCTATATCCTGCTATGCCTTCATCAATTGCTAATGCAAAGAATTTTATATCATATTTTTTACCATAAAGCATTGTCATATACAATACTGCCAATGAATCTTTTCCTCCTGATGTCGCAACACAAACATTATCATTCTGGTCAAATAAGTCATATCTTTTTATTGTCCTGAATACTTTGTTTTCAAAATAATTTAGGAAATGATTCTTGCAGAAATTCTGTCCGAGTCCTTGATATACTGCTTTTTCATTGCATTTAGTGCATTTCATCATCCACCTGATATGACTGATAATATTTTTATATCATCATTGTCATCTAATTGCTCATCTTCTAGGACTATCTCATTGTTCTTTACAATAATAACAGTGTTTGAATTTATCTGAAGTTCATCAAGAAGTTCTTTTACTGATTTCTTTTCAAGCTCTAATAGCTTATCTTGTTTTTCTACATAAACCTTCATATTAACCTCCTGGAATGTCAGAAATCATAGATTTCTGATCATGATCAAAAACTGAGAATTCACAGTTTTTGACACTAATTTCCAGTAAGCCCTGATAAAGGGAATTTTTGTGGTTTTATAAAGCTTAGTATTATGTTAAGTAAACTTCTTAATGTGGTGGGTCACCTGATTTGACACCCCCTATTTAAAGCAAGTATTTTATCAAGTGTATGAAACTTGATAACCCACTAATTTTGAAAGATTTGCGTAAA
>Ga0208373_1002855_pt1 | contig 18052 bp, 13 predicted proteins | sample RifOxyC2_FD_184036 | JGI IMG/M metagenome (GOLD analysis project Ga0208373, IMG submission 184036) | Soil microbial communities from Rifle, Colorado - Rifle Oxygen_injection C2 (SPAdes) | ecosystem: Environmental > Terrestrial > Deep subsurface > Rock core/Sediment | place: Rifle, Colorado... | reverse complement strand
AAAAAGGAGGAGTGGAGAACGCCAACAAACTAATCAGACATTACCTACCAAGAGAAACAAACCTTTCCAAGCTAACCGACAGAGATATTTACCAAATCCAAGAGAAGCTAAATAACAGACCAAGGAAGTCTTTAAACTACAAAACACCCAATGAAGTCATTAACAATTATCTAAAAGTGGTGCATTATTAACTTGAGTTTCCCTAATCCGTCCTGACATTGACTTATTCTTTTAAAAGCGTTATATTAAAGCATAATCACCTAATAAGAATTACGTACTTATCGTAATTCTTTTAAATTTTCTTTAATTTATGGAAATTAGAAATATTGCCATTATTGCCCATGTTGACCACGGAAAGACCACCCTGACCGATAATTTGATGCGTCAGACGGGGATGAGTACGGGAGAGACGAGTATGGATAGCAACAAGCTTGAACAAGAGCGTGGCATTACAATTTACTCAAAAAACACCTCGGTCTTTTATAAAGATACGAAAATAAATATCGTGGACACTCCCGGTCACGCTGATTTTAGTTCGGAGGTGGAAAGAATTTTGCGTTCCATTGATTCGGTTTTGCTTTTGGTTGACGCGCAGGAAGGGCCAATGCCACAGACAAAGTTTGTTTTAAAAAAATCCTTGGAGCTTGGCTTAAAGCCAATAGTTATTATCAATAAAATAGACAAACCGGCGGCTAGACCCGAAGAGGTCTCGGAAATGGTTTATGAATTATTTTTTGATTTGGGCGCGAGCGACGAGCAATTGGATTTTACCGTTGTTTACGCCGCAGCAAAAAAAGGAGTGGCAAAAATTAATTTAAGCGACGAGGATAAAGATTTAACTCCGCTTTTGGATATAATTTTAGAAAAAGTAAAACCGGCTTCGGCTCCGGAAGAATCTTCAAAGCCTTTATCCGCCCAACCCTTTAATCTCGCCTATGATAATTTTTTGGGCCGTTGCGCTATCTCCAGAATTTATGAAGGAAAGATAAAAATGGGCCAGCAGGTTTTTGTAAAAAATGAAGCCGGAGGCAATCGCCAGTACCGAGTAACAAAATTGTTCACCTTCAATGGCTTGGAAAGAAAAGAAGTGGATGAAGCGGTTGCCGGAGATATTGTGATGATTGCCGGTCTTTCGGATATTTATATCGGCGAAACAATTACCGAAAATTCCGAACAACAATTATTGCCCAGCATAAAAATTGACGAACCAACAATTTCGTTGAATTTTTTAGTCAACAATTCTCCTTTTGCCGGACGCGAAGGTAAATTTGTAACCATGCGTCAGATAAAAGAACGGCTGGAAAAAGAATTGGAAGTTAATGTTGGATTAAAAATAGATTTTTCCGACCCTGCTTCCTATAAAGTTTTTGGCAGAGGAGAATTGCACATTGCCATATTGCTTGAAAATTTGCGCCGCGAAGGATATGAGCTTCAGGTCTCAAGACCGGAAGTTATTATTAAAGAAAAAGACGGAGTAAAATTAGAGCCGTTTGAGGAGGTGACTATAGATTTGCCGGAAGAGATGTCGGGAACGGTTATTCAAAAGCTGTCCAAGAGACAAGGCAGAATTACGGATATGAAAAATAAAAACAATCAAACGAGAATGGTTTTTGAAATTCCCACAAGAGGATTGCTCGGTTATCGCAAAGAATTTGTTGTGGATACGCGTGGCGAGGGGATTTTATGCGCCAATTTCTTGGATTTTAAACCATCCGCCGGGGCGATAGAAAGAAACGATGTTGGCTCAATGATCTCTATGGCTACCGGAAAGGCGTTGGCCTATTCTCTCTGGAGTCTTCAGGAACGCGGAGCTTTGTACATTAGCCCAAACGTAGAGGTTTATGAGGGAATGGTCATCGGCAACACTTCCAAGGGGCAAGATATGGCGGTTAATCCGATTAAAGGCAAACAATTAACAAATATGAGGGCTTCGGGGACTGATGAGGCTATAAATCTAACTCCGCCGAATGAACTGACTTTGGAAATCGGGCTTAGTATTATGAATGACGATGAGTATCTGGAAGTAACTCCCAAGAATGTTCGTTTGAGGAAAAAATATTTAACGGAAAATGAAAGAATAAATGCCGGCAGAAGAAAAGAGTAAATAAAATTTTTAGATAGAAAAACAGTTCCGCGATGGAGCTGTTTTTAGTTTTGTAAAAATGTTATAATGATAAAATAATAATTAAATTTAAAATTATGCGAAGTTTTGATTTGAAGAAGTTTATTATTTCTTTTTTTCTTTGCCAAGGCGCCGGAATGATCGGCTCGCTTTTTACCGTTTCGGCAATACCGCTTTGGTACGCGACTCTCGAAAAACCGGATTTCGGCCCGCCCAATTGGGTTTTTGGTCCGACATGGCTTTTGCTTTACACGTTGATGGCTTTTTCTATTTATTTTATTTGGGAAAAGGGTTTGAAAAACAGTGAGAATAAATTTATTTTTTATTTTTTTATGGCTCATCTTGCCATAAACGCCCTTTGGTCGATTTTTTTCTTCGGTATGAGAAATCCTTTGCTGGCTTTGTTTGATATTATTCTTATGTGGATGATGATTGTTGTCTTGATTTTTAAATTTTATAAAGTAAAGCGATTGTCGGCGTATTTATTCATCCCATATTTTCTATGGGTGACCTTCGCGACATATCTTAACTATTCCGTTTGGATGTTAAATTTCTAGTTTTTTATGATCTACGAGGGGTTGAAAGAAAAAGAAGTGGAAAAAATAAGGGAAAAGCACGGAGAAAATTTATTACCGACGAAAAAGGGCTTTTCCGGTTTTTCTATTTTTTTATCGCAATTTAAAAGTCCTCTGGTCTATATTCTTGTTATTGTCGGAGTGGTTTCTTTTTTTCTTAAAGAAGAAGTAGACGCTCTTATTGTCGGCGCGGTTATTTTTTTAAATGTTTTAATGGGTTTTGCGCAAGAATATAAAAGCCAAAAAACATTGGATGTCTTGAAAAGAGTCTTGAAGCCGAAAACAATTGTCATAAGAGATGGGGAGAGAAGGGAAATAGAGACAAGGGAGCTCGTTCCGGGCGACTTGATTATTTTGCAAACAGGAGACAAAATTCCGGCGGATGGAAAATTGATTGAAGGCGTAAATTTCTTTGTGAACGAAGCGATGATTACCGGAGAGAGCGAGGGAATTAAAAAAAATATAAAAGGCGACGACAATCTTTTGATGGGAACAATAGTTTTATCCGGAAGAGGGATAATGGAGATTAAAAAGATCGGAGAAAAGACGGAAATGGGGAAAATCGGGCTTAGCTTGATTGAAATTAAAAAAGAAAAAACTCCACTTCAAGCCAAACTGGAAAAATTCATCGGGAGCATGGCTAGGTTGATGGTAGCTATTTCCGTCGTGGTTGTTTTAGTCGGTGTTTTTTACGAAGAGAATCTTTGGGAAATGTTCAGATTTGGCGTTGTCTTGGCGATTGCCTCCATTCCGGAAGGCCTTCCTATCGCCGTAACAGTTATTTTAGCTCTAGGAATGAGTAGAATCTACAAGAAGAACGGTCTTATCAAAAAAATGCTTTCCTTGGAAGCGCTTGGCTCTACTTCCGTGATTTGCACAGACAAGACGGGAACATTGACCGAGGGGATAATGAGAGTCGTTAAAACTGATTTTGTTGATACGGAAAAGGCAATTATGGCCATGATCTTAACAAACGACAGAAAAGATAACCTTGAGGTTGCTCTTTGGGATTATGTTAAAAAAGAAAAAAAAGTGAACACGCGGGCGATTTTTAATTTGGCAAAGAGAATTTATGAAGAGCCGTTTGATAGCGAGAAAAAATATGCCCTCACCGTGAATAAAATAAAAGGAAAGAAAATTTCTTTTGTAGTTGGCGCGCCGGAAATAGTTCTTTCTTTTTGTTCGATGTCTTCAAAAGAAAAAAAAGATATTTTGGCAAAAATAGAAAAATATGCCGGCGAGGGTTTAAAAGTTTTAGGGCTGTCATGTAAAGAAAGCGGGAGACTGAAAGAGACAAGTGATCATACCTGGATTGGTTTGGTTGGGATAGAGGATCCTTTAAGGGAAGGAGCAAGAGAGACAATACAAAATACTTTAGCCGCCGGGATAAAAATAAAAATAGTGACGGGCGATCATAGAAAAACCGCCGAGAAAGTAGCAAGAAGCTTGGGTTTTTCAATAAAAAAAGAAAATATTTTGGAAGGAAGCGATTTGGAAAAAATATCGGACAAAGAATTAAAAAGAATAATTGATAAACTTATTCTTTTTGCGCGAGTTTCCCCTCATCAAAAATTAAAGATTATTAAAGTTCTTCAAGAAAAAGGAGAAATAGTCGCCATGACCGGAGACGGAGTAAACGACGCGCCGGCCTTGAAGAGGGCGGACATTGGAGTTGTCCTTGGTAATTCATCGGACATTGCCAAAGAAGCGGGCGATTTGATTTTACTGGATAATAATTTTAAAACTATTGTTTCCGCCTGTGAAGAAGGGAGATTGATTTTTTCAAATATTAAAAAAGTTGTCGGATATGTTCTTTCCAATTCTTTTGACGAAATTATAGTAATATTGGGGGCTCTTGTTTTCAGTCTTCCGTTTCCGCTTACCGTCGTCCAGATTTTATGGATAAATCTTATTTGCGACGGTCCGCCCGATTTTATGCTTGGGTTTGAACCGAAAGAAAAAACTTTAATGAAGGAAAAGCCAAGAAAAATTGGACAAGAAAGTATTTTATCCAATTCCATGAAATTGCTGATATTATTCATCAGTTTGACTGCCGGAGGATTCTCTCTTTTATTCTTCTGGCATTTTTACAAAAATTCAGGAGACATAGTTTTGGCAAGAACAATTGTTTTTTCAACGGTCGCGACAGCCAGTTTGGTTTATATTTTTTCTTTTAAAAGCCTCAAAGAATCAATCTTCAGAACGAATATTCTGGAAAATAAATACTTGCTTTTGGGCGTGCTTTACGGTTTCATTCTAATATTTTTGGCCGTATATCTCCCCGGTCTTAATAGAATCTTGGGAACAACTCCTCTTAGCCCAGTTCATTGGTTTTTAGTCTTTGGCGTTGCGGTTCTTACTACTTTTTTAGCGGAAGCGGTTAAGTATTTCAACAACAAAAATTATTTTAGAAAATTTGATTAAAGTGCACGAAATGTTTTGTTGTGATAAAATAAATAAAGTTAAAAAATAAATAAAATTTATGATCAATCAACAATTGCTTAACTATGTCAAGCAACAGCTCCTGCAAGGAGTTGAGAAAGAAGAAATAAAAAGTGCGCTTATTAAAAATGGTTGGCGGGAAATAGACATCGAAGAAAGTTTTATTTCTGTTAATGGTTCTGTGCCGTCGCCGCAGCCACCGTCGGGACAATATTCAAATTTTTCAGTCAAAGAACCGATAAAAACATGGAAAATTGTAGTTCCTGTTGTTGTCGGGTTAATACTTCTTGGCGCGGGAGCATATTTTATTTTTCAAAATTTTTATAATCCAACGGAAGAAGGCAGTAATAAAATAACGGAGGAACAAAATATTGAAGTTGTGGACCAACCAACCGAACCAGCCAAAAAATTCCAAATCAATCTTTTAGATATAACAACCTTTAAAAATACTTATAATGTTGGTGAAAAATTCACCGGAGGATATTTATTGAATTATAGCGGAGATCCCGCCAAGGTAATTGTTTTGTATGGAAAATCCAGGAGCGGTTTTGAAAAGAAATATTACGCAAAATTTTCCGGAATCATAAAAACCGGCGGTTTTGATTCCAATTCAGCGCTTAGGGAAACAATGCGAGCTTTTGTCTTAAATAAAAATAGCTTTAGGGATAGGGCAGACTTTTTTGAAGAAGCGGGCGAGTATACATTTTCAATATCAATATATAAGTGTGAAGATTTGAGGTTGGATGATGAAAAATGTTCGGCAACAGATGTCTCAGATGATTTTATTTTAAGTTTTAATCCTGTCAGCGCTAAATCAAAAACGATTACAGTTATTGAGAAAGACTCTCCGGAAGAAAAGCCGACAGTGTCAGAAAAACCGGTAATATCGCCAACAGAAAAAACAGTTTTGGACTGTAAAGAGAATGACGCTCAATGTCTTCTTGATTATTTAGAGAAATTTGAAGAAGAGCTTGCTTCTTGTAAACCATCAAAAGGAATTGTAATGGTGGGGTTGGAGCCCGCCTTGGGTATTGCCAGAAACTATGAAATAGTTGGAGTAAAGGATAATTTATGTGTTGTAAATTTCGGTTTTGTGAAAATTCCGAATATTGACGAAGAAGGTGTGCCGACTTCTCTTTTTAGCGGCAGTATGGTTTGCAAGTATGGGAGTTCAGAAAGAAACCTTAAAACAGTGGCGAAGATTACGGGTTGTTCGGGTTCTCTTTATGAAAATATAAAAAACGCGGGGATTTATCCATTTAAAGCATATGTCCGATAAATTTACAGAAATAACTACAGTTGGCTTGGGTGGCAGGATAACGAAATCAATTAAGGGCGTGTTGCTTGGTATTGTTCTTTTTGTCGGTTCTTTTGGCCTTTTGTATTGGAATGAGGGGAGGGTGGATATTTCCAATATCGCTAAAAAGGCAGTGGAGATAAACGCGGAGACGGAGAATGCGGAAGTTTCCCTGAACGGTAAACTTGTTTCGGCAAGCGGTATTGTAAATTCAAATCAAATAATAGGTGATAATTTATTCTTAAAACCGGATAGATTTATGGTTGTTGAGCGAAGAGTGGAAATGTATGCTTGGGTTGAAAAAAGCAGAAAAAAAAGTAAAAGAAATGTCGGCGGTTCGGAAACATCTAAAAAAACTTATACCTATTTGAAAGAATGGGCGGAGCGTCCCGAATCGTCAAGCGATTTTAAATATCCGGAGGAACATCAAAATCCGCAAAAATCTTTAGATAGTTATACCGGCAAAACGACTGCCGCGACAATCGGTCTATATAGTTTCAATCCCCAAAGTATAAAGTTTCCCGATGCTTCAGTGCTGCCGCTTAATTCCAAGAACACAAACTTAAGTTCTGGCGCGATCCTGGCGAATGGTTCGTATCTTTTTCTACATAAAAGCGATAGCGGCACTTTTCTAAATCCTCAAATTGGCGATTTGCGAATAAGTTATTATGTTATACATCCGAATTTTAACGGGACAATTTTTGGAAAATTAAATGGCAATAAAATAGATCCATACCACGATCAAGATGGAAATTATCTTTATCGGATTTTTTTCGGAAACAGGGAAGACGGGATTGCCACGCTTCATTCGGAATTTACAAACGCGCTTTGGATTATGCGCTTAGTCGGATTTTTGATTATGTGGGCAGGTCTTTCATTTTTATTTGGACCGATAAGTACACTACTTGATATTCTGCCAATATTTAGAACAATAAGTCGTTTTTTTATCGGAGCAGTTACATTTTTTGTCTCATTAGTGCTTGCTGTTGTAACAATCGCAGTTTCTTTCATTTTTAATAGTATTATTATGCTTTTTATTGTTGTCATTCTTGTTATAGCGATTATTGTCCTTTTACTTTTTATGTGGAGGAAGAGACGCGAGACAGTTTCTATTCCTAAAATTTAACCTTAACCTTTGTTTGTTATAAATAAAATAATTAATTTTAAACTATGCAAAGAAAATTTTTTGGAGTTTTTTTCACTTTCCTTTTGGCCGGAATGGTTTTTGCGCCTACGGTTAGCGCCGCCCAGTTTAAGGGAGGGGAAAGTTATGTTCTCCGAAGCGGAGAAAAAATTTCTGAGAATTTATATGTAGCCGGATCGGATGTTTCCGTGGAAGGGGACATTGAAGGTGATTTATTGGCAGTGGGGGGAGTCGCCACTCTTTCCGGTCCGATTTCCGGTGATGTGATTGTTACCGGCGGGACGATTAATATTTCAAGCGACATAAAGGGAGATCTAAGAGTTGCCGGCGGAACGATTATGGTTGGTGGTCGTGTTGAAGGGGAGGTTATTGTTGCCGGCGGAAATTTACGGGTAGCTTCGGGCGCTATTTTTGAAAAAGATGTAATCCTTGTTGGAGGAAATATTGTCGTTGACGGAACGATCAAGGGGAATTTGATAGTCCGTGGCGGAGATTTAACTATCAATGGAATAGTGGAAAAAGATGTTTCCGCTAAAATGAGCGGGAAAATCAGATTGGAAAACGAATCAGCCATTAGCGGGGGATTAAAATATAGTTCAACAGATGAGGCGGAAATCGGAGGAGAAGTTAAAATCGGCGGAGCAATTGTCTATGATAAAATTATCAAAGGGACAAAAAATAAAACAAACGACGCAAAGATAGGTATGGTGCTTGGCGCTTTACTAAAAATTGTAATAGTTTTAGCTGTCGGATTGATTCTTTATTTTGTTTTTAAAAAAGACACGGAAAAAATAGTTGAAGAATCATTAGAACATCCGGGAAGAAAGTTTCTTATTGGTTTTGTTATTTTAATAACTTTGCCGATCGCGGCGATTATTTCTTTTTTAACTGTTGTCGCCGCTCCGCTGGGAATTTCCGCTTTGTTCCTCTACGGTGCGTTTGTTGTTCAGGCGATAATTTATGCGGGGATTGTCTTTGGCTCAATGCTTCACAAGTTGGTGTTCAAAAAGGGAGAAATTGTCAGTTGGAAAACCGTTGCGGTTGGTATTTTAATCTTAGGCTTTATCAAATGGATTCCCATTTTGGGGTGGTTGATCGGTTTTGTTTTCTTCTTAATTGCCTTTGGTTCGCTTCTGGAATTTATGCTAAACAGATTTAGGGGAAGATAATTTTATGAAATATAAAGAAGTATTTTTTGTTTTTACGCTTTCTTTTCTATTTGCTTTTTCCGCTTCTGCCGCAACCGATGCCGACAAAGATCGCGTCAGTGATGATGACGAAAAAAATGTTTATTATACAAACTTCAATAACCCCGACACGGACGGCGACGGTTTTGGCGATTATTCTGAAATTATAAACGGTTACAGCCCGCACGAAAAAGGTAAAAAGATGACGGAAACTGATTTTGATAAAGATAATTTGAACGACCGGCTAGAGAGACTTTTGGGGACAGATTTGGGTAATCCTGATACGGACGGAGATGGTATTTTGGACGGAGAAGAAATTTTTTCCGGATATGATCCCAGAGATAAAACAAAAGGCGCGAGATTAAAGGGAAAAAGAATTCAAATTGGGATAAAAGAACAAAAATTAAGAATATCAACCGGGAGAGTTATTCTAGGAGAATATCTGGTTTCAACGGGAGTTTTATCTGCGCCAACCCCCTTGGGGAGTTTTAAGGTTGATAATAAAACCCCGCGAGCATGGTCAGCTCGTTGGAAATTATGGATGCCGTGGTGGATGTCTTTAAGGCATGGTAGTTTTGGAATTCATGAATTGCCGGAATGGCCCAACGGAAAAAAAGAAGGAGAGAGAAGTATTGGGCGTCGCGCTTCTCACGGATGCGTCAGATTGGGAGTTGACTACGCAAAATCTATTTATGATTGGACCGACTTGGGCACGCCGGTCCAGATCCAAGAATCATTATACTAACTAACCATAATCTAAAATCTAACAACTATTTTATGAAAGATTTGCAAGAAGTTTTTACCAGGCTACAAAAAACAAAAAAGAAACAAAGGGAAATAAATGCCGCCTACAAAGAAGCATTATCAAAAACCTTGGAACACAAAAATATTGTTGAAGAATTAAAGAAGTTGAAAGAACAAAAAAATAAGATAGAACAAAGCGTAAAAACAGATTTTAAAACAGAACTTGACGAACTGGATGGATTAAAAGCCGATGCCGAAACCGATCAAGAATTATTGAGCGATATTGCCCTCAACACTCTGGTAAAAGGTGAGACAGTCAAGGTGACCGACGAGGACAATAATGACTATGAGCCAGTTTTTAATGTTAAATTTAAGAAAACATATTAATTAATAATATAGCCCCACCGCGCAATAACCTTTCGTCGCGAAAGGTTATTACGCGGTGGGTCTAATAAATAACTATGGAGAAAAAAACTTTTTTCAAGGGTGCTCTGATCGGAGCTCTTCTTGGATCGGTCGCCGCCCTTTTGTCTACGGATAAAACGGGAAAAGACAGAAGAAAAGAAATCAAGGGTCTTTCCACCAATCTTTTTGGAAAAATCGTAAAAGAAGTGGAAAAAGCAAAGGGATTAAGCAGAGATAAGTATGAGATGGTTGTAGAAAAAGTTGTTCGCGAGTATGGCAAGAAAAGAAAGTTAGCAAAAGAGACACTGGATGATTTAGCGGATGAATTGAAAGAGAAATGGGGAGAAATAAAGAAAAATTTAAAGTAAATCTTTGGCAAAAAGAGAGGAGGGGAAATCCTCTCTTTTTTGTTTTTTGGATTGACAAAAATGTCCAAAAAGACTACTATGAATATAGCTAATTTGTTTTATTTAAAGGGAAAAAAGGCAAAAAACAATGACCGACCATACAAAATATAGAATATTGGAGATGATTCCGGGCACCCTTCTTTGGACAACTTTGATCGGCGCCCTGGCTTTATCATTTTTAAAACCGCTTTGGGTAATATATTTTATTATAATTTTTTGCACTTATTGGCTTTTTAGAGTTTTTTATTTCGTTACATACTTGGTTATTTCTTGGCGGAGATTGAGGCGAGATATAAATAAAGATTGGCTTGTGGAAACCAAACAGCTTCCCGATTGGGAGAGTTATTATCATCTGATTTTTCTGCCATTTTCCACCGAATCGGATAAAGTTTTAAGAACTACCTTTCAAAGTCTGGTTGATTCCAATTATCCATTGGAAAAAATGATTGTGGTCTTGGCCGGAGAAGAAAGGAAAATGGATGTTTTTAAATCAACCTCTGAAGCGATGCAAAAAGAATTTGGTGAGAAATTTCACAAACTGATTATCACTTGCCATCCGGATAATTTGCCGGGAGAAATAAAAGCAAAGGGCGCTAATGCTTATTGGGCGGCATTGAAATCAAAAGAGTATATTGATGAAAAAAAAATTTCCTACGAAAAAATAATAGTTTCTTATTTTGACAGTGATACTTGCGTGCATAGCCAATATTTTGCTTATTTGAGCTATAAATATATCACCAACCCGAAGCGGGAAAGGGCGGCCTATCAACCAGTCGCTTTTTATAATAATAATATTTGGGATTCTTTGGCCTTAATGAGAGTTGTCGCCTTTGGGACGACTTTTTGGCTTTTGACCGAATTATCAAAACCGGAAAGGCTTTTTACTTTTTCTTCGCACAGCATCTCTTACAAGGCGTTAATTGATGTTGGTTTTTGGCAAAAAGATACCGTGACCGACGATTCCAGAATATTTTTGCAATGTTTCATTCGCTATGGCGGGGATTTTGAGGTTATTCCCATGTATATGCCGGTTTCCATGGATACGGTTATGGCGGAGAACATTTGGAGCAGTCTTAAGAATCTCTATAAACAGCAAAGAAGGTGGGCTTGGGGGGTGGAACATTTTCCTTATATGGTTTGGTATTTTAGCAAGGGAATTTTAAAAACAAATACCGGGGACATGGCCGTCTCCAAAATTCCTTTTTTAAAAAGATTTAAGTATCTTTGGAATTTGACCGAGGGGATGTATTCCTGGGCAACCGCTCCGATTTTAATTTTTATTTTGAGCAGACTGCCCCTTTGGACGGGCAGGGAACAATTTGGCTCGACGGTTTTTTTCCAAACAGCCCCCGTAGTTTTAGAATGGCTTCTTACCGGAGCGATGGTGGGGATGCTTGCTTCAGCTATTCTATTTTTATTTCTTCTGCCTCCCAAACCGGTTCAAAAAAATTATTTATATTATATTGTGATGGTTTTGCAGTGGATATTTTTACCGATTGCCTTGATCTTTTTTGGATCAATCCCGGCAATTGAAGCGCAGACGAGACTAATGATTGGAAAACCGCTCGGGTTTGCCGTTACCGAAAAAGCGAGAAAATGAGTTATATAATAAATTCATATTAAGTTTTTTTAACCTCAGAAATTATATGATTTTTTTAGCAGAAAAACTCGCCAAATAGGCTCAAACAGTTTCTGCCAAAAAAATCATATAATTTCTTTGGTTAGTTCGTTTAGTGAACAATTAAGGAAATTTACTATAAGTTATAAATAAATTTTATGAAAATTACAATCAATTTGGTGGCGTGGAATGGTAAAAAGTATTTACCTTTTTGTTTGGATTCCATTGCGAAACAAACTTTCAGAGATTTTTCTCTATTAATTTTAGACAACGGTTCAACTGACGGAACGGTGGAATATTTGAAAAGCCTTAATCCATTAATCCCCAACACAAGAATTATTTATAATGAAAAAAATGTTGGATTTGCCGGAGGACACAACCAAGCATTCAAAATGTCGGAGAGTGACTATGTTTTAATGTTGAACCAAGACATAATTCTAGAGCCGGATTTTTTAGAAAAGGTAGTCGGTTTTATGGATAAAAATGAAGACGCCGGAGCAGTAACCGGAAAATTATTGCGTTGGGATTTTTATGATAACAAAAAAACCGATTTTTTAGATTCAGCCGGATTAAAAATTTTTAGAAGCCACAGAGTTATCGAATTGGGAGGAGAGGAAAAAGACGGGGAAAAATGGAGCTATTCCGCCGAGGTTTTCGGTGTTTCGGGCGCCGCTCCAGTCTACAGAAGAAAAGCTTTAGAGGAGGCGATGCTTGGCGACGGACAGTTTTTCGACGAAGATTTTTTTAGCTACAAGGAAGATGTTGACTTGGCATATCGTCTGAGGCTTTTTGGCTGGAAGGCATGGTTTCTTCCGGAAGCCAAAGCTTATCACGACAGAACTGCGAGAACGAATGGCACGGAAGATTTGGATGTTATTAAAAACAGAAAGAATAAGTCAGACTTTGTTAATTATCATTCCTATAAAAATCATTTATTTTTCTTGATAAAAAATTTAACCTGGTCGGTTATTTTGAGGTCTTTCCCGCAGATTTTTATTTATGAACTTAAAAAGTTCGGTTATATCTTAGTCTTTGAAACAAACACATTAAAGTGTTTGGTGGAATTTTTTAAAAAATTGCCCAAGATATACAAAAAAAGAAAAATAATTATTGAAAAGAAAAAAGTTAGGATAAAAGATATTACCAAATGGTTTGACTTGGAGATAGTGAAGAAAATAGAAAAAAAGAACAGAGATGTCGCCACAATCAAGGCGACAAATCCTCTTGATGTATCAATAATCATCTTAAATTATAGAACAAAGGGCCTCTTGAGGGAGTGTCTGAGAGTGATAAAAGCAGTTTCTCCAAAATTGAATTATGAAATAATAGTTGTTGATAACGGCTCGGGCGATGGCACAGGCAAAATGATGAAAGAAGAATTTTCGGAAATAAAATTTATCGCTTCGGATAAAAATTTGGGCTACGCTGCCGGAAATAATTTAGGAATAAAGCAAGCCAAAGGAAGGTATGTCATGATTATGAATGCGGATATTATTATTTTCCCCGGTTCACTTGAAAAAATGGTGAGTTATATGGATTCCCACAGCGATGTCGGTATTGTCGCCCCCAAGCTTTTAAATCCGGACAAAACTTTGCAGGATTCCTGCTATCGTCTGCCAAGTTTTTGGATACCGGTTTTTAGGCGCACTCCCTTAGGGAAAATTGATTTTGCCAAAAAAGAATTGGACAAATATCTTATGAAAGATTGGGATCATGGTTCAGAAAGAGAAGTTGACTGGCTACTCGGCGGATGTCTTTTGATATGTAAGGAAGCTTTGAGCGGTTTAGGTCTTCTTGATGAGCGTTATTTTGCTTATTTTGATGATGTGGACTTATGTCGCAGTATGTGGGAAAATAAATGGAAGGTGGTCTACTATCCGGAAGTTTCAGTGATTCATTTTCATAGAAGAGAATCGGCAGACGGTAAATGGTGGAATGGAATTTTTAAAAAAACCACCCGTATTCATATTAAAAGTTGGATAACCTATTTTAAAAAATGGGGATTTGAAAATAAAGTTGGTGAAATAGAAATAAAGAAATTATGACAATAAGCGCCGATAATTTTTTAAGTTTTTTTGGCAAAGATCGCGACGCCCTAAAGAAGAGGAGGCTTTTTTTGTTTTTTAGAATCGTTCTCTATACATTTTTCATCGCCGTTTTTGTCAGTTTAATCTTATTGGCTTTTTATTTTTGGGCGATAAATGATGTTTATAAATTGTCAAAAGCGGGAAAGGTTAACCTCGAAATGGCGGCTAGCGAAGTGGAAAAGTTGAATTTCAAGCAAGCTGATGTCTATTTAGCTATTGCGGAAAATAATTTTGAGAGCGCTAGACTTCGTTTTGCCGGTTTGGTTTTTTCTAAAAAGATTCCTTGGATAAAATATCAATATGGAGCTGTCTCTGGCATGCTTGATGCCGGAGTTGGAACCATTACCGCCCTGCGCGATCTTGTAGAAATTGCCAACGATGTCTTGGGCAGTGGGATGGACGCCCTATTGATTTTAGATAAATTACCAATTGATGATGAAAAAAGTTTTATTGAAATAGCCACTAAACAAAAAAGAGATATTTTGGAAAGAATAAGTAAGGCGGGACCTGCCCTTGAAACGGCAAAACAAAAGATAGATTTAGCCTTTTTATCTATCGATGAAATACGAGAAGACAAGGTTATCGGTAAAATTTTGGACAACATTGAACCAATGCGAGAAGCATTGCTAAAATTGCAAACAACGATTAACAAAGCGGTTCCGATGGCTCGGATATTGCCAAATATGGCAGGATATCCGAAAGAAAAAACTTATTTGTTTCTTCTTCAAAATAATGATGAATTGCGTCCGACGGGAGGTTTTATCGGGACTTATGGAGTTGTCAGAATAAAAGACGGGGAAATAAAATTATTTGAAACTGACAATATCTATACTTTGGACAGGGGATCTGATTTACAGGTTGAACCTCCGGCTCCTCTTTTGAAGTATTTGGATGTTAAAAAATTATTTTTAAGAGATTCCAATTGGTCGCCTAATTTTCCCGATGCCGCATCAAAGGCAAAGTGGTTTTATTACGCGGAAGGAGGAGAAGAAAAGGGAATAGATACGGTTGTGGCTATAACCCCCGATTTTATTGAAAATGTTTTAAAACAGATAGGGGATATTAAATTGGGAGATGAGACATTTTCCGCTTCTAACTTGATGGAGATTTTGCAATACAAAGTTGAAAAGGAATATTATGAAAAGGGGATACCCGAGGCAAATAGAAAAGATATTGTTGGAGACTTGGCTAACGAAATATTTAAAAAAATCGCCAGTTTGCCGGCGGCGCGTTGGTCGGAAATTATTAAAGTTGTTAAAAACGCCTTCGCAGAAAAAGATATTTTGGTTTGGAGCGAAGATTTAATTTTAGAGGATTTGATTTTGAAAGAAGGATGGGGCGGAGAAATAAAAAGAGTTGAGGGAGACTATCTGATGGTTGTTGATGCCAATCTCGGAGCCTATAAAACAGATGGCGTAATGGATAAAAATATCAAGTATTCAGTTTTTGAAAATAAAGATGGGAAGATTCACGCTAAAGTTGAGATAAAGTATAAAAATAAAGGATCATTTACCTGGAAGACAACTCGTTACAGAACCTATACTCGCGTTTATGTTCCGAATGGCAGTGTTCTTGTTGGAGGTAGCGGGACGATGGAAAATGATAAAACCCTGGATCCTCGGCGCCGTTCGGGAAAAATAGACATTGGCAATGAATTTGATAAAACCTATTTTGGCGCCTTTATTTCGATTGAACCGGGAGAAACAAAAACGTTGAGCTTTGAATATATTCTGCCTCAAAAGATAAGTAAATCAATCGCCGGTGATCTGTATACATTATTTGTTCAAAGGCAACCGGGAGCAGAAATTGATTCCTTGACTTTAGGTCTTGACTTTGATAAAAATATCAAATACGCTCGGCCGGGAGAAGAGAAAAAAAAGTGGGGAGACAGCGATTATAATGTTGAGACAGATCTTAACACAGATAAGAGTTTTGAGGTCGGATTCTAGGGGTTAATCAATGATTGATAATTTTGAACATTTGAATTTTGTATTTTGAATTTATTTAGGATTTGGTGCTTCGAATTTAGTGCTTTATCTTGTCTATTATGTTTCGTAAAAAAATCGGGATTGATCTCGGGACAACAAATGTTTTAGTTCACATTCCCAAAAGAGGGATCATCATAAATGAACCCTCTGTTGTGGCTATCTCCGTTCATGATGGAAAAATTTTAGCCGTGGGGCATGAAGCAAAGGAAATGTTAGGCAGAACCCCGGAGACGATTGTCGCGAGGCGTCCGCTAAAAGACGGGGTTATTGCCGATTATAAAACGACAGAGGCAATGCTTAGATATTTTATCAATAAAGCTTTGGGCGGGATGCGTCTTTTTAGACCGGAAGTTATGGTCGCCGTGCCGGCCGGAATCACTTCCACGGAAAAAAGAGCGGTTATTGACGCTACGATCACTGCCGGGGCCAAGGCGGCTTATGTCATTAAGGAGCCGATAGTCGCTGCCATCGGCGCCAATATCCCCATAGGGAGCGCTTCAGGGCACATGATTATTGATATAGGTGGCGGGACAGCCGAAATGGCCGTTATTTCTTTGGGTGGGATTGTTTCTTCCGCTTCAGTCAGAATTGGTGGTAATAAACTTGATACTTCCATTGCTGATTTTATAAGAAGAAAATACGGTCTTGCGATCGGCGAGAGGACTGCCGAGCAAATTAAAATTGAAATCGGTTCGGCCCTATACCTTGAAGAAAAATTAAAAATGGAAGTTCGCGGTCGCGATATGATTACCGGTCTTCCTCGAACTATAATTGTGACTTCAGACGATGTTACCGACGCGATTGCCAATGAATTGGACGGAATTATCGCTGCTGTCCGAGAAGTGCTGCATAGCACCCCTCCGGAACTTTCTGCCGATATTATAGAAAAAGGAATGGTTTTATCCGGCGGGAGCGCGCTTTTACGAAACATTGATCAATTGTTATCTCAAGCAACCGGCATTGCTACCTATGTTGCCAACGACGCGCTTCTTTGCGTGGCTAAAGGCACTGGTATTGCTTTGGAAAATTTAGAGTCTTACAAGAGGAGTATTTTGGCGACGAGATAAGTTAAAAGTGAGAAATGAAAAATGAAAGGTTGCGGTTTAAAATTTAAAGTTAATTAATAATAAAAAATTTGCATCTTTTTTTCCTGTCATTCCCGCACAGGCGGGAATCCACTCGTCACAAAAAAGTAGATTCCCGTCTGCGCGAGAATGATAAGCACAAGCTATCGTATTATTATGTCAATCCTTATTGGAATAGACGCCTCGCGAGCGAATAAAATTAAGAAAACCGGGACAGAGTGGTATTCATACCATTTAATCCAAGAATTAAAAAAAATAACCGATCTTGAATATCGGTTTATTTTGTATTCTGCCGAACCTTTACGGAGCGATTTGAGTATATTACCGCCGAATTGGGAAAGTAGAGTTTTGGCTTGGCCACCGAAAAGATTTTGGACACAAATAAGATTATCTTGGGAAATGTGGCGTCGATCACCCGATATTCTTTTTGTTCCGGCGCACACTATTCCTATTATCCATCCCAAAAAAGTCGTTACCACAGTTCACGACTTGGGTTTTATTAATTTTCCCAAAGCTTATGGATGGTTAGAAAAAATTTATCATAAATTCGCGCTTAATTTTGCCGTAAGAAACGCTACGAATATTATCACCGTTTCAGAATTTACCAAAAAAGAATTAATAAAACACACAAAAATTATTCCGGAAAAAGTGGCAGTTATCTACAATAGTCACGATAGTGAACGCTATAAAATAATAGACGATAGGGCGACAATAGAAAAAGTTTTAGAAAAATATAAATTTAAGCCGCCGTATTTATTATATATTGGCCGATTGGAAGCCAAAAAAAATACGCCCGGGTTGGTTCAAGCGTTTTCTATTTTAAAAAAGAAACACGAATCGCTTCGTGATTTAAAATTAGTTTTAGTTGGTTCTCGCGGGTTTGGCTATGAGAAAGTGGAGAAAGAGATGTTAAATTTTTCAAATTCAAAACGAACTAGTTTAATTCGTCAT
>Ga0208373_1002854_pt1 | contig 18052 bp, 19 predicted proteins | sample RifOxyC2_FD_184036 | JGI IMG/M metagenome (GOLD analysis project Ga0208373, IMG submission 184036) | Soil microbial communities from Rifle, Colorado - Rifle Oxygen_injection C2 (SPAdes) | ecosystem: Environmental > Terrestrial > Deep subsurface > Rock core/Sediment | place: Rifle, Colorado... | reverse complement strand
TCTGGTCTGCCTGCGGTCTCGTTGAGTCCTGGCTCTGGCTCGTGCCCGCGCCTGCCCCCGGCAAGTAACCGGCCCTTGGAAATTGGGGCGCTTATAGCTTTTGGCGCCTTGGTTTCCTTAACCCTTTGGTTCCCGCATGGTCAGTTTGACATGCGGGGCTTTTTTTTGATTAGAAAAAAATGACAAAAATGATATAATAAAACCAGAAAGTAAATTAATATATGCTTGCGGTTACGGCTTCAAGCGATTGAAATCTGAGATTTACCGTATGTGGAATAACGCCGGGCAACGCTTTGCGTTAGCGTCATCGGTAAACTCCAAAAATGAAGGTTACTTGGTGTCCAATATTGGCGAGCTTTTATGCTCCAAACAAGATACAATCCGGAGAGAATTCAACGGATGGTGGCATTGATGATATTGGACGCAACAGTGGGTCAATCCGAATGGCAACGCCAACTTCCCGTACGTGAATTTGAACGGTAAGCCGAACTTCAACTGGACTGACAACGATCTCAATGAGAACTGGCTCTGGCTCGTGCCCGCGCCTGCCCCCGGCTATTACATTCATTCCCCGCATTTAGCGGGGTTTCCTTTTTCTATATTAATTATTTGCTTCTGCCAACCGCCCAACATCCTACCTATTTCAGCCAGCTGAGAAGAAAATGTGATATATCTTTTATTGTCGATGGCTTTACTTTCCCAAGCGACTTGAAGAAAAAATTTAAGCATATCCAATTTAATTGATGCCTTTTGTATATGCGGAAGTTTTTGTCCTTTAATTAATATACTGGCCATGAAAATGGCTTCAATCACTTCTAAAAATAAAGAATCTATTTTTGTGCCGAGTGAATAGCGGAAATCTTTAGGAAAATGACGAATATATTCATGCCAAGTCCTGTAAACCATTATTAACTTTTGTAGGATTGGCAGGGTAACTCGGGGGGGGGAAAGCATCATATAAATTTATATTATTATGAGAAAACAATTTATAAAAACATTTGATGAATTGATAAGCATGGAAAATCTTCTCGAGGCGTGGCATGAATTTTTGAAAGACAAGCGGAATAGGCAGGATGTTAACTTCTACTCAATGAAGCTTATGGACAACATTGTATCACTTCATTTAACTCTTGCCAATAAAACATATAAACATGGCCCCTATAAATCCTTTAATATTTGCGATCCTAAACCGAGAAATATCCATAAAGCCAGTGTTAATGACAGATTACTCCACCATGCCTTATACCGACATTTTTATCCATTTTTTGATGATGTATTAATTGCCGATTCTTTTTCTTGCCGGCAAGATAAGGGCTTACATAAGGCGATAAACAGGTTTAGAAGTTTTTTCTATAAAGCAAGTAAAAACAACACCCGAACATGCTGGGTGTTAAAATGCGACATTAAAAAATTTTTTGCCAACGTCGATCATATTTTACTGAAAAATATTTTACGCTCATATATGCCTGATAAAGATACTATGGATTTGCTTGATAATATTATTTCAAGCTTTCATTGTACCCATCTAAACGTAGGGCTTCCGCTTGGCAATTTAACATCGCAGCTTTTTGTAAATATTTACATGAATGAGCTGGATCAATTTATGAAGCATAAAATCAAGGCAAAATACTACATCCGTTATTGCGATGATTTTATAATTTTTTCAGATAATAGAAATTGGCTAGAATCCCTGATACCAATTATCCGTGATTTTTTGGCAGTAAAATTGAAATTAGAATTACATCCCAATAAAATTTCTATTGAAACAGTCGCTTCCGGGGTTGATTTTCTCGGCTGGATAAATTTTTCCAATCATCGCCTGCCGAGAACCACAACCAAGAAGCGGATGATAAAAAGAATTAGAAATCATCCAACGCCCGAAACTCTTAATTCTTATCTGGGACTTCTTAAACATGGCAATACCAAAAAACTTCAACGGTTGGCCATAGAAGAATATTATTTAAATGAAAATAATTGAATCAAAAAAAAGCCCCGCATGTCAAACTGACCATGCGGGAACCAAAGGGTTAAGGAAACCAAGGCGCCAAAAGCTATAAGCGCCCCAATTTCCAAGGGCCGGTTACTTGCCGGGGGCAGGCGCGGGCACGAGCCAGAGCCAGAACTCAAGGAGATCGAGGACAGTCCAGTAGAAGAACGGCAAACCGAACAAACTCACGAACGGGAAGTAGGCGTCGCCAAGCGGATGGACCCACGAGGCATCCGCGATGCCCACGGGGTTTGTGCCGTTGGCTTCGTACTCGGCTCGGTAGGCCTGCATCCACTGGCCTCGGTGGTCTTCGGGCTTGACGCCATACTTGGCTTCAATCGCCCTTTGGACGGCGGCCAAGTTAGGCTGATAGCCGACCTCGACCACCATGAACTCCTGGGTCTGCTCGCCCGTGAGAACCACGCCGTTGTGTTTCCAGCCCGAGCCGTAGCCGAAGTCCTCGACCATTCCCAGCAGGGTATTCTTTGGCAGATCGCCGTTGATCTTCAACACAATACGATCTCCCACTCTTGGACATTCCTTCTTGGCCATGCGATTTTCCTCCTTTCGAGAAGAATTGTCGTATCCTATTTCTATTTCTTACCCATTAAATTCAATACTTATACCCTTCAAACTATAATTTTTCTTATAATCTGAAGGGTATAAGCATGAATTATTGCAAATAACCTTATTTTATTGACAAAGAGCGATTATTTAATTCACCTTACATTATAGCAAATTTAGATAATTCTGTCAAGCAAAAAAGAATATTCTTTAAATTCCATCTATTTTAAGGCCAAAATTAATTATTTTAATTTTTTTAGAGGTATTTTAAAAATCTGTCTTCTTTATACATAATATAGGGTAAAAAGAGACAATAAGCAAAGCTAAAAAAGAAAAATTATTATAGTTAAAGTGAGTTTCCGCCGTTTTAAAATCCAAGACATCAAAGCCAAACAATTTTAAAATCAATAATAAAAAACGAAATTGGCGGGATAATAAAAATTTTTAAAAAATTGTTTGGCTTTGATGCCCGAGCGGGCTGGCGGAAACGAGTTTAAATGCCTCAATCATGATCTGGATTCTGTTCAAAATAGGTTCGAGCGGCGTTGTAAAGAGATACCAAGATACAACTTTTAATAAAAACTCCGATTTTTCCATGGGCGGCCTTAATGGCCGTCCAATGTTTTTGTGGCCGAATTTCCTCATTTTCCCCTTCCTTTAAAATTACTTTCCCGCCTGTGAGGCACAGGTTCGCCTCTCGAGCGATTTTAAAATCCTGTCTCGTTTCGCTTTTCCCAAAATACAAAAATAATTTTTCTTTATTTAAATATATGATATACTAAATGCGAGCTCAACTAACCAACGAATTTTTTAATGGTCGTCTTTGGACAATCCAATTCGTTGGGTTGAGCTCACCAAGGGCGGCCATTTAATTTTTAACAATTTAAAATATGCAAAAATTCTTTTTGTATGCCCGCAAATCCACCGACGTGGAAGACAAACAGGTTTTATCCATTGAAGCCCAAATCGCGGAATTGCGCACTTTTGCTAAAAATGAAGAGCTAAATATTATTGAGGAACTCATAGAAAAACAATCAGCCAAGATTCCGGGTCGACCAATTTTCAATGCCATGATTAGTAGGATAGAGAAAGGCGAAGCCAACGGCATAATCAGCTGGCATCCGGACAGATTGGCGCGTAATTCTGTTGACGGCGGTAAAATAATTTATCTTCTGGATTGCGGGCATATTTGCGCCTTAAAATTTCCGCAATTTTGGTTTGAACCGACACCCCAAGGAAAATTTATGCTTGGCATTGCTTTTGGGCAAAGCAAATATTATGTTGACAATTTGAGCGAGAATACCAAAAGAGGATTGCGCCAAAAAGTCAGACGAGGTGAATATCCCGGATTGGCCCCTTTGGGATATCTAAATGATTTAAGAAGCAAAAATATTGTAATAGACAGAAAAAAAATCATAAGCGTAAAACAAGCTTTTGAGCTTTACGCCAAAGGCGATTCACGGCTTGAAGATATTTCTAATTTTTTGACGCAATGCGGTATTTTTTCTAGAAACGGCAAGCCATTAAAACGAGACAGAATTTCTTTTATCCTTTCCAATCCTTTTTATGTGGGTTTTTTCAGATATGGGAAAGAACTTTACGAAGGCAAACACCAGCCGATCATTTCAAAGAAAATTTTTGACCAAGCACAGGATATTTTGAAGCAAAGGGGACGGTCACACCATAAAACAAAAAACGAACCGCAAGCATTTTGTGGGATGTTAAAATGTGATACTTGCGGAATGGGCATAACCGGCGAATATAGGATAAAAACGCAAAAGAATGGCAATACCCACAATTATACTTATTACCACTGCACCAAAAAAAATAAATCTGTCAGTTGCGATGAATCCTGTATTCGCCAAGAGAATCTAGACGAGCAGACATCATCTTTGCTTCAAAAATTTTCTTTAAGCGAGATCTAACCGATGAGAGAATGGATAAAAGAAGCAGAGAATATGGCTAAAATCGCTCGAGAGAATAACCTTTTTGCCAAAAAGGTTATGGCCAAAAAAATATTTGGCTCGAACCTGCGCCTCACAGGCGGGAAAATAATTTTAAAGGAAGGGGAAAATGAGGAAATTCGGCCACAAAAACATTGGACGGCCATTAAGGCCGCCCATGGAAAAATCGGAGTTTTTATTAAAAGTTGTATCTTGGTAGGGCCACGGGGAATTGAACCCCGGTTACCAGGATGAAAACCTGGTGTCCTAACCACTAGACGATGGCCCCAAAAAGAATTTTAAAATTTCAAATATTTAAAACAAACTTTTTAACCTCCCTTAACCCACTCCTTGGAAATGGAGGGGGAATAAAGAGAAAGCTTCCCTGCACAGTGTATTTTACACGGAATTACTGCATTGGTCGCAATGACAGCTTAAAAATACCTAGAACTCTAAAACTTTTTATAAACTGGATGTAATCATAGCTGATATTTCGCTAAAAGTCAAGAAATTAGTATCGCCAAAATCAGCTGATTTTGGTATTATGTATTTATGACAAAACTCGACCAACTTAAAAAAGAGTTATCTGATCTGACTAATGCTAAGCAGGCAAAACTGTTGCAAGGATTCTTCAGGACTGGCCCGGGGCAGTATGGCGAGGGCGATATATTCCTAGGGATTAAAGTGCCGGCGCAACGAGGGGTGGCTAAAAAATATCCTGATCTTAATTTAAGTGACATTCAAAAATTGCTTAATAGCAAGATACATGAACACCGATTGATAGCGTTGTTTATCTTGATTGCACAGTACAAAAATTTGAAAAATGAATCCCGGGTCTCCGCTACTAGTAGTAAAACTGGATTGCCACGTCGCCTTGAGGCTCCTCGCAATGACAAAGTGGAACACCGGTTAAAACAAATTTTTGATTTTTATCTAAAAAATTACAAAAATATAAATAATTGGGATTTGGTGGATTTGTCAGCGCCAAATATTGCGGGGGACTATCTACTAAATCAACCACGGGATATATTGTATAAACTAGCAAAATCAGATCACTTATGGCAGAAACGGATTGCCGTCTTGGCGACTTTTGCTTTCATCAAATATAATGATTTTAAAGACACGCTTAATATTGCCAAGATATTACTGCATGACAAACATGATCTTATTCACAAAGCAATGGGCTGGATGTTACGGGAAATTGGCAAACGAGATCAGGCGATTGAAGAAAAATTTCTAAAAAAACATTATCAACAAATGCCTAGAACAATGCTTAGATATGCGATTGAAAAATTTGATGAGCCGAAAAGGCAGTTTTATCTAAAAAAGTAATCGGTAACTCGTAATTGGTAATCAGTAATTATTTTGAAGATATTTTGAAGACCTTCGGCAAATCCCTCTACATCTCCCCTTGGTAAGGGGAGAATTTTGAAGACATTTTGAAGATTGGAAATTATAATCCATGGGATTGCCACGGTCGCTCGAGCTCCCTCGCAATGACAGTGGTACTAAAACGAAATTGCCAATAATCCTGTCCCGAGCGAAGCGTGAGAATCGCCTTGATGCTCCTCGCAATGACAGTGTGGACAGTGTAGTGGACAGGCACTAGTTGCGCCCAATCTTTAATTCTTGTATAATATACTTATGCCGAAGGAAAAAAAGACAAACTCAACCGACAAAAAAGTAAGTGTTTCAACCGACAAAAAATCACCTGATTTTCTATTTTCCCAATCTAATGACCTAATCAACGAAAATGAGATATTTTCTGGCGAAGGTCAGCTGTCTTGCGATGTATTTGAAGAAAAAGACAATATTGTAGTCCGTTCCACCATCGCCGGCATTGACCCCCAAAACCTAGATGTTTCAGTCAGCAATGACCTCTTGACCATTCGCGGGTTTCGGGAAATGAACGAAGAAATAGACGAGAGCGACTTCTATTGTCGAGAAATCTACTGGGGTAGCTTCAGCCGGTCGATTGTTTTGCCCCAAGAAGTGGACCAGAAAAAAGTCCAAGCGATCCTCAAAAACGGCGTCTTGACCATCCGCCTACCCAAAAAATATAAAACGACCAGTATTGAAATAAAACATCTTGATGACTAATATGAACAAGCTATATCTCTCGGGCACAATTGACCGCTTGGAAGGGGCACATGCGGTGATCAAAATCGACAATGGCCAGAAAATTGATTGGCCGATTGAGAATATGCCCGAAGGCCTAGGCGAAGGGTCAGCCGTAAAAATTAGCATCAATGACGAAAAATCAGAAAAAACCAATCAAGAACAGATCGCCAAACAAATGCTCAATGAAATCTTAAAAACCAATGACGGAAATGCAACCCAACAATTGGATCAAGAACGTTTTTAGTAAAAACGATGCCGGTAAGATAAATAAATGGTGGCTACTGATTACAATCATAGTCGCTTTTTTTGTCATGGTCTTAGTCTTGGGTGGTGGGGTAATGGCGTTTCAAATGAAATATAAAAATAAGTTCTTCCCCGGCACTTCTGTCGGGACGATCAGCCTAGAAGGATTGACGCTAGGGGAGGCGTTTGATGTGCTAGATCAAACCACTGATGACATTGAACGAAACGGGATTAAAATAATATACAACAATGATGACTCGACAAATCTCAATGTGATGTCCACAGTGTCAGCGATTTCTGATCCAGACCTGTCTCGGGACATCATTAGATTCAACAACATTGAAACAATTGACGCAATTATGGACTATGGCCGAAACGGCAATTGGTGGCAAAACCTAGCCACTCAAGCTAAAATGCTGTTTGGCTCTCATCAATTTCACGCCAAGTATTATCTGGACGAGCAAGAACTGGAAAATCTGATAATAACTCAATTTTCCGAGTATGATCATCCAGCGCAAAATGCCAAGCCAATAATTATCTGGCAAGACGGAGTGCCGATCATTGAAACTACGCCTGAAAGCAATGGCAGTGTGATTAATTATGGGGCGGTTATAGATCAAATAAAACAAAATCTAAAAACTTTAAATAACAAGCCGATTAATATTGACGCCAAGACCGACATTGCTCAAATTACGCTTAGCGAAATCAAAGGTAAAACCAATTTGATTGCAGAGATTATTGCTACTTCCACGCCAACACTGGTTTACAATAAACGAACTTGGGATATTAATAAAGCCGAGTGGGGCGAAATGCTTGAATTTCAAAAAAACGACGGCGTTATTATCGCCGGGATCAACTTTGATGCCTTTGACCAGTGGCTGGAGATCAATGTCGCCTCTTATATAAACGAAGAACCACGAGATGCCAGCATCAACTTTAAAGACGGCCGAGTGACTAGCTTCACCACCCATCGTGACGGCCAGGCGATTAATCTTGACCTGACTTACAAAACTCTAAGCGATAATTTGCTTTATAATCATACCATCGCCATCTCCACTATCACCACCGCACCAAAAATCTTGACCGAAGACATTAATGAAATGGGAATCAAAGAAATCATCGGCACTGGTGAATCTAATTTCTCTGGCAGTCCGGCTAATCGCCGACACAACATCAAAGTCGGCGCCGAAATGCTCAACGGCGTGTTGATTAAGCCAGACGAAGAGTTTCATTTGGTAGAACATCTGACGCCAGTCGATGCCAGCTCCGGCTATTTGCCAGAGCTCGTGATCAAGGGTAATGAAACCTTGCCAGAATATGGCGGTGGTCTATGCCAAGTCGGCACGACTATATTCCGAACTGCTCTGGCCTCGGGTCTGCCAATCACTGAACGACGACAACATGCTTATAATGTGTCATATTATTTGGAAGATGGTCTGCCGGGGATTGATGCGACGATTTATGTGCCTCGTCCGGATGTCAGATTTATCAATGACACTGGACACTATATTTTGATCCAAAGTCGGATTGAAGGCGACTACCTGTACTTTGATTTCTGGGGGACTAAAGATGGCCGAATCACAGAGAAGACTAAGCCAACAACCTGGGGCTGGATCGCGCCACCGGCAACCAAATACATTGAGACGACCAAGCTGGCAGTCGGCACCAAGAAATGCACGGAAAGCGCGCACTATGGCGTCAGTGCTTCGTTTGACTACAATGTCACCTATCCTGATGGCGAGGTCAAAAAAACCACTTTCACTTCCAAGTATAAGCCGTGGCAGGCCGTGTGTCTGATTGGGGTTGAGCAGTTAAGTGAGGACACTGCGACAACGACGGAGGATATCTTGTAACACAAAACACATAACATTATTTTGAAGGTTTCTTGTTTTCACAGGATTGCCACGCTTCCTCCGGTCGCTCGCAATGACAAAAAAACAAAAAAACCGCGACGAGATGTCGCGGTCATTTTTAATATCCACTAACCTGCAGGTCCAAATAATACTTGGATGGACTTATAAGGCCAGGCAAGAAAATTTTCTCAACAATTATTTAAGCGTAAGCCAAAATAAAAGTTAAAGAAAATTCCCATGCTTGTCGTGCCTAGCCATATCAGCCCACCCAAGCGGTCTCGCCCAAAGGACGAAACGAGAGAGAAAAGATAAAAATTTTCTCAATTTTTAATGGAAGGTGACAAATTTATGGAGCCTACAGGTTGGTAGATATTAAAAGCGATACTGCAGACAAGAAATTACTTCGAGGCAAAATTCCAGTCTTGGGAACCAAAATAATCCTTAAATATAATTCCTATGCTTGTCGTGCCTGCAGAATTACTATTACTATCTTTCAACAGTCAACATATTATCTTATCAAATATGACGCTGTTTGTCAATAGTTTCCTTCTAAATAAATTTAAGATTTCGCTAAATTTAGCAAAATAAGCGATTTGATTTCCCTGAACATCACATGCCAAAGCATTATAGCTTAAAAAACTAACCTAGTCAAACATAAAGTTAACACCACTTTATCCATACATTATCACCACCTTGGTTTTGGTGGTTTTGCCTGACTTTATGACAATTAAGCTCCTAGCCACCTTAAAGTGCTTTGACAGTAGTGATATTAAAGCATTATTAGCTTTGTCGTCAACCGGCTTGGCAGTGAGCCAAACTTTATAATTATTATCAGAGATGAGTAAAATTTTGTTTTGCGATGAATTTGACCTGACTTCAATATTTATCTTTTTCATATTTTTAGGTATAATTTTACAAATCTTCTAAGATTTTCAATTCTAAATTTTTGGTCTGGTTGTCATAGACCGAAAAAGTCGGCTTTTGAAAAAGTCCGCCGAGCGTGCCTGGATTGATAATCTGACTACCATTTTTAAGAGTTTCCATCCACGGCTTGTGCGTATGGCCGTGAAATATCAAATTATACTTGCCACTTTGCGCCAACTCTTTGGCTTGATCTGGATAATGGCAGAAGGCAATCTTCTGGCCGTCTATTTCTAAATCACCCTCATCACCATGAAGTGTGATATTCTGGTACTCATCGCAGACTTCCTCAAGAAGGTCACGATCAGAGACATTGCCATGAATAAGATGAATTGGATCGGAAAACTTTTTGACAAATAACTCGCTGATCATTGATGGCGCTGCCACATCACCACAATGAATTATCAGCTCTATGTTATTGACCGTCGCCCAAGCCAAAAACTTCTCCACATTGGGAACATTGTCGTGAGAGTCGGAGATGATAGCAATTTTCATTTTTAAAAATATTTGTTATTTGAAAATTAAAAATTTTTACTTTTAGATTTTATTAGGTGAATTAGAAATTAGGTGAATTAGGTTAATTTTCATTATAATTATCAATTGCTATTTATTACTATAATTTGCTTCTCATTTTTTTAAGAATTCTTATATCCTCTAGGTCTTGACCGTCCTTTGGAGTTTCTAATATCATATTTATGGTATGTTTTTGGGCGAACCTTACTATTTCCTTAAAGCCACTAAGTCCAATTTTACCTTGACCGATGTGCTCGTGGCGATCCTTCTTAGAATCTAAGTCAACTTTGCTATCGTTGGCGTGAATTAATTTTAACTGCTTAATCCCCAGAATTTTATCAAACTTTTTAAACGTATCTTGGACACTATTGGCATCTCGCAGATCATAGTCTGAGGCAAAAGCGTGGGCGGTATCAAAACAAATTCCGATGTTGTGCGTCTTCAGCTTGGTTGAATTAACAATATTACTAATCTCCTCGAAAGTGTCACCAATTATAGCACCGGCACCGGCTGACATCTCAATTAAAAATTGAGTTTCACCTTGATAGCCTTTCAGTATCTCGGCAATACCTTTAATCGTCTTGGCAATGCCCTTTGTCTCACCTAAATCCTTGGCACTGCCAAGATGAGTCATCACATATTTGACGCCCAGCTGACTGCCTCGCTCAAGCTCTTCTCTAATTATATTGATAGAGCTGTGATAAATGCGACTATTAGCTGAAGCGAGATTGATATAATACGGGGTGTGAATATAACACTCGGCTTGACCATACTGCTTCATATTATCTTTAAACCTCTTGGCTAGTTCAGTGGTAATGGGCTTAGCCTTGCCACCTTGTGGCGGACGCGAAAAAAACTGGAAGCACTCGCATCCTGTTTCCTTGGCTCGTTGTGGTGCGAGTGACAAGTCACCAGCACTAGATATATGCGTACCAATCTTAGTCATAAAATATGTTATGCGTTTTACATTATGTGTTTTGTGATGCAAACCATTCTTTGGTTCGGGCAATGCCTTCATTAATATTTACTTCTGGTTGCCAGCCAATCAGCTCTTTGGCTTTGGAAGTGTCAGCCAAGGTATCATGGGGCTCAATCCGCGGGGCAATGTACTCCAGCTCACCGCCGATTTTGGCGGCAATCTCATTGACCGAATAATTATGACCACCACCAATATTTATCACTTCTCCTTTGCCCACTTTATCACTGGCCATCGCCATGATATTGGCCCTGACCGCATCACCAACATAAGTGAAATCTCTGGTCTGGGTGCCATCGCCGGTCGCAGTCAGCTTCTTGCCGTCGCGTTTCTGCTGGAGAAAGACTGAAATAACAGTCAAATAACCGCCACTCATCGCCATTCTCGGACCATAGACATTGAAATACCGCAAGGACACGGTCGGCAGACCATAAAGCACGAAAAAATTCCTCGCGTAATGCTCGCCGACATATTTCTGCAGACCATAAGGACTAATCGGATTAGGCAACATATCCTCGGTCAGTGGCATCTTGTCATTATCACCATAAGCCGATGATGAAGCGCTATACACTACCTTACCAGACTTGGCGTCACGAGCAGCAATCAAAACATTTAAGGTGCCATTAATATTAATATCATTGGAAGTGATTGGATCATCAATAGACAACTGGACTCGAGGCAAAGCGGCAAAATGAAACACACCATCAACACCGACAAAATGAGGCTTAATTTCATCCAACTTTCTAATATCAACTTGGATAAACTCGGCTTGTGGATTGAGATTTTCTTTCTTGCCGGTTGAGAGGTTATCAATAATCCGGACCTGATGGCCACGGCTAATTAATTCATCAACTAGATTGGAGGCGATAAATCCGGCTCCGCCGGTCACTAAGTATTTCATATTTTATAAGAAACCAAGTTATTTGATAAATTTTAGTACCTGGTTAAATCTGTCGTCAAGACTGCCAGAAATTGTGTGATGCTCAATGCCCCAATCATTCAATATTTCCAAATACCGGTCATTGACTCTCTTTTGAAACTCTGGATCCAAGCTTCTAATGCCATTGTTTTTAATGGGAAATTCTATCGGCAGATAAAAAACATGAGAATACTTGGTGTTGCGCCTGATCATCTCGGACAAGAGCTCCTTGACCCGCTGGTCGTCAAATAAAATATCAGCATAGACGCTGTAATCCATTAGGCACTTGTCAGCAATGAACTTGCCAGTCAATCGCTCCAGCTCAAGCTGACGGCCGAACATCCAAAATTGGATTTCCGGCGGGGTATTTTCACTGATGGCAAAACCCTTGTCATGTGCTTCTATCGCCACATCGGGCAGAATCGGCAATCCCAATTCAATGGCTAATTTCTGCGATAATGTTGTTTTGCCGACGCCATGAGCGCCGACGATGGCGATACGCATATATAAAATAGTTATTTGCTTTCGCTATAATTTTACTTGATAAATGATAATTAAGCAATTACTAAACGGATAAAACCCACCTGTTTTTTACAAATCTCTTTTTTTATAAATAATCTAAATATCATTTCCACCTTTTATAAAAGTGGAGCTAAAATCGCAGCTGTTAAAAATTTTAGATATTTGTAAAATTTATAAATTTGTAAAGTAATTTGTATATTCGTAGGATAAAAAAATCGTCTTGTGATCGAACAAGACGATTAAGGTGCAACTTTAAATTATATGCCCATCAATTTATGATGAGCCATGAATCGAACGATGATGCCGAACACTTGCTCATAGTCAACTCTGTGCTGGAGGCACAGCTCGGCGATCTGGGCTAAAGCTAATTTCTTGCCTCTGGCCCAACGAGCATACTGATCGGCAGTCTCCCGATAAATGAAATCCGTAGATTGAAGCACAAAGAGCATTAGAAACCAAGTGATCTGGTCAGTCTGCAAATTACGCGCCGCCAAATACAAATTAAAACGGAACTGGTCGGACAGGGTGGGGTCAAAAAACGGTGTCTGCCGACGATTGCCCGTCTGATGATAGCGCAGGATTTCTTCCGCCGGTGAAACCGAAGTCTTATCAGCCAGACGAAAAAGCTCTGCTAGTGGGGTCATCGCTTTGATCGGCATTAGTCCGTCCATAATCTCACAAAAATAATCATGGTGCTCAATCAAATTGATCAGCTCACCAACATATCTCTGATTGGTAAAAAGCCGACTGGACACAACCGCTGATCTGTACTGATGATTATCAAAAGTCGTGCCGGCGATAAATCGAGAAAAATCATGAAGAACACTGGCCCAAATCAAAACTAAACGATAGTTCCGATCAGAAACCATATTAAGATGTAATTGATCTTCAGATTTTCTGATCATGCGCCACAACAGCGGACACTCCGTGATCAATTCTTGGCACCGACGCCAGACCCTGACTGAATGAGCATAGCCATGATCATCTGTCGCCATATATCTATGGACTAACGACAAATCATTGTCCGGCAAAGCTCCAGCTTGAGACAACCAAACAATCAATAAATCTTCAGTAATTTCGGACACATCATTAACATCAATATAGTCAGCTACTATTCGATCCGACAAATCCATCATTGTTCTTCCCTCCTGTGGTTGTTAAGGTACTTAAGTTAAAATTTACTCACTAATCACTTTCTGCTTCAAAAAATCAATCACTTTGCGGTTACCAATTACATTCTTCAGATAATCTTTGTAGCTATTAGATTCCAACTGCTGTTTCATGTCGGGATTATCTGGATAATGTTTGATGGTTTCATTAATCTCTTTGGCAATCTCCTCTGGACTGACAATAAACTTCTGCTCCTGATATATCTCACGAGAAATAATGGCGGTCTTAACTCGCTTCTCGGCTTGAGGCTGTAATTCATGTTCTAGTTTTTCTTTGGTCTTCTTTAAGCTTTTTAAATAATCTTCAAATTTAAAGCCTTGCTGACTGACGCTACTCTCAAGCTCATGCATCATCTTGTGGGATTCATTACTGATTAAAAGTTCAGGAATATCTTCAAATTCTGAAATCTCAACCAGCTTTTCCAACAGCTCAATCTCAAGACGCTGTTCTTGCTTGGTCTTGTCTTCCTGTTCTAAATTTTTCTTTATATTATCTTTAAGCTCATCTATAGTCTTAAACTGCTCGCCGGAAATTTCCTTGGCAAAGGCATCATCTAATTTTGACAGTTCAATTTCAAAAACACTATTAATCTTAACCCTAAACTCGGCCTTTTTACCAGCCAAACTTTTCTGATAATACTCGTCAGGAAACTTAAGCTCAAATTCCTTAGTGTCACCGGCCTTGACGCCGATCAGCTGATCTTCAAAACCTGGAATAAATTTATTTTCACCGATAATAATCGGATACTTGGCTTGTCGGCCATGTTCAATCGGCACTTTATCCTGAAAAACTTCAAAATCAATTTCTAATTTATCGCCAGTCTTGGCTTCGCGTTGAACCAAATTTTCTTTGGCACGCATTTTCAAAATATCATCAATAACTTTCTGGACTTGCTCGTCCTTGATCTCAATTGGCTGACGTGATAGCTTGATCTTTTTCCAAGCACCAATTTTCACTTTTGGCAAAACAGCGGCTGTGGCCTTGAACACCAACGGATTACCCGGGGCTAGCTTCCCAATCTCAACTTTTGGCTGACCAATAGTGACGATCTTTTCTTGCTCAAGCGCATCATAATAATACTTGGAGATTATGCTATCTAATGCTTCCTGCATAATGTTCATCTCACCAACTTTGGCTTTGACGATATTATACGGCGCCTTGCCTGGCCTGAAGCCTTCAATCTTTAATTCTATTGATAATTTAGTAGCGGTTTTCTCTAAAAACGGCTGCATCTCCAAAGTTGATATTTCAATAGTCAACTCAACTTGTGATTTGGGTAATTGTTTAACAGTTATATTCATAATTAAAATAATTATTTATATTCAACCCTTCCAGTCTAAAGTCTATTGCTTTGCACCCCCTCACCTTTTTTGAGAAAAAATGATGGGTGCATCGATCTACCTGCGACAGCTTTTGATACAAACTTTGATTATTCTAACACAAAAAATATATAATGTCAAAAAAAGACGCTGCCGGGGCAACGTCAGAAAGTGTCTTATATGACCTCAATGTTATAACTCTCCATAACTCTAATTATCTCTTTCTGCAAATGAGAATGTGGCACAAATGCCATGTCCCAACCAAACAAATAGGCATAACGTCTAATTCTGTCTATTAAATGAGCGGATGTTATTGGCACATTTTCATCGCGAAATACCACTGATACAAGATTGTGCCAACTTTGATGTGATGAACATGTTCTTAACTTTATTATCCTAGGATCAATCGCGCGCCATCTTGAACCCATCTTTTTAGCTACTTGTTCAAATAATAAACCATTTGACTGAGATAAAAGAGCGGCCAAATATTTCTTGATATAAATCTGACAAGCGCCAGGATCTATTCGAAAGTCAGAATTCATACTTGTGACTCCTTCAACTAATTCAACTAACGACCAGCCCCTAATCCGCCATCTTGTCATCATCATATCGTGGAGAATGAGCTTTTGCAATTTCTGCTTGTATCGGCTTGGAAGTTTCATTATGCCCGGCTTAATAATCCACTGAGGATATTTGGCGCGATCACTTTGTGACTCAAAAATACTTTTGTTCTTATTCAAGGTCCACGACACTTGTTTTTTTAAATCCTTGATACTTAAATCACCATCGTAGGATGGATGTCGTCTGACCAATCTTGCCACTTGACCTGAAGTCAAATGATGCCCCAATAAAATGTCAAAAATTATCTCTCGTAATGTCACTGTTGAGCCATGACCAACAAGGGGGCGATCAGCTATTTGAAATTGCTGTATTAAATTGGGATCAGTTGATGTGCCGATGACATACCATTCGCCGTCTTGATAGCCAAAGATGTGCATATTCCTTCTAAACAAACTACGCAATCTGATAATTGCCCGCCTTTCACTAAGCTCACTACCATCGCCAGTGTTGTAATCCGTCCGAGATTTTAGAATCTCCCACAGCTCGGCTTTGGTCATAGACTCACTGGCCAAAATAGGAATAACAACCCGCTTATAATCAAGCACCTTACTCGAAGCACCGGCCTTTCTCTCTTCCACTGTAATTATTTCATCAGCGGAACAAAGTCTGAGCTTTAATTGTCTAGTCATCTTACTTCCTCCTAGTGTCCACTGGTTAGAATGAATTTTAAAGAGCTAAAAAGTACCAAAATCTATAATTGTCTATCTTAACAAAATATTTAATAATAAGCAAAAAAAAATGCCTCGCAACCATGCTAGGCTACGAGGCAAAACTATTCTACCTAGGAGTACACCAACTCCACCTCCATAATCGGGGTGGTCCCCATAGGAGTATGGATGTGATTCTCCATCAAATCAATGATATTAAAATCGAGATCAATTGACTCTTCACTGTGACCGTCAATGTCAACAACCAACGAATACTGCCGACCGTCCAGATTAAAGTCTTTTAGTAAAGATATCTCAAAGTGGTGGTCGTAAATCGGCTGGACCCCGCTCTGATTAGTGAAGGAGCCGATCTGGTAGATAAAGTGTGTGGCGGGATAGACGATTTTGATGCCATTACTATCCACCGCCTCGACTCTGGCGACTGACTCACTCCCAGGAAAATACCGACGATTCAGGCGGACACCAAAACGGTACACCTTACGGTCAACTTCCATTTGCGGATTAACATAGATGGTATCACCGTTATGTATTGTTTGGTTACCCGCGTCGCCGACAAATAATGTTTGAGCTGCCACGTGATGATCCTCTGCCCACAGCTCGATCAAATACTTCCCAGCCTCGACCTCGTGGATGGTTTCCTCCTCTTTGTCGGCAAAAAACCAATCCTTGGTCTCACCGGAAATCGGATCATACAACACGCAGATATAATGATCGACTTCTTGCTCGAGTGCATCGTAGATCATATCCCACGGTTCGCCGGAAGATTCGTTAGAACTAATAAAAACTCCTGGGACGACGACAAGTCCATTCCCCTCCAAAATCGTTTCCGGAACAGGGCAGCCTGCCGACGCCATCACCACACTCATTGCAATAATCAAATTCCTTTTCATCACTCTTCTCCTTTTTTCTGGTTAGTGAATTTCATAAACAGACAATCCGATACAAATAGATCATCTGCTAAATTGTTAACTTGCGTTGCTCTAGGCATAATTATATCACGTATATGATATATTGTCAATAGTTATTGGCAATATATTATTGAATTTTAGCCAAATATTTTCAATATTAATAAATATAAAAAACGGAAGAAATCCGTTTTTTTATACTGTGTGTTTTCTGCGAAATTGCCGCGTCGCTCCCGCTGGTTGCTCCTTGCAATAACAGTTATAAAAAGTTTTTATCAGAAAAGCAGTGGCGCGATAATAATAGAAACAATCGCCATCAGCTTGATTAAAATATTTAAGGCTGGTCCAGCCGTATCTTTGAAGGGATCGCCGATTGTATCACCGACCACAGCTGCTTTGTGAGCATCACTGCCCTTGCCACCAAGATTATCAGCTTCAATGTATTTTTTGGCATTGTCCCAAGCGCCACCGGCATTGGCCATAAACACCGCCAGTAAAAACCCGGTGACAATCGCCCCGGCCAAGAGCCCTGCTAGGCTTGCCGGCCCCAGCCATAAACCCACAATCACTGGCACCACAACAGCAAGTAACCCAGGTAAAATCATTTGACGCAAAGCCGCGCTGGTCGAAATATTAATACATTTTTTGTAATCCGGCTCGGTCTCCCCAGCCAAGAGCCCTGAAATTTCCCGAAACTGTCGTCTGACTTCTTCCACCATCTGACCAGCGGCACGGCCGACCGCTTTCATTGACAGCGCTGCAAACACAAAAGGCAACACCCCGCCGATGAAAAGACCAATGATTGTA
>Ga0208373_1002853_pt1 | contig 18058 bp, 16 predicted proteins | sample RifOxyC2_FD_184036 | JGI IMG/M metagenome (GOLD analysis project Ga0208373, IMG submission 184036) | Soil microbial communities from Rifle, Colorado - Rifle Oxygen_injection C2 (SPAdes) | ecosystem: Environmental > Terrestrial > Deep subsurface > Rock core/Sediment | place: Rifle, Colorado... | reverse complement strand
GCGTTCATTCTGAGCCAGGATCAAACTCTCCAGTTTTATCCTTTGTACTTCAAACTCTTAAGGTCTTGTTATAGACCCGCTCTTAATTTCTTCACTGACCAATTTTCAAAGATCAAATCTTACTGCTTTTTCTTTTCGGTTCCTCCCTTAAGAAGAACTCTGGAAGAATATATGAAGTTTTAATGAATGTCAAACATTTTCTTAATCATTCTTTCATAAATTTTTATCATTTAAGACCAGGCCTGTCGGCAATTGCTCTCCAAATTGAACGTTTCTCTCCATTACCGCCATTTCCGTCTTTTCATTGATGATTGCGGCATATATCTCTTTTGCCTCTCTCAATTCCAGCCAGTCTATGATCTTCCTCCGGCTTTCCGGATCAATGTCCCGGGTTCTGTCCCCGGTCTTTCGTGACATCTGAGCCACCATCGGTTCAACCGGGTCATTTTTCTGCCAGGCCTTTCCCATGATTTGATCGAGCCATTTCGCTACCTCTTTGGCCGGAACAACCCTATCAACCGATCCATAGAAGAGTTCCCGGGCGCCGATGCGGGACAGGGTCCAGAACAGATTGCCCTGTTTTTTCCCCGGCTTTAATTGCTTTAGAAGAGATTTTGCCAATAAAATTTTATCTTTTACCAAAAGCCTCTCCATATTCCCTGTGGCCATCCAGAGTTCAAGCTCCTCTTGGGGGGAAAAGCCTGTTTTATTTTTCCCGCTTATCAAATAAGCGGAAATATCTTGAAAAAACTGCCTCTGCTGTCCTGCATTGAAACCAGCCGCAATCCTTCTGATAAATATCCACCATTCCAGCCTTGGTTGAAATGATTTTTCGAAATTTAAACCGGACAGATATATTTTCCATAATTGAATTGCCCTTTCATTGTCAAAAGTATCTCCAAAGCCCGGGCGCATACAAAATCCAGTCAGATTCAACCACCTGGCCTCGTGCTCCGGAGAAAATTTCCGGGTATTTTCAATGGTCATAAGGCTGTCTGCAATTTTACGCAAGAAGGACAAGGGCCAATTGGATTTTTTCCGTCCGACGATTTCTTCAACCGTCCTTGCAATTGTTCTAAGCCCGTCATGGGAATCGGATTCGGCAAAGACCTCGCAAATCTTATGGCAAGCCTCCATGATCAAATCCTCATCATAGATTTCGGTTTCGGTTGAAGCAATCCCCTTTTCTTCATCTCTTAACTGGAATTCCAATTTCCATTTATGGGCGCTGATATCAGACTGGCAATACATGGAAAGAGTCCCCATTTCCGTATATTCTGCTGCTATGGTCACAGGGATGGTTTTTCTCTGGCTTGTTTTCCCAAACCGGATAATGGTTTGAAGCGGGGCCAGTATGGAAAAAGAACCATCCACCGGAATCAGTTCACCCGGCCTGTCACCAGACCGATAGCTTGAACTGTAGACATGAAACGCAACCGGTTCATTGGCTCTGACCTCATATTTAATATCGGGAAGATGAATCTTGCTCCCCTCATCCAGCCCTCTCTCAACAATACAAACCGCTTTCGGGTCCTTCTCATCTTTGATGGAAACCCCGATATAATAGCTTCTTGGGCTTCCACTGCCGACTCTCACCCCCTGCCCCATCTTTACAAGGCCATAATATGACGCACCAATCCCAACCGCCAGCTCAGGGGCTTTATTTTCAAGAACCTCTGGAAAGTCTGCGGAACTTGCCTTAAACCATTTGCCGATGGCTTCCCTGATTCTTTGTTGAACCATATCCGGTTTAAGCGTTCCGCCATTGAACAATATAACATCAGGCATGGGAGCCTTTGACAGATTTTTCAGGACATCAATCCTGTGTTTTTCCAGAAAAGAGATGATATGTCTCGTTATTGCGGGTTCTTTTTCAAAGGGTAGGCCAAACTCATTTATTATTTTTCCTTCATCAATGTCTATGTTCTGGTCAGGTTCGATAAAAGGAAAAAATTCTTCCAATAATTTGCCTTCAACATCGGTTCGATCCAAATCTGCTGAAAGTGTACCGGAAATCAAGGATCTCCCTTCTCCCTTGATCGTAATTCGGACGGCGGTTTCGCCGGTTTCCAATATTTTTTCTTTGGCTTCCCGGCACCTATGACACAGGGTTTTCCATTTTTCAGAGGTTAATCCGGATATTGTCCTGAATTTTGATTCAACAACCCTGGCCAGGGCAAGATCGATATTGTCTCCGCCAAGAATCAGGTGATCGCCCACGGCAATCCTTTCAAATTTGGGAGACCCTTCCGATTCCTTCAAACTGATCAGACTGAGATCTGTTGTTCCGCCTCCCACATCACAAACCAGAATCAAATCCTCCGGTTTAACATGATCCTGCCAATCCTTCTCATGATTCATCAACCAACTGTAGAAAGCTGCCAACGGCTCTTCAAGAAGGGTTACAGCCGCACCGAACCCGGCTGCTTTCACAGCCTCCAGGGTGAGTTCCCTGGCTTCCTCGTTAAAAGAAGCCGGAACCGTCAGGATCACCATCTGGTTTTCAAGGAATTGATCCTCATCTTTGACAAAATGGTTCCATGCATTTTTAATGTGCAATAGATATTCTGAGGTCGCAATGACCGGGGATATTTTTTCAAATCCTTCCGAACCCCAGGGCAAAATCTTGGCCTTTCTGTCGGCATTGGGGTTGCACAGCCAGCTTTTAGCTGAAGAAACCAATCGTGAAGGTATTTTGGAGCCATGATCCCGGGCAAAACAGCCGACAAAAAGGTCCTCTCTTTTTTTCCACGGATGTTTTAAAGCGTCCTTTGAAATATCATACTCACCCGGAATGTATAAAAAAGAAGGAAGGACCTGAACTCTTGTAAATTCACCATATCCGGTTAATTGAGGAACATTGAAAACTTTGATCAGATTCCGGTTCTCATTCTTTGATGTTCTTTTTGAAGCTTCATTGGCCAAAGATGCCACATCCACATATGAGACAGCGGAATTGGTTGTTCCAAGATCTATGCCGATAATATAATGATGCTTTTGAAAATCCAAATTAACTCCTGAATATGATTTTAATTTTACTGAATTTCAACTTCTGCGGGAATAATCACTGAAGCATCTCGGACATCGGACAGTTTTGGAATCTCGTTTTTCCCTGCTTTCCATCCCCGATGTTTTAGAATACCCTTAAAAGGGAGATCGCCGGTAACCTTTCCCACCAGCGTAATGGAATCAATATCAAATTCAGGCTCAATTGTGATGGTTTCGCCTTCTTCTTTGTCGATCACCGGTTTGGGGTCTATATATTTTTTAATGGCCTTTTTACAATCTTCCTGGATGCTCCGGACAGCAGCCCCGATCTGATCGTCCTCATACCGGCTTAAATCCTCTGCAAAAAAATCCAGAAGCCTCCCCTCCCGCTGAAGAACCGACAGACTGTGCAAAAAAAGACGCCTTTTTCTATCCTGTTCTATTTTATGATCCACAAAATCCGCTTTTGGTTCTTCTCGTGAAAAGGTCTTCTGGTTTTTGATCTGAATCTGCCCAATCATCTTCATGGTGAATCTTCTCAAAACAGCCCATAACAACACCCCCAACATCATAAACATCCCGGTTATTGCAGGGACTATTCCAAAAAAATAATTGCCGGAGACCCATCCAAGGCGATCAATGATAGCAGGCATATCATTCATCAGGGCATCTTTGCCGCCGTTCATGATCATCAGTTTTAAAGACAACCAGTTCAAAGAAAAATATAAGCCGATATTAAAAATAGCGCTGACGATCACCATAAATATGAAAATAATCACAAATGATTTTTTTGAAAATATTTTTGAAAATTCCAAAAGCTGACTCTCCTTTTCAAGGTCCATAAATAGAAAACCATGCTGTGGGTAGCAGCATGGTTTTCATGATAATACAAAAATACGCTTTATCAAGCAACAGCTTTTTAAAGATTGGGAATCAGGGCCTCATTTATCGATTATTTATCTTTTACGACAATGATATCCTTATTGGCATTGAAAATTTTCTCCCCAACCCCCTGAACTTTCATGATATCTTCAGGGGCTTGAAATGGGTTGTCTTTTCTGTATTCAATTATTTTTTCAGCAAGTTTTTCACCCACATGTTTAAGCTTTATCAGTTCTTGCTGGCTCGCAGTGTTTATATTGATTTTTTCACCATCAGCCGCCATCAAAGGGTGACAGAAAGAAAGCAGGAACAGGCCGACCATAATCATTAAAGATATTTGTTTGATCTGTTTCATTTTTTTTCTCCTTAAAAATTAAAACGATAAAAATATCCCTGATTCCCAAAGCTTTTCAAAATTAGAGAGATGGATTAAACGGGAACCTCATGACAAATTAACTTCATGGCCATAATAGTTAATTCACAAATCAAGATGATAATAAACAACTAAAATTTAAAAATCAATCAGGGAAAACCCTGAATTTTTGAAAAAAATGCCGGAAAAAATATATTATTTTAAGAAACATTGCTTTTCGACTCCCAAAACGGATTGTCCAGATACCAGTCAATGGTTTTGCGGATACCGGTTTCAAAGGATTCTCGGGGAGAGTACCCAAGGTCTGTGGATATCTTTTCCGCGTTGATGGCATATCTGCGGTCGTGGCCGGGCCTGTCCGTGACATGGGTGATGAGCGTTTGTGGATGACAGCCTTTTGATGAAGGGCAGTCGGGGTATCTGTCTGGAAGGGACGGGTCCTGCTTGAATTTTTTATCCAGGATGTCACAGATAAGCTTCACAATGTCCAGATTGGCCCATTCGTTATTGCCGCCGATATTATAGGTCTCTCCTATTTTCCCCGCTGTAAGGATAAGGTCAATCCCGCGGCAGTGATCCTCCGCATAGAGCCAGTCCCGGACCTGTTTTCCGTCACCATAGACAGGCAAAGGCTTTCCGTGAAGGATGTGGGTAATTGTCAGGGGGATCAGCTTTTCCGGGAACTGAAAAGGGCCATAATTGTTTGAGCAGTTGCTGATGGTGGTCAAAAGGCCATAGGTCTTGTGATAGGCCCGGACCAGGTGATCGGACGCCGCTTTGCTTGCAGCATAGGGTGAGTTCGGGCCATAGGCTGTTTTTTCGGTAAAGGGTGGATCATCCGGTTTGAGTGATCCATAGACCTCGTCCGTTGAAATATGTTGGAACCGGTGGTTTTGGAGTTTACCGTCCAGCCAGATTTTTCTGGCGGCTTTGAGAAGGGTATGGGTGCCCACTATATTGGTGTTGATGAATTCGTCCGGGCCAAGGATGGATCGGTCCACATGGGATTCTGCGGCAAAATGAACGATGGTGTCAATCTTATGGGTGACAAGAAGATGTTCAACAAGGCCTTGATCCAGGATATTGCCGTGGATGAATTCAAATTTCGGATTTTTTTCAGCCCGGGTTAAATTCTGTCGGTTTCCAGCATAGGTCAGGGCGTCCAGAACAACCACATGGTCTTCGGGATATTTCTCCAGCCAGTAATAGACAAAATTTGTGCCAATAAATCCTGCTCCGCCGGTGACAAGAAGATGTTTCATGGGTGAAATTCCTTTAACATGGACCTGAGTTGAACCCGCCAGTGAACGGGTTTGATATCCAAAGCCTCCCAGAAAGAGGTTTTATCAAGAACACCGTAAAAGGGCCTTTGGGCCGGGGTGGGATAAAGCTGTGCCGGGATGGGGTATATGGGAATGGCTTCATCAAGAAGCCCTGTATGGATTGCTTCTTCCTGGATGGCCATGGCAAAATCATACCAGGAGGCCGCGCCTGCATCGGTCCAGTGAAAGACTCCTTTTAATGTTTTGTCAAGGGCAGCCCAGATGGCTTGAGCAAGGCCATGGGCCCAGGTGGGGGTTCCAATCTGTTCATCAATGATGTTCAGCGTTTGTTTTTCCGTCATGAGCTTCAGCATGGTTTTGACAAAATTATTTCCATGGGAAGAATATAGCCAGGCCGTTCTGATGATAAGGGCTTGATCCTTGAGGATATGGAGGACTGCCTCTTCCCCCTTAAGTTTTGATTTGCCGTAGACCGATATGGGATCAGGTGTATCATCGGGATGATAGGGTTTATAATGCCGGCCGTTAAAAACAAAATCCGTGGAGATGTGAACCATGTGAATGCCATGTTCTCGGCAAAGCCCGGCCATCTGGGCCACGGCCCCATGGTTTATTCGGTCAGCGGTCCCTTCGTTCTTTTCCGCCTGATCCACGGCGGTATATGCGGCTGCATTGATAAGAACATCAGGCCGGGTTGTATTAATACAATCTTGGATATTACCGGAGTTGCAAAAATCAATTTTAGGCTGATCACAGGTGACAAGCCTGACATGATCCGGGCAGGTGCGCTGCAATTCCCATCCCAGTTGCCCATTTGATCCCAGCAGCAGGATTTTCATGCAAACACCTCGGCATCTTTTAACCTCAGCCCGTTTTCATCCTTTGCTGACAAAACCGGTGAAGTTCCCGGGATGATGGGCCAGTCGATGCCGATGGACGAGTCATTCCACAGGACACACCGCTCATGCTCAGGAGCATAATAGTCTGTGCATTTGTATACAAATTCCGCTTCCCGGCTGATCACATAAAACCCATGGGCAAAACCGGGGGGAACCCACAGCATTAGTTTATTCTCCGCTGAAAGGACTGCCCCTGACCATTTTCCAAAAAAAGGAGAAGACTTTCGCAAATCCACGGCCACATCAAAAACTTCTCCTGAAATCACCCGCACCAATTTCCCCTGAGGCAGTTGTATCTGGTAGTGAAGCCCCCTTAGAATGCCTTGCCCGGATTTGCTGTGGTTGTCCTGAACAAAGGACCCACAGGACAGGTGCTGTTTAAATTCTTCTTCCCGGAAGGTTTCCATGAAAAAACCACGGTGATCTCCGAAAACTTCCGGCTCTATGAGGATCACATCCGGAAGGCTAAGGTGCTTATATTTCATTATGGATTGTACCCTGAGTTAAGAGCGAAAGCAAATACCGGCCATAACCGTTTTTGCTCATGGGCTGGGCCAATTTTTCCAGTTGTGCCTCGTCGATATGCTTCATTCTGAAGGCAATTTCTTCGGGGCAGGCGATTTTTAATCCCTGGCGGTCTTCGACCACCTTAATAAAAGTGGCGGCATCCAGAAGGGAATCATGGGTTCCCGTATCCAGCCACGCAGTCCCCCGGCTGAAAAGTTCAATATTCAGAGTTCCCCGCTTCAGATAGACAGTATTGACATCGGTGATTTCCAGCTCACCCCGGGCAGAAGGCTTGATCTCTTTTGCAATCCTGACAATATCATGATCATAGAAATACAGGCCGGTGACGGCATAATTGGATTTGGGCCTTTCCGGCTTTTCTTCGATACTGGTGACGCATCCCCTGCCGTCAAAACCGACAACGCCGTAACGCCTGGGATCTTTCACATAATATCCGAATATGGTGGCACCGTTGTCATTTTTTGAAACGGCCTGCAATCTTTCGGATAGGCCTTCCCCATAGAAAATATTATCCCCCAGTATCAACGCTGCAGGGTTGCTTCCAAGAAAGCTTTCTCCCAGAATAAAGGCCTGGGCAAGACCGTCCGGAGACGGCTGGATGGCATATTCCAGATGGATCCCCCATTGGGAACCGTCTCCCAGAAGATGTCTGAAATTCTCATGGTCATGGGGGGTGGTGATGATCAGTATTTCAGTAATGCCGGAAAGCATCAGTGTTGTTAAAGGATAATAGATCATGGGTTTGTCATATACCGGCATCAATTGCTTGCTGACGGAATAGGTCAAAGGATATAGTCGGCTTCCTGACCCACCCGCAAGGATGATACCTTTTCGGGTACTTTTTTTATTCAAATTGTGTATCATAATTTTCTTGCTGAATAGTTAAAATTCTTTGTAAGGTTTTTATTCATAACATTTCGAAGCACCTGGTTAGATATCAAGCACTCCTCATCAGTTAGGGTTCTATGTCTGTTCTTAATAAGTTTGGATGCATTTCCGGTTACATAAAACACAATATATGCCATTATTTTTAAGACAGTTAAAGAGCTCAGCCTGAGATAAGACCAAGTAGAGATAATCCTCTCTTTTCTAAAGTCTGCATAGGCTTTTATCAATTGTCTTTGACGATGCATATAGGTTTTAAATCTGAGTTTGGTAGAATCCCGATAAAAAAGAAGGGGTTTGTCCATTATTTGAAAATGCGACTGACCAAAAGCTTTAACCCATAGATGGTAGTCTTCCACTCCGTCATAGGCAGAATTATACCGGTTTTTTTTAAACCATTCTGTTTTTCCCATTACAGAAGGATGAATAAATACATTTTTTTTTAAAATTGACCTCTCATCAAAAGCATTGGTACATTCACGATAACCGATTATCTGGTTGTCGTCATCAATAACAATGGCCTGGCTTCCAACCACATCAATCTTCGGATTATCTTTTAAAAAAAGAAACTGCTCTTCAATCCGATTTGGGAACATGATGTCATCTGCATCCATGCGCACGAAAAATTTGCCGGATGCAATATTTACCTGCTGGTTAATCCTGCTGGAAATACCAAGATTGCGTTCCCCTCTCAAAAACTTTATTCTTTTATCCGTAAATGATTCGATTATTTTGGCCGAATCATCTGTTGACCCATCATCAGTGATGATTAACTCAAAATTTTGACAGGTCTGACGCAAAACTGATTTAATAGCGTCCTTTAGAAATCTATCAGAATTATAAACGGGCATGCCTATGCTGATAAGCGGGCAATTCATTTCTATTGTTCCGGAAACATCCGGCCCGGCCACCCTGACGCCGAGAAGGCCTTTTTACTACAAAATCGCCAGCTTAATTCAAAAACAAGTCTCCTGGCTGCTCGCGGGCCGCGTTTTTTTCCAAAAATAAAAACTCCGAAAAATACCAGAATTTTTTTGATTAAATTTAAAACCCTTCCCGGTTCATGGGCCTGGATTGCATCATCAAGAGATGCCTCGCTGAAATTCTGCTTTTTCCCATTCCATTTTTCTTTGCACTCCATTGTAAAAGACAATATGTCTTTCATTCTGTTTTCATAAGTGTGCCTATAACGCGTCTTTTCGTATCCCTTGGTTGCAATTTCATCTCGTTTTCCAGGATTTTTAAGATAATATATGATTTTATCCACGAGTTCAGCATCATCATGAAAAACCTCGATTTCCTGACCCTCTAAATAATAATCTTCCAACCCGTTAGCATATTCCGTTAATAAAAAGCCCCCGGCACCCGGTACCTCAAATGTCCTTGCCTTGAGCTGATTTTCCCCTTTTGAATTTGAAAAATTCAAGCTTATGATAGAATTTCTCATAACAACAGGAATATCGTGTGCCGGAATTGACCCGGCAGGCCATCCAAAGCCAAAACAGTCAACCTCAATTCCATTTTTTTTCAAGTATTCTATTCTTTTCGTTCTGTTCCCATGAGCCGCGCCAACAAAAGAAACCTTATATTTGCAATCTTCAGATTTCAAAGGTTCGGCCAGTGTATCAGATGCAGCAGCCCAATGGGTGAACAAGATATTATGAATTCCATCTCTTTTATAACACATTACCTTGTCAGGATAAGTGGTTGTCATTGCATGATATGAACCACCGATAAATCTGGAAACCTCTCTGTATTTCCATGAATCATCAGTGGTCCAGGACACAGTGGCACAAATACCCGAATCCTTTATAATCTTAAGAGTTTCTATCCATATTTCATAATGCATCTGAACAGTAAAAAGAACGTCCGGTGTTTCCTTTTTAACAGTTAAAAGGAGGGCTTTATTCAATCGTGCAAAATCTGGATATAAATTTCTATCCCAGGATTCAAAATGAACCACTTCGTGCCCAAGATTTTTCAATGCAGGAATAAATGCCGCATATTCGGTTCCAAGACCTCGATCAGGATCACCATACTGATATTTACCCAAAACACATAGAATTTTCATTTGTTTCTATGACATTTCCGAATTAAAAATTAAAATCTAACATAAACATCACCGAAAAATTTCTCATTCCGGTATCCATAAAGCAATGATATCATTTTATCCTTGTCAATCCATTTAGGTAACTCCATCCTCATGGATTCATTCATAGACCAGTTCAATTCTAAATTGCCTATCTGGGACAAATATTTTATACAATTGATTGTCGAGTCCATATATTCGGGTGTAAATTCAAATGAAAGAAATTTGACCGGGGAGGTTAATCCCTTGAGAACTTCATATTCATATCCTTCAACATCTATTTTTATAAAATCAGGAGCACCATATGTTTTAACCAGAGAGTCCAGAGTGGTCAACTGAACCTTTTGCTTCTCATTCCATGTAGACTCGGCAAATCTGCCACTGTCCTTTACACGGGCAACCCATTTATCCGAAAGAGAAGATACCGTATGTTCAGATCCGATCATCATATATTGGGTGCTTTCCTTTTCTCCCAGTGCCCGATGAACCAATTTCACATGTCGATTATTACCATAATATTTTTCAAGAATTTTCATACACTTATTCTGAGGCTCTACCGCAATTACCTTTGCGCCGAGTTTTAAAAAAACTTTGGTTCTATTGCCAATATTTGCGCCAATATCAAAGCATAAAAATCCGGGTTCTATAAAATCAGAATAAAATATAAAATTCCTCTGATCATCCTGAGTCCACTTTCGAATATTAATGTCCTGGATTATGTTTCGATATATTCCATATGCAGAACTTTTTTTGATAATTTTCTTAATATTATTCATACACCAACCATTTATTTGCTGAAAATAAAAAGTCCCAACCCGTATTTTAAATCATTGGTATCTTCAGGTTTTCCTGACTCAACGAATACAGCGTCATCATTAACATAGGCAAAATTAACAAGGTCCATATCGGCAAATGCCCTGACAATATCCATTGCACAAAATACATAACAACCATTAAAAAATACAACTGGTTTTCCTATCGGCACCGACAGATACAATTTACCGCCAAAAGCAAGGATACGCTCAAGCTCAGACAAAGCTTTCCAACACCCATCGACATCTACTACATCACCATACCTCCCAAGTCCTATATGTTCAACAACATGAAGACATGAAAGCGATGGTACGCTTTTATCCGAAAAAGGAAGATTTAAAATATCCCCTGCTATTTTATGATAAGAAGAAAGCCTTAATTGGGATGGTCTGTATTCAACCTGAATTACCTCAGTTACTGCACATAATTGGGAAATAAAAGCTACGTTTGAAGAAATGTCGATGTGAGGTATGTTATCTTTTGTTTTATTTTTAATAAGTTGGGAAGCAACCCAGTAAGCCTGGTAAGTATAGTGAGGATCGAAAGGGCTAAAGGCTGTCTTTTCAAAAAAAACAGGTAACACCTTTAAAGGATATGAGCCTTGATATCTCTTTTTAAAATATAACAGCTCTTTAAAATATATATAAATCTCTCTAAAAATAAACGGAAAATTACGTGGATCAGCCATCTCTTTCATATTTTTTAATATTGTGGATAAAATAATTCTCATCACTTTTAGTTACTTTTTCTGAGCGATAACATGGTATCCCATGCAGAGTGTATTTATATCCGATTCATCAACCCTGATCTGTTTTATATAGTGATAGATGAAAGCCGGAAACAAACACATCCAAGCAAAGAACCCTCCGTTTTTAATTGATCTGAACGATTCAACCATAAGCCACTCGTGGTAACTGCCCACAGGTTTAATTTGAATATTTTCGAATCCATATTGTTTTAATATAAAATCAATATAACGATCGCTAAAACCACTGAAATAAAAATATGGATCCATATGACGCAGGCAGTTGGACGGGACTGTCAACAATAATATGCCACCTTTTACAAGCAACCGAGAAAACTCCATTACGGTTCTATCAGGCCATGGGATATGTTCGAAGACTTCGCTGCATAAAATAATATCAAAAAAAGAATCTTTCTCATCTATTTCCCAAATATTTCCGGTATAGTTAAGTTTTCCATATTTGTAATCAGCTACGAACGCGGTCAATGATTTTTTTTCATCTATTGTAAAATTACCAAAATCTTGAGCAAAATATTTTAAATGGTTGCAATAAACCCTATATTGCTGGCTTCCACATCCTGCATCAAGAATCTTTTGCCCATGAGGAATCTCTTCAAGTCTTTTTTTAATCCATTCCGATCTTTTATATTCATTGTTCACCGTTTTTTTTAATTTATTGATAATCATATCAAATAGTTGATACATGTTTTTTCTTCCTAATTAAAAAAACAGCTATGCTTGAAAACCAGATCGCATATACAAAACTTGATATTCCAAGACCCCATACGACACCTATCACACCGTATTTTGAAGACAACAAAAATGTTAAAACAGATGCAAGAGATCCACTCGTGATTATTGGAGCCATATATAAAACAGGTTTATTAGCGAGTAATCCGAAACCGGAAACCATCTGCCCTAAATAATAAAGCGCCCATACTCCTGTCAGCCAAGGCAACAATCCGGAATATACTGTATATTGCTCACTGCTTATAGTCAGAATCAGCCATCGGTGAAAAAAGGAATACAGCAAAATCAGGAGAACTGCACCGATGATATAAAGACCAGACATCATGGAAATAATTTTGTTAGCAGATTTAAAATCATCCTCGAGGCTTAGTTTCCCAGCTCTCTGATAGGCAATCGGGGTAAAAAAAGCACTCAAAAAACTTGACCCTGCAACAAGGGGATAAACCGAAAGTTGGGATACAACAAAAAATGCACCTACCACATCAGCCCCATGGAATGACTGGAGCGCCCATCGATCACACGATTGGTGCATCCATCCAAAAATCCCCCAGATGTAAAACGGCCAGGTAAAAGCAAACAATTCAATTTTTAAATGCATGCTATATTTATTTTCAAAAATTTTCACCGGATTCAAAAGCACTCTTTCAAGTACTTTTTTATCAAAGTAGTTTTTAGAAACAAAAACCGTAACACAAAGAACTATTAAATACCCGAATAACACATTGCTTGCATCTGCACTAAAAATATATATAAACAAAAGACCGGCAAGCGGTTTTGCAAAAGAAGTACAGATATTTATTATGGCTATCGTCTTTCTTTCCCTTGCAGCCATCAGTATGGATAACAGGACAATGGAACATCCAGATAAGACCCCGTTTATGACAGATACTGAAAATAATATTGCCCAGGCCAAGTCTTTAAAAAAAAAAAGAATAATCACAAGACTTGCCCCAAAACATATCGTCCAAAAAGAAAACCTCTGGATAATCTTTTTTGAGAGGTCGGAAAAATCAGACATTTCCTTTCTCTCATCTGCGATTGACCAGAATCTCATTAAGCCTTGTCCAACAGGGCCAAAAAGGTTTGTACCAATGAGCAGAACAAAAGTGTTTGCCAGAGCGAATCGCCCAAATTCAAGGGGTGGGAGCGCCTGTGTCAATAATTTAATACCCATCACTCCTGCAGTCATAACACCAAGCTGCCCCATAATAGTCCATATGATTTCTGACTTAAACCGGAATACCTTTTCAAAAATCTTAATCTGACTAAATGTTTTAGGCATTATATCTTTCACTAATCCATGAAAAAAGCCGCTTTTAAAGCCAGATATTCCTGAACCATTGATCGTGTCAATCGTTTCTGATCGAAAAAATCCCATGCCCGGTTTTGTGCTGCCTTCCCCATCTTGTTTCTAAGCAGGGGATCTTTCACAAGCTCCACAATCGCTTTATGTAAGCTCTCAATATCACCCGGCGGGAAAAGGAATCCCGTCTCTCCATGGACTACTGCATCCGTCAATCCATAAATCCGTGATGCAACAGAAGGAAGACCACAAGCCGCAGCTTCAATGATAACAGAACCAAATCCCTCCCTATAGCTTGGAAGGCAGAAAATGTCTGCTGCAGCCATATAAATTTCAGGTTCGAATGTATAATCCACAATATGAATTCTTAGCTGAGATGAGCCCGCCATCAATGGAATCTGTTTTTTTATCCCGCATTCATCCGGACCCACTAAAAAAAGATGCGCTGTCCCGGTTTCCATTCTAACAAAAGCGTTTATTAAATCTTTTACACCTTTATCCACATTCATCCGACCCAGATACAGGATGACGACCGAATCTTCTTTTACGGCAAAGGCCTTGCGAATCTTTTCCCGATTGATACGATCAGGTTTAAATCTTTTTAAGTCAACCCCGCTGATAGATCCATGAGCCATTGTTTTTATTTTTTTTTGGGAAATTATTCTCTTTTTTATCAAAAACTCACGTTGGGATGGACTGTCAGCATATGCATGGGTTGTCAGCAAAGCAAAAAATCGGTCAATATTTTTAAGAACCCGGAATGCCATCCCCCTGCGTGTCACCCACACCTGACCCGTGAATGTATGAATACGGATCTTAATCCCAGCCAAAAAGGCCGCCGTCATGCCTATCAAACCAGCCTTGGGGGTAATGGTATGCACCACAAAAAACTGTTCTTTTTTTAAAAAACAGAACAGTTGGCAGAATGCCTTTAAATCCTGAGGCAGGTTTATGGCGCGGCTTACGGGAATATCTTTTATTTTCAACCCTTCCCAGGTGCTTTGATATTCCGGATTATCTGTATAATTTGATACAATTGTAACTTCAAAATATCTGGACAAAGCTTGAATATGATCTTTTAGAAATGGCTTTATGACCATGGGAGTAGAGACCACAAAACAGATTTTCTTAGCTGAATTCATACAATGTTTTTTATTGCTATCGGATCAGCGTTCTGGTTGTATTCCGGAATCATCTGCTGCAATATCTTCCTTATCTGATCATGATTTCTGTTATTTGCCGCATCTTTCAATTCTTCCAGATCGTGACCCAGCCGGCTCATGTCTCCCGTATGGCTGTTCAGCACCATGATCTTTTGATGGCCAGTGCTGATAACGCCCTCCTGATCCGTCATCAATTCTTCATACAATTTCTCACCCGGCCTCAACCCTGTGTAAACAATTTTGATATCAACATCCGGCTCAAAACCTGAAAATCGTATCAGGTCCCTTGCCATATTATCTATTTTTACCGGCTCCCCCATTTCAAGAATGAAGATTTCCCCTCCTTTTCCCATGGCTCCGGCTTGAAGAATCAACTGGCAGGCTTCGGGAATCAACATAAAATACCGGATGATTTCAGGATGGGTAACGGTTACCGGCCCCCCTTCCTCAATCTGTCTCTTAAAAAGGGGAATGACGCTGCCAACGCTGCCGATGACATTGCCAAACCGGACCGTTATAAATCTGGTTTTTGATGCTTCAGTATTGTTCTTTTTCTGAACGAGCAATTCTGCGATCCGCTTGCTTGCTCCCATGACATTTGCCGGGTTCACTGCTTTATCGGTTGAAACGAATACAAATCTTTCGCACCCTGAATTGTGCGCCGCTTCAACAACATTTCCTGTTCCAATGATATTATTCTCAACTGCTTTCCAGGGGTGTTTCTCAAGCATGGGGACATGTTTGTAAGCTGCGGCATGAAATACAATCTCCGGACAGAATTGGTCAAATATCTTCTTTAATTCCTTCTTGTCCTGAATATCTCCTAAAACGGGAACCACTTGAACATTCTGAAAATTTTTCGCCAATTCAAGATCTATTTCATACAGTGGGCTTTCCGCCCTTTCCAGCAGAATTATTTTTTCCGGGGAAAACCTGCATATCTGCCTGCAAAGGCCTGTTCCAATGGACCCGCCAGCTCCGGTAACAAGCACACATTTCTTGCTTAAATAACTCCCGATCTCTATTTTATCCAATTTGACGGGTTCCCTTCCCAAAAGGTCCCTGTATTCAACATTTCTGATGGAGCTAATGCTTATCTTTCCGTCAATCAATTCTCCCATATCCGGAATTGTTTTAAAGTCAACATCCGCTTTTTTACACAGATCCACAATCCGTCTCATCCGTTCCGAACTTGCAGAAGGGATGGCAATGATGACATCATCAACCTCCGTGGTTTTGACTGTATGTTCAAGCTCATCTATTGTATTCAGAACCGGGACACCATGAATTTTTCTGCCGATTTTTGATATATCATCATCAAGAAATCCTACAACATGGGATTGAATGGAAGGATTTTCCCGAAATTGACGGCAGATTTTTTCTCCGCAATCCCCGGCACCGATAATCAGCATTCCCCTTCCCTTTTTTGTTTTTTTCCGAAAGAGCTTGGGCAGTAAATCCCAGGCACTGATATTTTCGGTAAATCTTTCAAAACACAGCCGGGTAAAAACCCTAAGAGAGATAATCAGCATGACCGTCAAACACCAATCAATGACAAATACAGATCTGGAAACCATTTCAAACCTGGTTTTAAACAGAATAAAGGCTATCAGCGCAAGACTGGCTGTGGTTGAGGCCTTGATAATATTCATCAGATCGTTGAGACTGGTATACCGCCACATCCCTTTATACAGGTCAAAAACAGAGAAACAGACAAGCTTTGTCCCCACCACATAAGGAAGCATGTTTTTTAGCCCGTCCATGGCCCAATGCGGGATATTAAAATCAAACCGGGTTAGATGGGCCAGATAAAAAGAGCTGCACAAAAGAATCGTGTCCATCAGCAAGATCAAAAATAGGTTTCTGGAAATCTTAATTTGCATTTAATGGGAACTTTTTGTGGATAATGATGGAAAAACCGGCAAATATAAGGCTGTAAATCAAATAGATGCCCAGCAAAAAAAATAATCCTGCCGGTTTGATGGATATGGCGGACACCCCGATGACAAGCTGTAGAAAGCCATAACCCAGTGAAACTTTGCAGTGTCCGATGCCGGCTTCATTGGCCAGTATCTGATAGATATGTTTTCGATGAGGTTTTAGCAAAGGTTCTTTATTTTTCATTCTGAAAATCATGGTAAAAATTTCATCAAAATAAAATGGCGCCAGAAATCCTGACATGACAAAAAAATCCACTATGTCTTCGGATAGGACAATAATCAAACACGCAAACAAAAAACCCAAGAGAATGCTTCCGACATCGCCTAAAAAAATTCTTGCTTTGGGGAGATTGAAACAAAGGAATCCAAGGCATGCAAACGCCATGGACAGACTTAAAACCCCATAAACAGCCTCCATGCCGGCTATTTTGTTATAAAATGCTACCAAGGAAAAGCCTATAAAACCCGTAATCCCGGCTATTCCGTCAATTCCATCCATAAAATTATAAAAATTTGCCGTCCCGACGATAAAGACAGATATTGGTAAGCAAATAATATATGTACTGAAAGCAGCTTGGTTGGAATATAGAAAAAAGGCAGAAAAAAACAGGCTACATCCGAAATGCATGAAGAGTCTTTGCGTCGCAGGCATATTCGATCTGTCTCCTCCCCAGAAGCCTATCAATGACATAATCAATACAGAAATCCATATAAATATGGGGATTTCCAAAGTCAGACTGAAAAAAATGAGGGCTCCAAGAATGCCAAACCCGCCACCCTTGGGAACCTCCTTATAATGTGAGCTTCGGCCATTGGGTTTATCAATTGTGCCTATTATTCCGCCATATTTCAAAATAATCCATGACCCTATGAACCCGAACAGGAAGCTGATCAAAATAGTGGACATACTAAAGAGCCTGTCTGGTCGGCCGGAAAGGCCGGGGGGAGAATCCCAAGTCCCTAACAGCCTCTCCATGATCAAACACCATATCCTTATTCATGCGCTGGGCCATGGCAGCCGACCACTGCCTATAACGCGGCAAACAGCGCAGCAGGGCAACGGCAACACGAAAGGCCGACAGAGGCACAGGCAGAAACCGAGCTTGAAGACCAAGTGCCGTAAAGACCCGGGTCACCATCTCCCGATAAGACAGTATCTCTCCACCGGAGAGGTTATAGGCGCGATTGTCCGAGCCTATAGATTTTAAAGCCGCCATGCACGCGCTGGCCACGAACCTGGACACGGAGGACGCGGAGTGAACGACGCCACCGCGCCCGACCCCTACCTCACGCTGCCGCTGGACGGCGTGCGCGCCATCGAGGCGTCCGCCGGCACCGGTAAGACGTTCACGCTGGCGACGCTGGTGGTGCGGCTGGTGGTGGAGCGCGACCTGCGCATCGGCCAGATCCTCGCCGT
>Ga0208373_1002852_pt1 | contig 18067 bp, 16 predicted proteins | sample RifOxyC2_FD_184036 | JGI IMG/M metagenome (GOLD analysis project Ga0208373, IMG submission 184036) | Soil microbial communities from Rifle, Colorado - Rifle Oxygen_injection C2 (SPAdes) | ecosystem: Environmental > Terrestrial > Deep subsurface > Rock core/Sediment | place: Rifle, Colorado... | reverse complement strand
GAATGTGTATATGGGAAAATGGGGTGACGCGATTAATGCTGCATTATTACTTTCCGAATTTGTGTCTCCGAATACTCCGTGGATTCATGTAGACATTGCTGGCCCAGGATTTGCTGAAAAACAAACACAATCATATATCCCTTATGGCGGCACAGGTTATGGTGTACGCTCTTTTCTTCATCTATTAAAAAAATTATCGTAGTACAGGTGGTGTTGGTATTTTTTTGACAAACTGTACCATCATTCGTATATAGTTGATTGCAGCGAAAACGCCATAGAATAGCGCAGGCGGTAATACCCATTCTCTATACGGTATTGCAAATATATACAGCAAAAGCACTATATATCCAATGCCAACACCAAAACGTGTTAGTGGTGATTTTTGATAAAAAAGACGTTTTTGCCATACTCTAATAATTACCCGTGCAATATTGGGGAGCACAACAATACAAATAGCAATAATAATGAAATACAATGGCAAATGTAAAAAGAATATGACATATACATATCCACTGATGCCAAATAGCGGATCTGCAATAGATTCTAATCGCTTTCCAAGATCAGATTCTACATGCCATAATCTTGCCAACGTTCCATCCAGCTTATCTGTACATAATGCCGTGACTATCAATATTTGTGCACTTATTAATGAGTGAGGGAGAAAAAATAGCAAAAAAATTCCGCAAGCAATACCGATGCGAAGCACACTCAATGTATTTGGAATGTGTTGATACATATGCTTTTTCATTATGCTTACTATACGAAATATTTGCCTTTATGACAACATTTCTCGTATAATATATGTATGAAACAGGAAGTGATATTTTCTTTTGATACTTCTATTGGTTCTGACCAAGTTCAGATAGAATTATGCAATGAAACGATGATTCTTGCACGCACCACTATTCACTTTACTTCTACAGATACTCAATCATTATTGAAAGAAAGCATGCAGCTATTACAGAGTCACTCTTGTACTCCACAAAATCTTGTGGGTGTTGCTGTTATTTTTGGTACTTCACGTTTTACTGTTGCCCGTCTCTGTGCGGTGATTGCCAATGCCTTGAGTTGGTCATTACATGTGCCAGCCCTATCATACGTAACACCCCCCGCGATATCTACTCTATGGGACAACATGCATCAGCAAGCAAAAGAACACGCGCAGTCATCAAATCCCTATCCTTTGATTGATCCGCATTATACAAAAGAACCAAATATCACACTGTAAATTACATCATCGTTATCAACGATGTAATACATACCATTATGTCATTAACGGAGGAACAAAAAATAAAACGTATTTTTTCTTTAAAAGGTATCATCATGAGTCGTTGGTTTCTCATTCTTGGTCTTGCCCTTGTAGGTGTTGTACAACGTATTGCCGGCGTTGGTGTTACCTCTTTAACGCCTACACGTCTTATTGTTCTTGCAAGTCTTCCTATTATATACAATGCACTGTTTGCTTTATATATTCGACGACCACCGCAACAAATAAATGAGCGGTCTATTCGTATACTAAGTTTGCTTCAAGTATTTATTGATCAAGCGATGATTACCGCTATTGTATATTATACCGGCGGCGTTGAAAGTATCAATTTTATTGTATACTTTTTTCCACTACTCGCTGCTACTATTTTATTTACAGATATTGAAGTGATTATTCTCTCTCTTGTAAATATCTTGATGTATATTGCACTCGTTGTAATGGAGTATGTGGAAATTATTTCGCACCATTCTCGCTATTTACACAATCCGAATATTTTTCAAAATTTTGAAGCAACACTCCTCAATGTAACGACTATCGCGCTGATGATGTTACTCTTGGCGCTGCTTGCTGCATTTGTGAACCGTATTCTGCATGAGCGAGAAGTAGAAATTCTCGTCGAGCGAGACAAGGTTCGTTCTATTCTGAATTCATTGGAAGATGGCATTATTATGTTGGATACACAAAATCGTATTCTTTCTATTAATCCACCTGCTCTGACCATTCTGCGTTTGTATAAAGATCAAGAACATCTTGTTCTGGATAAGAATCATTTCCCAAAACCATTTCATCAATTGATTACTGCGATTCTTGATCAACCATCTTCAAAACGATTAGGGCAAGAGGTACTTATTCCAGAAGGAGAAGATAATAGTTATATTCAAGTTGATTCGATTCCTATGTATGGTACAGATGGAAAAATTATCAGCTGGGTAAAAGTAGTAAAAGATATTACTCGTGAAAGAGAATTGGATGAAGTGAAATCTGATTTTATTTCTGTGGCAGCCCATCAATTACGAACGCCACTTGCTGGTTTAAAATGGTTTTTTCAATTAATGATTGATGGTGATGCAGGAAAAATTTCTGAAGAACAAAAAAAGTTGCTGATAGAAGCAGATGAGCAAAATAAACGAGTCATTGATATTATTAATAATTTATTAGATGTGTCAGATGTAGAAGGAGAGCATTCACAGTATGAGTTTAAAAATGAAGATTTTTCAGCAGTGGTGGAAGAAATTATTCGTACGAGCAAGCGTGATACTGAACAAAAGCATATTCAGTTAGATTTTCAAAAATCGTGCCCCAAAATGCCACATATTATGATAGATAAAATAAAATTACGCATGGCATTGCAAAATCTGGTTGATAATGCAATCAAGTATTCATCGGAAGGTTCGACCATTTTTATGCGTACTTGGGTAAAACACGGACGGTTATTGTTTAGCATTCAAGATCAGGGCATGGGCATTCCTAAAAAAGAGCAATCAAAAATATTTTCAAAGTTTTTTCGTGCCAGTAACGCAAAAGCAAAAGTATCTACTGGTTCTGGATTGGGGCTGTATATTGTAAAGAAAATGATACAAAAACATCGTGGTCAAGTGTGGTTTGAATCTAAACTAGGGCAGGGCACTACCTTTTTTGTTTCGCTTCCTATTCCAAGAAAATATTTACAACAATTAAAATAGTAGCCAGAATTGCGCCACTATGCATTTTTCATTGATATTGTCCTATTTTTAGAAAGGGGCAGTATTTGAAATTGAGAAAGAGTTTTTTATTCCAGTTTTTTGTGGATAAGTTGCGGTTTTAGTCGAGTTATGGGGTGGTTGCGTTAACCACTGAAGTGGTATATAATGGTGATTAGAGGTAGATTGTGGATAAAAGTGGGGACAAACCATCCCAAAAGTGGATAACCCACTCATCAATGCACAATAAAACTCAAAAAAACCAGTAATCACCACCCTGTGTTCATTGGAGAGTACCAACATACGATCGACGAAAAAGGACGGTTAGCAATACCTGTCAAATTTCGTAATGAACTTCAAAAGGGAGCAGTGGTGACCAGAGGTCTTGATCATTGCCTTTTTTTGTACACGGCTACGTCGTGGAACGAATTGGCGTCAAAACTCATGAAATTACCCATTTCACAGAGTAAAACACGTGCATTCGCGCGCCTTATGCTTGCCGGCGCGATGGATGTCACGATTGATCGCCAAGGCCGAATTATTGTTCCTGAATATCTGCGTGAATACTCCAGCGTTAATAAAAAAGTTGTTATCGCCGGACTGTATGATCGTTTAGAAATTTGGGACGAATCGGCATGGAAGAAGTATAAGTCCGCAACAGAGAAAGACAGTAATGAAATAGCCGAAGCATTAGGGGAGCTTGGCGTTTAATCCACAATGAGGAATATGTTTGAATCCATATACGAAGAAGATGAAGATGAATAATCGTGAACCTGTTCATACCCCTGTTCTTTTACATGAAGTACTGAGCGGTTTGAATCTTTCGCCTAACAAAAATTGTATTGATGGTACAGTAGGCTTAGGAGGGCACGCTCGAGAAATATTAAAGCATACCGCTCCAAATGGAAAGCTCATCGGTTTTGACCGAGATCAATCTAGCCTGCTTCTTGCGATGCAAAATTTAAAGGAGTTTACCAATCGGTTTATTCCTATTCATGATTCGTATGCGCACGTTGAACAACATGCAGATAGTATACAAAAAGTTCAACCTATTCATGCTATCCTGCTTGATCTTGGTTTATCTTCAGTTCAACTTGACCTTGCCTATCGTGGTTTTTCTTTTCGTTTTAGCGGTCCATTAGATATGCGATTTGATCAAAGCCGAGGCACTACCGCAGCAGATATTTTAAATGGAACATCCGAAGAGCAGCTCGTGCGTATTTTCAAAGAGTACGGTGAAGAGCCACATGCCAAAAAAATTGCTCGCGCCATTGTAGAACGAAGAATAGAACAGCCGTTCCATGAAACAGCGGATTTAGTGGATGTTATTGAGCGTTCTGTTCCAATACGTGCGTTGCATATGCGTATTCATCCGGCAACACGTGTTTTTCAAGCTCTTCGTATTGCAGTAAATCATGAGCTTGAGCACCTTTCGCAATTTTTACCACATGCACTGCAGCATCTTGCACCGGGTGGTCGCTTTGCGGTCATTTCTTTTCACTCATTGGAAGATCGCATTGTGAAGCGTTTTTTTAAAAACGAATCAACTGAGTGTCTGTGTCCTCCTGAAATTCCGGAATGTCGTTGCAATCATCACGCATCCATTCGACGTATTACCAAAAAACCCATTACAGCAACCGAAGAGGAGATTGCACAAAATCCACGAGCGCGCAGCGCTAAATTACGAATTATTGAAAAACGATAAATAGATCTATGACACGTTTCTGTATAGCAAAACAATTTCAAAATACGACAACCCAATCCAAATCACGGTTTGATTTGTTTTGTGCGTATATTGATACGATTCATATTCGCGTCATATTTATTGCATTCATTATGCTTCTTGGATGTGTCTATTTATGGTTAGTGAATAGTTCAGCAGCGAGTGGGTTACAATTAACAGAATTAGAAAGGCAAACGCAAACATTGGAAGAGCAATATAGAACATTACAAGTAGCCCAGGCAGAACTGCAATCGTTAGATCATTTGAAAGAGGTGAGTCAAGCAGCGCAAATGGAGGTTTCCGGCAGAGCTCAATACATCCAGAGTGAAACAGGTGTGGCGTTTATTGAATAGAAAGAATGACATGCAGATTCACAGCGTAGAGTTTTGGGTATAATTTTATTATAGATTTGTATGGCACGACGTCATCGTACAAGCACATCTTTTCGACATCATACCCCTTTTTACCAATCTATTTCTGTTGCAGTCAATCGCATTGATCGAGAGTATATTATTGTGGGAGCGTTTGTTGTTGCTGCGTTATTATTGAGTATTCGATTATTTATTGTGCAAATGGTAGAACATGGGTTTTACCTTGATTTAGCAAGTGATCAACACAATATTGTAAAATCATTACTTCCAAAACGAGGAGAAATATATACACATGATCAATTTTCTGAATCTGGTCTTGCAGTGGTAGCAACAAATCGGTCTTTACACCACGTATATGCAAATCCTCGTCAGGTTGAAAATGCACTTCCTGATCTTGATATCAAAAGCATGAGTGATGCTATTGCTCCAATTTTGAGTTTGGATTCAGATATAGTGCTAGAGCGTTTATCAAAAAAGAATGATTTTTATGAGCCATTGAAACATTATGTCACTGATCAAGAAATTGAAGCATTGCAAGCATTAGTAGATGAAAAAAAAATTATTGGTATTCACTGGACTCCGGAAGAATCTCGTTTTTATCCGGAGGGAGAAATAACATCCGCCCTTACTGGATTTGTTGGCATGGTCGATGATAAAAAAACAGGACAGTATGGAGCAGAAGGATATTTTGATGAAATTTTACGTGGTACACCGGGATCTATGCGTAAAGAGCTGGATGCCTTTGGTCGTTTTATTGCCGTAGGAGAACGGTCGGTGATTCCAGCACAAGATGGGGAAAAAATTATTCTGACAATTGATAAAAATATTCAATATGCAGCGTGTTCCATGCTTGCAGAAGCCATGGAAAATAATAAAGGTAAAAGAGGCTCTCTTATTGTATTAGATCCGAAAACCGGCGCTATTCTTGCGCTCTGTTCTGCGCCTGCATTCAATCCGAATAATTATTCTGAAGTGAAAGATTTAGGTCTATTTACGAATCGTGCATTAACAGCGTATGAACCAGGTTCAGTATTGAAACCAATTGCTATGGCAGCGGCAATTAATGAAAAGAAAGTGACACCGTATTCTACCTATACTGATACGGGTGTTGCTTTGCTGGGTAATCATTCAGTACATAATTCAGACAGAAAAGCACATGGAGTGGTGGATATGACTACAGTATTGGAATTATCTTTAAATACTGGTGCTATTTATACGGTGGAGCAAATTGGAATGAAAAAATGGTATGAATATATGCAGGCGTTTGGTTTTGGTCAAAAAACAGGACTCACTTTGAATGGAGAAAGCGCAGGAAATATTTTACCAATATATGATGAAGGGCGTTTTCCGGCATATGCCGCAACATCGTCCTATGGTCAAGGCATTACGACAACCCTGTTACAATTAGTTCAAGCATACTCTGCTTTTGCAAATGATGGGGTGATTATGCGACCGTATATTGTAGATCGCATTATGAAACCAAATGGATATCAAACAGTTACTGAACCGGAAATATTGAGCCAACCAATTACTGCAGAAACTGCTCATATACTGAGTGCCATGTTAGTGCGTGTTGTTGATGACGGGCATGCGACTCGTGCGGCGGTTCCAGGGTATCTTGTGGGAGGAAAAACAGGCACAGCACAAATTCCAAAAGAAGACGGAAGAGGATATGATGATGTACGACATAAAGATACATTTGTTGGGTTTATTTCTGTTTCAGATCCAAAAATTGTTGCGGCAGTCAATATTGATGAGCCGGAAACTCCGTGGGCAGATGTTTCAGCCGGTCCTGTATTTAGTAAACTGGCACAATATCTTGTCAATTATTTACATATTCAGCCGGACAGAACAGAAGAAAAAAATATTTAGCATACATTGTCCTTATTGGCATTTTTTGATAGTGTAAACATACACTATTAATTTTTTCTATGAAACAAAAACAATTCGTTTTTTTCTTTGTCATTTTATTCATAGCTTTCTGTGTGCCATTCGTGAGCCGTGGAGCATTTGGAGATACCTGGACATATGTGAGCCGACCATATTATGGCGACGATAAACCGGCAACACAAGCATTTTTTGATTTTCCTGAGGATATTGATATCAACGATGAAGGAGGGTTTGTGCTTGCTGATACGTATAATCATGTGATTCGTCGCATTAAAGCAAATGGTCAAGTAACGACTCTTGCTGGTAATGCATCATATGGGGATCGTGATGGAGGAAAAGAAGATGCAGAATTTTCTTTACCCAAAGGTGTTGATGTTGCAGGTGGTGTAGTGTATGTTGCTGATTCAGACAATGGAAAAATTAAAAAAATTGCCAATGGTGTTGTCACAACACTTGTGTCAGGGTTGAATAATCCAGAAGGTGTGCGCGCATACAAAAACACACTCTACTTTTTAGATACCGATAATAATGCGTTAAAAAAAGTATCGGTTAATGGTGGAACAGTGACTACGATCACCTCTGCTCTCAATAAACCAAAAAAAATGGATATCACTACTGATGGAAAAATTGCATATATTGCAAATAGTGGTACGTATCAAATTAAACAAGTGAATTTGCAAACTGGAGTAGTAACAACACTTGCTGGTACTGGTGAAGATGGGTTAGTTGATGGCAAATGTTCAAAGGCGAAGTTTCGAAATGTGTGGGGTGTGCATTTATATGATGAGAATACATTATATGTGAGTGATGGAAATGGGTATAATGATTTTATTCGTAAAATTGATTTAGATAGTTGTTTTGTTTCTGTGTTTGCTTCTGATTCCGGAATGATTTCTGTCAATTATCCACGTGGACTCACCAGTGATAAAGGATACTTGTATGTTGCCTCAACCGGTATTAGTATTATTCAAAAATATAATGTGAGTGACCCTGATGAGAATAGTAAATTTGCTGGAGCAGACCGTTTTAATGTGAAAGAGCGAAAACCAGTATTAGTTGGTAATCCAAAATACATGGTACTCTCAAAAAATAAAAAATGGATTTATTTTTCAGAAAATAATCGCATCCGTCGTATAGCTCGTGTAAAACGAAATCAAAAAGTGCGTCGTTCAAAATTGATTGCGGGCAGTGTTGTTGATTATTATAATTTTAATAAAGGAGGTGATACTGCAACACATAGCGCAGAAGACACTCGTTTTTCTTCGGTCACCTCTATGGCTCTTTCGAAGAATGGCAAAAAATTATTTGTTGTTGATAGAAATAATAATCGCATTCGTGAAGTCGTTCTTGCTACAAAAAAAACAGGATATCTTACTGGAGCAGGCATAACCAATGCAAATGGTTCACAAGCTAATGGTTTTGATGATGGAAAATCGTGTCCGAATGAATTTGATACCGGTGTTTCTGGATGCGCGTATTTTAATCGTCCAATGGGTTCGGTGCTTTCTAAAAACGGAAAATACTTATTTATCACTGATACAGGAAATAATCTTATACGAAAAGTGTATGTACGCGGAAAAAATAAGGGGAAGGTAACAACGCTTGCAGGTAGCGGTCAAGCAGGATATCAGAATGGGGTAGGGACAGCGGCATCATTTCATAGCCCGATTGGTATTACGCGGAGCAAGTCAGGAAAATATTTATATGTTGTTGATCGAGATAATCATGTGATTCGAAAAATCAATGTTAGAACACGTGAAGTGACAACATTGGCAGGAAAAGGAGTTGCCGGTAATTTAGATGGAAAATTTGTAAATGCGATGTTTTCGTATCCTGAATGGATTACGCGAGGAGCCAATGGACGGTTATATGTTTCTGAGTCAGGGAGTCAAAAAATTCGTTTGTTAGATCGAAAGGTTGGTGTGACGAAGTTAGTGACTGGCTCTACTCGTGGCTATGCTCATGGCTCACGCACAACAACACGATTAGATAATCCAAAAGGAATGCTTGCCCTTGGAAAGAAAACGTTACTTGTTGCTGAGATGTATAATGATATCATTCGTGGAGTCGATGTCAGTGGAGAAGCGCCATATACAGAATCCGCTCCTGTGGTGCATGGTTTAACACAATCCATTATGGCAAAAGAATGGTTTGCTGATGGGAAAGCATTTCCTGCAGTAGAAATTCGAGGTAAAAATTTTCGTTATGGTGCAGTCGCATATATAGGGTCACACAAAGCAGTAAAAACATATGTTGATTCAGCAAATGGAAAAATTGTTGCAGAAATGCCCATTGAAAAAATGGGATCAGGGCGCTATTCCATTCGTGTCGAAAATGTAGATGGTCAATATTCGCAAATTAATAATGCTTTTTCTCTTTCGGAAAACGGCGTCGTATCGTCATACGAGTATAATTATTAAAGTTTGCGTGTTCTGTTCGTTTCAATTCGATAATCGAGTTGAAGCGGGCTCGCCCCATTTGCGGAAGCATCCATTCAATTCACTGCACGCTTACGCTATTGCATTGAATTGAACGGAGCTTCCCCGAAAACCATGTGTCACCCGCTACAACATGTCTTTATTCCAGATGTGTTCTAAATATTTCTTTATTCCAAGTGTATTCTTTATATTGATAGCGATGATTGACGGTTCTCGCCGCAACGAATAAATAATCAGAAAGACGATTGAGATACGAAAGAATTCCGTGTGGAATTTTTTCTGTTTGTTTGAGTTGTATGACACATCGTTCTGCTCGCCGACAAATAGATCGACAGATATGGAGAGCAGCAGCGGCAGATGAGCCTCCGGGCAAAATAAACTCTCTCAGTTGTGGCAGTTGCTCTTCCAAAAAATCAATAGCTTGTTCTAATTGACTGGTAAGATCTGATTGAAGGGAAGGGAGCGTAGAGGGCAGTATTTTTTTTTGAGATGGTTGGGCGACATGAGAGCCAATAGTAAATAGTGTGTGTTGTACAGTAATGAGCATGGTGATGATATCGGAAGCGTGCTCCTTTGGTTCAAGGAGCGCAAGTGCAAAACCAATTTGCGCATTCAGTTCATCAATCGTTCCACACGCTTCAATACGCAGATGATTTTTTGAAACTCGTTTTCCACCCAGAAGACTTGTTTCTCCCGCATCTCCAGTTTTTGTATATATCTTCATACTATTTTTATTTTTTCACTTCTTTGGAATTTGATCAAGGGAAAGAGCGTTTTCAAGAGTATAAGAGCCAATTTTTGTTCGCGTGAGTGCAGAAAGGTATGCTCCAACACCAAGGCGTTTTCCTATATCATATGCAAGTGAACGAATATACACCCCCTTTTGACATTGAATGTTTATACGTAAGCGGGGAGAGTGGTCTGTTGTTGCTGGAGTAAAATCAAGAATTTCAATATGATCAATTTGTACGCTACGTACTGCAATGTCTTCGCGTTTCAGTGTTGTATCTCCACGTCGTGCTTTTTTATATAACGGAGATCCACCAACCTTAATCGCAGAATATCGTGGAGGGCGTTGTTGAATCGTGCCAATAAATTCTGGAAGAATTTGTTGAATGTTGTGCACTGTTAATTGGTTTAATTGTTCACTCGTTACACATTGATGAATAGGACCTTCTGCATCATCAGTATCACTTTCATATCCAAAAGTGATTTCTGCTTCATATTCTTTCGGCAATCCCATGAATTCATTTTGGCGTTTTGTTGCACTTCTTCCAACGAGAACAATCAGTACCCCTGAAGCTAATGGATCCAGTGTTCCTGCGTGTCCAACGCGTCGCTCGTGCGTTATTTTTCGTACTCGATTTACAACATCGTGTGATGTGATCCCAAGCGGTTTGTTGATAATGAATACTTCAGAAAACATGCAATATCGTATTATTTTCGTTCATCAAGAATTTGATCAAGTGCTGATGAAAACTGTTCTTCAGTCAATGCTCCTTCAAATGTTTTAATGATATTTCCTGTACTATTTTCTATCATCACACCGTGCGGAGTACCGGTGGCACCGCTTCCCATGGCTTCTAATGCATCAGCAGTGACTATTTCATTATATTCTTCATTATTTACACAGTTTGTAAATGTTTCTTTGTTGAGCCCTAATTCATCAGCAATGGTGAATAATTGAGCGTCTTCCAATTTGTTGTCAGAGGGAGTAATCGCAAAAATTTTTTCAATATATTCAAAAAATTTTTCTTGTTTTCCTGCACACTCTGCTGCACCAGCTTCTCGTTTTGATTTAGAAAGAGTATTTAAAGGAAAATGTTTTACTGCAAATACAATTTGTCCATCGTACTTTTGTTGTGCTGCTGTGATAATTGTATGAAATCGTTTTGAAAATGAAGATTCAAGATTGATATATTCAATAAATGTGAGATCACCATTTCCTTTTTTATATCGAATAGATTGAGTATCAACTTGCGTTACTTTTTGTACAGGAGCCGGTCCTCCATCTGAAGGCGTTGGCGTAGTCACTTCTTTCGAACGTTCGGTTGCGGTATCTGCTTGTATTTTTTTCATCCATATCATTGTTCCAATCGTTAAGCTCACAACAAGAATGAGTGCCACTGCCGTAAGAATGCCAAGCCCGAATGCGTGTTCTGATTGAAGTATCCTTTTTGAAATTTTTTTTGATGATTGTTGATTGGGTTGTCGTTCCATAAAAGAAAGATATGTATTGTTGTTGACCTGTTATGCTGTTTGTGCTGAAGGTGTTTTTGTTGCATTACCCATTTGTGCTTTTGGAAGTAGCTTTTTATAGACATATGCATACGCAAGCATGACAATCGGAGTAGTAATAAATGTCCCTACGAACAACGCAAGAATCCCAACAAACGAAATAAGTCCAAATACGATATACATCCAAAATAATTTTCCTTTACATTGTGCAGTCATCTGTTTGGAAGCTTTGAATGCTTCTGTGATGCCCATATTTTTATCAATGACGAGATAATAGACAAACTGATATTTTATTGCCCAAATAATACCAGGAATAATAAGCAAAATAAGCCCAGCATATACGATTAGCATATAGAGAATAGAAACACCCATATATTTCCAGAAATAGTGGTAATGTGAAAATAAGTCAGCTATTGTTGGTTGTTTTCCCTCTATCACTTGGGTACTAATTTTTACAATACCAATGCCAATAACAATAGCAACAACAAAATAAAGAATATACATAAGCCACCCAAGCAACTGAGACAGAGTACTCTTTGATCCAGACAAAATAGTAAAAAGAATAAGCAGTACCCCTAAAACAAGTACTGCAATAAGCAAAAGACTAATATAAAATCCTATACGTTCTTTTGTTTTCGTCCAACCAAAACGTAGTGCTTCTTTTATTGAAAATGACATTTCTACACTCATAATATTATGAATTAAAGATTATTATATTATTATCTTGGAGTATACCATTTTTAGCTGAAGCAGGCTACTTATACACAGATATTATTTGTTATAACAGTTGACCATCGCAGAGAAGGGGGGTACTATTTGAATACACAATTTTGTACATTATACATTCATACATACAACAAGGGAATCCGGTGTAAATCCGGAGCTGTGCCGCAACTGTAATATCCGTATAACGGGTTAAGCCAGATCTCTTGATAAAGCACACACTCTCGAGCAAGAGTGGGAATAACTATTCGTAATTATTATCCCATCTTGTATGGGTTTTTTAATATAATTCATTATTAATATTCAGTATATGAATCAGCGTTTTCTTTCTTTTTGTGCGCTCTGTACTTTCACGCTCATATTTGCTGGCGCTGGATGCACCAATTCTTCAGAAAATACCATTGCTGCCAATCAATCTATATCGAACGAACAAACAGTGGCGCAGGAAAAACAAATTGAAGTAACACTATCATCTGATAAACCAGAACTACGCACCTATACTGTTTCTGTTTTGGAAGGTTCAACAGTAGAACGCGTGATGGAAGAAGCACAAACGCAAGGATTTTTGTATGAAACAAAAACAATGGAAGGGCTTGGATCTTTTGTCACCTCAATACATGGCGTAAATCAAAATGAAGCAGAAAATGAATATTGGTCTTTATATATCAATGATGAGTTAGCACAAGAAGGTATGTCAACACAAAAAGTGAATGCAACAGATCGAATTCAGTGGAAATTGGAAAAAGTATCGTTTTAGGCACTGGCGCAAATCTGAGTGCGGAATGTGTAAATTATTTTGTGACAGTGCCTTAGGTTCGAGAACTATCTAACTCTTTTTTGTATTTTACCTCATACATTCCAATAACAGCGAGGAAGAGCGCTGCGATCATAGGACCTGCTACCACACCAGAGATGCCAAACAAGCTCAAGCCGCCGATAGTTGAAAGCAGAATGACAACCGGATGCATTTGCATGTCTTTTCCTACGAGTAACGGGCGTAGTAAGTTATCAATCAGACCCACAAACACCACTGCAATTGTCAAAACAATTCCTTGCCAAATGTGACCAGTTATGAATAGGTATAGTGCGCCGGGAACCATAACAACACCAGCGCCTGCAGCTGGAATAATGGCAAATACGACCATAACCAGCCCCCAAAACACAGCTGATGGTATCCCAACAATCGCAAAAAATATTCCGCCAATTGTTCCTTGAATCATGCCAAGGAGAATAGTGCCCTTCAACGTTGCTTTGCCGGTTGAAGCGAATTTTTCATATAATACTTCTTCGTTTGAATCGCCAAATGGTAATAAATGCATGAGGTGTCGTAACCATTTTTCTCCATCTTTCAAGAAATAGTACAATGAATAAAGCATGATAAGAGCATTAATCACAGCAACGATCGTATTTTGTGAACCAACTTTAATGAGTTGAATACCAAAAGAGGCAATGGTGGATGAGGCGTCACGCAATTTTTCTCGTATATCCACACCGCCAAGCAGTTCTTGAATTTTTGGTTGAGAGGTAATTCGTTCAATTGTTTCTTGAATCGTTGAAAAAGTTTCTGGTTTCGTAATGTGCGCATAGGTATCGAATGCTTGTTTGACAACTAAAGAAAAAACACCCACAAGAGGGAGTAGAACCACCAAAATGACTATCAACACCGTTGTTGCAGCGGCAATATTGTTATTTTTTATTCTTTTTTGTAATCTGGTATACACTGGATAAAATAACGATGCAATCACCGCAGCCCAAAATATCGCAAAAATATATGGTTGAATGACCTGGTAAAATAAAATACCCGCTCCAATCAGTAACCCAAAAAACGCAACAGTTTGTATTTTTTTAAACTCCATACTACTCATAGTATATGTTATTGAGAAAAAAATGCAAAATAAAGAGTCAAAATGGTTTATTCAATGTTCGTGTTTATTGAAATATCATAACGGATATTTTTTAAATTCCTTTCTTTTCGCGCATATCCACATACATTTGTTTTCTGTTTTTAATACTCATAAGAAATGTAAAAATAAAGTGGGGAATATGAGACAAAATCAGTAGGATTCCTATAGAGAGAGCGCTCAAGATATGATTAAATGGAGGAATCGTACGGAGAAGCACTATGCCGACTCCCGTGCCAATACAGAGTACGCTCACACTATAGTTGAATAACATGAGACGGCGAGTCAGCAGTTGTCGATGATGTCGCATTAAAGATGGGATGTCGTGAAATTGGATATAAAAAATGGTTACCAGAATATCACGCATCATAAACAATCGTCGTTTAAACCCTTCAATGTAGCCGTATTTTTTTTCTTTAATTGCTTGTGATAATTCGGTATAGGCTTTTCCTCGCAATCCTTTTCCGGTATATCGTGCATAAAAATTAATACCCACCTCAATTCTAAAACCGTGTTTATAATATGCTGGAATTCGATTCCATAATTTTTTTGTCAGCACTCGATCGCCACTGATTAATGGAGTAAACAACAATAAAGAACGTACACGATACAATGCACGATGCTGCATGGCTATTGATACATCCACTTGACCTTGTGTAACAGGTAAAAGCATCTCATCAATTATTGCATGTGTCATACCTGTCATGTCAGCATCGCAAAAAAAGAGAATGTTTCCTTTAGCATGTCGAACGCCAACCTCTAGTGCATACCCCTTTCCTTTGTTTATAGGTAGTGTGAGATTGATAATTGGATATGTGCGTAAGACTTCACAAGTATTATCTGTTGAACCGTCATTTACCACGATAATTTCTGAGAGGTGCGGATGTGTTGTTAATACCTGGAGTACGCTATGTAAACGTTGTGCTTCGTTATAGGATGCAATCACAACGCTGACTATAGGAGTAAAATTCTGTTTAGTCATAGTGGCTGGCAAATGAATGTTTATGCGCTCTATTGTTAAGTTATCATGAATAGTTGTTATATGAATGTCACTATTTCATAATTTTTTTGTTTAAATTTATACAAAAAACAGCCTATAAATAGGTTGTTTTTATGATGTACTCAGAAACGGTATATATACGTTACTGCACCATTTGTGCCTGGAATTTTTTTGTAATGAGATAAGTAGCAATTGTATCTCCAGCAGTATTTCGTACAGTCAAATGTGCTTTTTTTACTTTGATTTTTTTGACTTTCAAAGCAGAATCAAAGGAGAGAATACGTGGCTTTTTCAATTGTTGTTTTTTTATAGAAAGTGTCAAAAATGCAACACGACCCTGTTGTTTTTTCTTGTTTGAAGAAGTGAGAAGAATCATGCGTTTTTTTCGAACTTTTTGAATTTTGAGATCATGTATTGCATAGGCAGCTTTTGCAGAGAGTTTTTGAGAAGAAAGGATTTCTCCGGTGAGTGTATTCACTAATGCCACTGCCTTTCCATTGGCAGAAACAACAACAGCTAATTTTTTATTGACTCGTTTTACTTTTGTTTTTCGTTCTGTTTGTTTTGTAAAGATAGGGTAGAGCACTACACGTTCATCAGAGTAGGTAACTGTAATATTACCATTAGTTGCACCCGCTACCTTTACAGTCGTATATTCTTCCTCTTCTTCCTTTTGTTGTTCTTTTGGTTCTTCTGTTGGAGTGGGTTCTGTCGTTGGAGTAGTGGTTGGTTCTACTGTAGGTTCTGGTGTTGGAGTTGGTTCAGTACCTGGTGTGGGTTCTGTCGTTGGTGTCGGTGTAGGCGTTGGTTCTTCTGTCGGAGTGGGCTCTGTTGTTGGGGTGGGTGTTTCTGTTGGTGTCGGAGTTGGTGTGGGTGTTACTGGCACATCATTTTCATCTGTATTGTTACTTACATATCCTTCCGGAGCAGTGAAAGAACACGCTAGAACAGGAGCATCTGCATTTCCCAAACCATCGGAATCGAGATCTTCATAGTATGTTTGGTTTTCATATACTGTGCTGTCATTATCATTACAATCTATTGGGTTTGATTGTGACCATTGCACAGCATTGGAAAGAATTTGTGCAATTTCAGGGTTATAGGAGAAAAAATCAAATCCCATTACCACAACATGGCCATTGCCAATAGAGCGAGTCGCAACAACTGTGCCTTCATTATTATAAGTTACGAGCGAATCAGCATCACTATTTTCGATTGTATAGACACTTGCACTTAGAACGGTAGAAATAGTTGCAGGAAAGCCGAGCGTGATTGCATGTGTTGGATCTGTTATCGTTAAATCATTGTATGCATACATTTTGTAAGAAATATTCATGAGCCCGGTTGCTGAAGTAAACCCTTGATGATAATAATCTTCTGCTAATGAAATAACTGTACCACCGTTATGTACAAAATTTGTCAGCACAGTCGATACAGATTCACCAAAAAATTGGAGATCATCGTTGCTAGCATGTCGTTGGTATGGAATCAGGAATACCTCTTTACCTTGTAATTCATTTGCGAGAATAGTAGCATCTGTTGTTGTTGATTCAGTGACGGTATAGGTATGATAATACGTAGAAAGCGCATTGAGAGTATTTGCATATTCTAATCCAGCATCCGCATAGGGTGTCCACGCTAAAATATCGTTATTAAACGATGGACTATATTGATCTTCATCTACATCAACAAGATCTCCTCCATCACAGTCTTGGTCAATGGTATCATACGGAATTTCTGGGGCACCCGGATAGATCGTCGCATCACCCTCTTCACAATCTCCAGAATTTTGAGTAAATCCGTCCTGGTCAACATCTAATGTTGGATCTGCAAGAATATTGAGTATATATGATCCGTCGGATTCGGCATAACCATCAATGACAATAGTAATGGTTTGCTCTGCGGTAAGATATATCTCCAATGCAGACCACAAACCGCCAGAGCCATTGTCATCATTATTTGCCAATGTAACAGCAGGTGTTGGGCAAGCAATGCCATCATGTATAGCTAGCAATGTATCATACGCCGATTTTTCTGTGGTAAATGTATATATTCCATCTGCCGGAGCTGTCCATGTATATGCCACATCAGTATCGCTTTCTATTGTTGTTCCTGTAGCAACGGTCGTACCAACAATTGAACCAAGGTCTCCACCATCAATGCAGCTTGTATCGTCATCAGCTGCATATGCCGGTGAAAATGCAAGTGCAAAGAACAATACGCTTCCAAACACCGTTATTATTGCTTTCGAAAGAGAAGTGCTTATATATTTCCTCATATAAATAATGATAAATAATTTGCTACAAAATATCATACATTTCAAAAAATGTCAATGTTGTGCTAAGAATAAAGAGTCGTTATACTATGCCTATATGTCTATTTCTTCTGTTTATTCTGTATCGTGTATTAATGGGGAACGAGTTATTATTTATCCGGAGCGCGTGATACGAAAGGGTCGTCAAGGAAACATTGTTCAGGGTATACTTTGTACAACACAACAACAGGTATTGATAAAACTCTCTCATATTTTTGAACGCGGTTTTAGTACGGGAAAAGGAGTAGATGATAAAAATATGCTGATGAGAGAAGCAGACATACTGCATCGTTTGCAAGGTATTGTTGGTATACCAACATATTTTGGCATAACACGTATACCCTTAAACAGTTCACAAGAGCGCATTGCCATTGTGATGGAATATATTCGTGGTTTAGATATAGAGCAATGGCGGCGCGCAACACAAAAACGTTTACAACCCTATCAAGCAATAGAATTTTTATATCAAGCAGCACATATTTTTTCACACGTGCATGCGCGGGGTGTTGTGCATTGTGATATT
>Ga0208373_1002847_pt1 | contig 18094 bp, 18 predicted proteins | sample RifOxyC2_FD_184036 | JGI IMG/M metagenome (GOLD analysis project Ga0208373, IMG submission 184036) | Soil microbial communities from Rifle, Colorado - Rifle Oxygen_injection C2 (SPAdes) | ecosystem: Environmental > Terrestrial > Deep subsurface > Rock core/Sediment | place: Rifle, Colorado... | reverse complement strand
GTGAAAACTATTATCGCGGAACCGCCGGGAAATATATTGAAATGGATGGTGATATTGCCGTCTTGTTTTCTGGTGGTGGAGCGAGCATTGCCAATATGGATGCATTGTTTCAAGTAGGGTTAAAGCCCGCTAATTATACGGAATATTCTGGTAATCCACCGCGTGAAAAAGTGTCACAATTAGCAAAAATTGTTTTATCAAAACCAGGCTTACGTGGTTTGTGGATAGCGGGTGGGGTAGCAAATTTTACCGATATTGCCGCTACTTTTAGTGGTATCATTGATGCACTCGATGAAGTAAAGCCAACTTATCCAATAGTTATACGACGTGCTGGTCCAAATGAAGAGGAAGGGAAAAGATTGATGAGAGAATGTGCAAAACGCAATAATTTGAATTTGAAAATTTTTGGTAAAGAAGTTTCGATGGGAGCGACGGCGACTGCTTTAGTAGATATGATAAATAAATAATTTATGTCTATTTTAATAAATAAAAATACAAAAGTTTTGGTACAAGGGATAACTGGCAAAGAGGGGCAGAAGGCTTGCTCTTCAATGCGTGAATATGGTACGCAGGTGATAGCGGGTGTGCGTCCAGGAAAGGGAGGAGAATTTGTAGAAGGTGTGCCTGTTTTTAATTCAGTCAAAGAAGCGATGTTGGCACATCCAGATATTTCTACGACTACAATTTATGTTCCGCCATTTGCCGCTAAAGAAGCGATATTGGAAGCAATCGAAAATAATATTTCTATTATAAATACAATCGTTGAAAGAATTCCAATTCAAGACACTGCCTATTGTTTGGCGGCCGCTAGAGAAAAAAATATCCGATTGATCGGACCAAGTTCGCTTGGATATATAAGTCCAGGAGAAGGGCGAATTGGAGTAGTCGGCGGTCCTCTCGCTTTGGCCAATGAAGTATTTCAAGCAGGAAGCGTTGGAGTTATTTCTCGTTCTGGCGGTATGACCAATGAACTATCATGGCAAATTCGTAAAGCTGGCTTAGGACAAAGTACCGCGGTACATGTTGGTGGTGATTTGCTAATGGGTACCACTTATGCGGATTTACTAAAATTATTTGAACAAGACATACAAACCAAAGCGGTGGTAATTTTTGGTGAACATGGTGGTGGTTATGAATTCGAAATAGTAGAAATGATAAAAAATAAAGAATATACAAAACCGTTGGCGGTATATATTGGTGGAAAATTTGCTAATTTATTTCCAGAAGGTATGAATATCGGTCACGCGGGGGCGATAGTTGAAAAAGGACAAAGTGCTGAGGAAAAAGAATATGCTTTAAAATCCGTTGGGGTGATGATTGCGGATACTTATGATGATTTGGTGGTTAAGATACAACCATTTGCTTAATATCATATTTTATTCTAAATAACTTTAAATATAAATATATGAAATGGGAAACATCAATTACTAGCGTTAATGGCGGTGACGAAATAATTCGTGGGAAAAAATTATCTGGATTGATTAAAAATAATAGTTTTACTGAAACTATGTTTTTGATTTGGCGTGGGCGTTTGCCTAGAGCGGTGGAGACAAAAATGCTCGATGCTTTGTTGGTAGCGGCGATTGATCATGGAACCGGCACAGCATCAGCTATGACCGCACGCATTGTGTCTTCGGCTCAAAACAGTTTACATGCTTCATTGGCCGCAGGTATTTTGGCAATGGGCGAGAGACATGGTGGAGCGATAAAAAACGCCGCTAAATTTTTTATCGACAACCAAGATAATAAAAATATTAGCGAACTGGTGAAAGAATTGAAATCAAGAAGAGTGCGTGTACCTGGATTTGGTCACGCGGTACTAGTTGAAGATAATCGTAGTTTAGAAATACTAAAAATTGCCAAAAAATTGGGTTTTTATAATAAATGCTGTAAGGTGGCCGTTTTGGTGGAAAAAGAATTGAATATAAAATCTTCCAAACCTTTACCATTAAATATCGATGGAGCGATGGGGGCAATTTTAGCCGATATGGGTTTTGATCCAAAAATAATGAAGGGCATTTTCATTGCCGCTCGTGTTCCTGGATTAGTTGCGCACATTTTTGAAGAATCGCAAAATGATTCTGGTTTAAAACGTTTGGATGAAAACGAAATTACTTATCTGGGGAAATAATTAGTTGATAGTACGGTTAGAATTTAGATCTCCGTAAGTTGCTTCCTTTAATCTTTTCCAAAAATTATCAAGTTTTTGTGAATATTCCGTTTCTTGCCCAGCCATTTTTCTTGAGTTGTCAGCATTGGTTATACATTTGTTGATAATTTTTTCAATCAATCCTTGTAAAGTTATTTTGTCTTTTAAACCATAGCTTATTTCAGAGTCAAAATTCATTATTCCTGATTCCAATCCTCTAATCAAATCTTTAACAAGAGAAGCATCTGAAGAAGATAAGCTACCATTTTCTGACAATTCTATTGCCACATCATAAACACCCAACATTGATTTCTGTACACGTTCTCTGCCGCTTACCTCGTTCTCATTACCAGTCATATTTTAAAGATTTATTGAATTATATATGGCCTCAAACTTTATCTTAATTTTACCAAATATTCGCAGTGCACACAATGTCGGCGCTATGTTTCGAACTGCTGATGGGGCGGGGGTAGATAAGATTTATCTTACCGGCTATACACCGTGTCCTCCTCATCCTCGTTTGGATAAAGTGTCGCTAGGTGCGGAAAAATGGGTTCCTTGGGAATACGCAAAACAAACGGGAAGATTGTTAAAAAAGTTAAAAGAACAGGGATATAAAATTGTTGCCTTGGAGCAAACATCAAAAAGTGTTAATATATATGAGTGGGTACCAGAATTTCCCTTAGCATTAGTCGTGGGTAATGAAAAAACAGGTGTCACAAAAAGTTTGTTAAAATATTGTGATACGGAAATCGAACTAGATATGAAGGGTAAGAAAAAGAGTCTCAATGTAAGTGTGGCGGCTGGTATTACGATGTATTATATTTCTTCCAAAAATAATTAATTATTATGCAATTTACGTTTTCATTGTTTCAGCAACTGGTTGAAAATATTCCACCATTATTTCCAGAAGATTTAAAATATCAAATCCGAAAGGACCTAAAAAATATAATGGAAAATAATTCCAATCTTGAGGATCTTGAAAAAATCATGATAAAATATGGTTATCAAATCTGGCCATGGAACCAAGCCTTTAAAGAAATAGTTGCTGTCACGCAAGAAAATATTGCAGAACATTTTTTGCTGGCGAATGTGCCAATTGATATTCAAGAAAAATATTTGGAATACCGACATCTTGGTATGGATTTAAACGATCTGCACTCTGGAAGAATGGCCAATTTTTTTAATGAAGAACAGCGCGCAATTTTAAACGGTGCTTTGGTGGACATGCAGATTCAATTGCGTGAACTTGCGGTACGGGAAGCGATTGGTTTAAAAAAAGATCTTTATTTAAAAAAAGTTGAGGAATTCAAAATTATTTTAGAAGAAATTGAACAAAATTTAAATCGTCTGAAGGATTTGGCAGACAAAGAAGAAGATCACCCGATATTGGCTGATGAAATCAGAGCTCGTGTGGAAACATTCGAGCATGGGTTGTGTCTTTTAGCGCCAAGCTTTTCGCATGAAGAAGTTGGACAAGCCCATGATTTCTTTGTTGGTCGTAAAAAGGAATTGAATCATTTACGTGGTATTCACGAAACGATTGAAATTGATTTTTATTCGCAAGAACAATAGATACACTTAAAATGAAAGACCCTCCATATTAGGAGGGTCTTTCATTTTAAATTTCTTCTGGTTTTATTTTGGAAAATTTCGTAATCATTTTTTTGAGATTTTTTTGGTCTAGTAATCCATTTTGAACACCAAAATGTCCAAGCACAGAACAACTATTGGCAATGCCCCATGTAAGACAAGTGGGTAAATCATGTCCAAATATTTTGGCAGATAAATATCCAGCGGAAAAAGCATCGCCAGCACCAGTTTTGGAAATGATTGGAACTGGGTAAGCATCCATATGCCAAATATACTCATTGTTGCCACACCAGGCGCCATTGGCGGCATCGGTAATAACCACTTCGCGAGCACCTAGTGAAAGTAATTTATGAATCAAGCTCTGTACGGATTTCAATTTTTTAAAACTAACACCAGCAATTTTTTCTGCTTCTTCCAAATTAACAATGAGCAGATCACTTTTTGAAGCGGCAATTTTTGTTAACTCCAAATTATTTTTTAATTGAAATGATCCAGGGTTCAATGCTAAACGAACAGAAGGATGTTTTGATAAATATTTAAATAGTTTTTCTTGTAAGGTTTCAAAACCTTCGCTTAAACTGGTAAAATATATCCAATCAGTGGCTGGAAAATTTTTTGGCCAGATGTAGTTTCGCTTTTGGTGATAAGATAATATTGTTCGTTCACCTTTAAAATTTAAAATAATGGAATATCTAGTTTTTATTTTTTTATTTAGGTAGATATGTTGAGTGTCTATTTTATTTTTTTTTAAATCTTCAAGAATTGTTTGGCCATTTGAATCTGTTCCAATTGTACTTAATATTGCAGTGGCCAAGCCAAGTTTTGATGTACTAAAGGCAAGATTTGCCGGATTGCCACCTACAGTTTGAAAACTATCGGTAACGGGTATTTTTGTGGCAAACTCTAAACAGAGTTTGCAATTATGTCCATCCAAACCACACTCGACTGAGGCATCATCGATTTTAACATGAGTATCCAAAATAACATCTCCGATTGCAATAATCTTGTACATACTCTATGAATTTGGATTTTTAAAGTCCTCAATCATTTTCTCGCTGTGTTTATGATGTCCGGTCAAAATTTCAATAAATTCAATGGTACTTGCCAAAGTAAAACCACCCATGGCCAAGAAGAATATCTTATTTCTAATCCAGATGGAATAAATAATTAGACAAATGCCACCAATGATAAATACGATATCGCGGCGCTTTTCTTTTTCTAAAAATACTCCATAAATATGTAGAGTGGCACCAGCCATTGCGATTGCATTCATGGTGATTACCATGATATCCCAAGGTAAACCTGGAATTAGACTAAATAAGAAATCCATACTATTAAATTATGAATATATAATTAAGCTGCTATGCGTATTGGTTGTGTTGGAAGTCTGCCGTGCCATTCTTTTAGTGCGGCCGCATTTGCAATAATTGTGTCGACCTCAGTCTTGTCGTCTTTATATGCTTGAAGGTTTTTAAGTTCAGTTAGTTTACTAAGATGATCGGAAATTTGTCTATCAACATCATTCCATTTAGATCCAGTATTTCTCAATAGATCGTCAGAAACAATATTACGCCAAGCTGAATATGCATCAATCGTACTTCTTACAGTTGCTTTTTCGTTTGAGGTGATTGTTTCCGTTGTGTAACCAATTTCCGCATTGTCGTTGGTGCCTTGTCCTTTTTGTTCTGCCTCTTTTGCTTCAACTTGATCGATTAATTCATCTAAGATTTGTAATTGATCGGCTGGGAAGTCTTTTCCTAATTGACCATTTCTTTTGACAATGTTTCCATAAACATCTTTTAGTTGATCTGCAGTAATTCCAAGTTGAATTACATTTCCATTTACGCTTTGAACATCCTTTATTAAGTTATTTAAATTTTGTTTAATAAATGTTGCGTCAATTTTGCTGTCCATCAATCCGAATTTTATATTTTCTATGCTAATTGCACTAACAGGCATGTTGCCGCGATTTTCAATTCCTGGTGGCATATATTTTTATTATTCACTCCATCTATTAAGATATTCAATGGCGGCCAATGCGGCAGTGATGCCTTGGCCAGCCGATATACCGATTTGTTTGTAGGCGACATCGGTCACATCGCCAGCGGCAAAAATTCCTGTAATATTAGTGCGACATTTTGCGTCAACTTTTATTTCTTTCATCGCGTTTTTTTCAACGTCGGTAAATTGTGAATTTGGAGTTTGTCCAATATGAATCATTACACCTTGAGTTTCAATAATTTTTTCTGCGCCAGTATTATCTGTGTATTTTACACCCGCTACATTTTTTTCACCAGTAATTTCGGTGGTGACAGCACCATATATAATTTCAACATTTTCAAAAGTTTTAATTTTATCAATTAAAATATTTTCACCTTTTGGGAAGCCAAAATTATTTTCGGCGGTATTTGTATACTTACTTAATAAATATACTTTCTTAGCAATGCCTGCCATCATCAGGGCAGATTCTAGAGCGGAGTTACCAGAACCAATCGTTGTAGTAATTTTATTTTTAAATAAAGGGCCATCACAAACTGTACAGTAAGTAACACCTTTGCGATTGAATTCTTCTTCGCCCGTTACCCCAAGATGACGTGGGTGGATGCCGGTCGCGATAATTACCGTTTTTGTTTGATATTGTCTTTCTTCGCCACTGCCACTTTTGGCAAACACAGTGTGATAGTTTTTTTCTGACACAATTTTTTCTACCCTAAATCCCTGATCGATTTCTACGCCATAAGATTTTACATGTTCGTTAAATTTTTGGGCTAATTCAAAACCTTGGATTTCCAAAATTCCAGGCCAATTATTTACTACGCCCGATAATGCCACTTCGCCACCGATATCATCAGTAACAATTTTAAAATTCAATTTTCTTCTAGCGCTGTAAATTGCCGCACTACTACCAGCCGCCGCCGCACCAATAATGATAAGGTCAAACATAATTATATTAATTCATTTAATTCCTCGTAAGCTTTTTTGTAGTCATCAGAGCCAATAATTGCACTGCCGACACAAAAATTATTTACGCCCCATTTTTTAAGTTCTTGAATATTATTTTTATTTATTGCTCCATCCGCAGCTATCAACATATCTTTCTCTTTAACATCCAAAATTCTTTTTAGCTCTATGATGTGATCTTGAACGGATGATTCAAACGGTGCACCTTGAGTTCCGGGAATTACAGTTAGAAATAAAATTTCATCTATGTCGTTGATGTACGGTAGGATTTCAAATTTATTAGTCCCTGGATTTATTGCAATTCCCACTTCGTAACCATTGCTTTTGATAGTTTTGATCACATCAAGCGGATTGTCCTCTGATTCAATATGAAAAATAATTCGTTTGATATTTTTAACAATTTTCCATTTATTAATGGCTAATATTGGGTGGTTTACCATCAAATGCAATTCCCACTCATTATTTAAATTAAGTTCATTTATTTTTTCTATTTCTTCAAAAGATTTTGCAGGAACAAATTCACCATCCATGATGTCTATCTGAATTAATGGTGCAAAGGAAAGTTTTTTGGCTTTGTCGGCAAAATCATTAAAGTTTTTTTCTAGAATAGCAGGAATGATCATAAATTATTTTTCTAAATCAGCAATTTTTTTGTTACGTCTTACTAAACGTTCGGCATTTTCAAATTTTGTTGATAAGAACTTTTTTACTATCGCGACCGCATGTTCGTTGGATAATACTTTTCCAGCTAGACAAAGTACGTTGGCGTCGTTATGTTTTTTTCCCATTTCAGCCGCTTCTATACTATATCCCAAAATTGCGCGTATTCCCTTGGTCTTGTTTGCGGTCATACAGACCCCATGGCCAGTGCCACAAATTAAAATGCCTAAATCTTTATCTTTTGCCGCTACTTTTTTAGCCAAAGGTGTAGCGTAGTCTGGAAAGTCATCTTCTTTATCAAATTTTTTTGGCCCCAAATCTTGAGCAGATTTTCTAAGTTGCGTTTTGATATAAGTAACTAAATGTTTTTTTAGCTGAAAACCGGCATGATCGGAGGCAATATAAAGCATATAATAATTCTTTTTAACCACTGTATTATACCTTTATCGCCTTAGTTAGGCAAATATTCAGATTGACAAAATCTCAAGCATCAATTAAAATAGCAACATATTATAAAGCGCTATAACCCGTCATCAACGGGGAGCTGAAAGTAGAAATTTGCTAATCTTAGCAAAAAGTAGACCTTTCCGGGAGGCCCGTCATAGCCCAATTAAGCAAAAGCACAAGATGGTACCGTCTCAAATCGAGACTCTTGGCACGAATTATTCGTGTTTTTTTATTTTTAATAAAGATTCCCACTTTCGTGGGAATGACAAAAATTATGTATAATAGTTCACAAAACGAAAATGACATTTTGAAATATTGGGATGAACATCAATGTTTTGAAAAATCAGTCTCAGAACGTCCAGAAGATAAGCCTTATCATTTTTATGACGGCCCTCCTTTTGCGACCGGCTTGCCGCATTATGGTCATATCGTGGCATCTTTAATTAAAGATGTGGTGCCACGTTACTGGACCATGCGTGGATTTCGCGTGGATAGAAAATGGGGTTGGGATTGTCACGGCTTGCCAGTTGAAAATATCATTGAAAAAGAATTGGGTTTGAATAGTAAAAAAGATATCGAAGTTTACGGTGTTGATAAATTCAATGAAGCTTGTCGCGCGACCGTTTTGAAATATGCTGGCGAGTGGAAAAAAACAGTGCGTCGCATGGGTCGTTGGGTGGATATGGAAAATGATTACAAAACCATGGATCTTTCTTATATGGAAAGTGTCTGGTGGGTTTTCAAGGAATTATATAAAAAAGATTTGATCTACAAGGGGCACAAAGCCATGCATATTTGTCCGCGTTGTGTGACGCCGTTGGCCAATTTTGAAGTAAATCAAGGGTATAAGGATGTGAAAGATATTACGGTGACGGCTAAATTTAAATTGACAAATGCGAAAGAAAAATTGGGGGTAGATGGCAATGTGTATGTATTAGCTTGGACGACTACCCCTTGGACTTTGCCAGGGAATGTTTTGTTGGCAGTAAATAAAGAAGTTCAATATATCGTAGTAGAAATTGAAGGTGAAAATTTTATTTTAGCCAAAGATCGTAGTGAACAAGTTTTGAAAGATAAAAGTTTTATTCTTGTAAAAGAAGTATTAGGTGCGGATTTAGAAGGTCTTACATACGAACCATTATTTTCATATTTCAAAGATACCGAAAATGCTTTTCGTGTAGTCGCGGCCGATTTTGTTACGACTGAAAGTGGTACTGGTGTGGTACATATTGCTCCAGCTTTTGGTGATGACGATTATCAACTAGGAAAACGTGAAGGCGTACCTTTGGTACAACACGTGGGTATGGACGGGCGCTTTATCGAAGAGGTAGAGGATTTTGCTGGCCACGAAGTAAAACCAGCGGACGAACCTACGGTCACCGATGTCGAAATTATTAAATGGTTGGCCGCCAACGGTCGTTTGTTTTCCAAAGAAAAAATGGAGCATAGTTATCCTCATTGTTGGCGTTGTGATTCGCCACTTTTGAATTATGCGACAGATAGTTGGTATGTAAAAGTGACGGAAATCAAAGAGCAACTTTTGAAAAATAACCAAGAAATCAATTGGGTACCGGAACATATAAAAGATGGTCGTTTTGGCTTGTGGCTTGAAGGCGCACGTGATTGGGCAGTATCACGCAATCGTTTTTGGGGTGATCCATTACCAGTTTGGGAGAGTGAAGACGGTGATATTATTTGTGTTGGCAGTGTCGCGGAATTGGAAGAATTATCCGGACAAAAAGTGGCTGATTTACACAAACATATTATTGATAAAATCGAAATTTTAAAAGATGGCAAAGTATATCACCGTGTGAGTGAAGTTTTGGATTGTTGGTTTGAATCGGGTAGTATGCCTTATGGTCAGATGCATTATCCGTTTGAAAATAAAACTAAATTTGAAGCTGGTTTCCCAGCTGAGTTTATTGCCGAAGGTCAGGATCAAACGCGCGGATGGTTTTATACTTTGCATGTTTTGGCTACGGCTTTATCAATGGGAGATAATCCATCAATTCCAACTAAACAAAGTACACCAGCTTTTAAGAATGTAATTGTGAATGGAATTGTGTTAGCCGAAGATGGTAAAAAGATGAGTAAGCGTTTAAAAAATTATCCTGAGCCAGATATTTTGATTGAAAAATATGGAGCGGATGCGATGCGTTATTATTTTATTACTTCACCAGTAATGGCGGCCGAGGCTTTGAATTTTTCGGAAGCGGGAGTACGTGAAATGTATAGCAAAGTAGTAAATACACTTTGGAATGTAGTGGAATTTTATAAAATGTTTGCTGGTAGTGAAGTTACTGAAGTGGGAGAAAGTAAACACGCGCTAGACAAATGGATTTTAGTGAAGTTAAATCAGTTGATCAAAGATACTACCAAAGGCATGGAGGAATACAAGTTAGTGGATGCTAGTCGTCCGATTGTTGAATTTATCACGGAGTTGTCACAGTGGTATGTTCGTCGTTCGCGCGATCGTTTTAAAGGCGAAGACGAAATAGATAAGCAATTTGCGATTACTACCTTGCATGAAGTATTATTAACTTTATCAAAAGTAATGGCGCCATTCACTCCATTTATTGCGGAAAAAATATATTTGGAAATGGGAGGTAAACTAGAGAGTGTGCATTTGGAAATGTGGTCAGAAGCAAAAGAAAATTTGCATGAACAGGCTATTCTTGAGCATATGGAATTGGTGCGTAAAATGGTAGAATATGGTTTGGCTTTGCGTGCGGAAAATAAATTGAAGATTCGTCAACCGTTGGCGGAATTAAAAATGAACGCCGAACATTTGTCTCGAGAATTGTTGGAGGTGATGGCCGAGGAGTTGAATGTAAAAAAAGTTAGTTTTGCTGAATTCGTTGAGGAAGGTGAACAATGGGCACGCAAAGAAGAGGGTGCGGTAAAAGTATGGTTGAATATTATGGTGGATGAAGAATTGAAGAAAGAAGGTTTGGTGCGTGAAATTGTGCGTACTATTAACCAAATGCGTAAAGAGCAGGGACTGACTATCGATGACCGCATTAAAATAAAATATCAAACTGAAGATAAAGATTTAGTCTCGATATTTGCAAGTTATGAAAAAGAGATCAAGAATTCAGTTTTGGCTTCTGAAATAAATCTGGTGAGTGATTTATCGTCCGAAGAGTTGAATGTTGGCGATGGTAAAATTAGATTAATATTAGAAAAAGTATAAACATCGATATCCACAGACAAATTTGGCTAATTTTAGCCGTTTGTCCATGGGGATCATTGACAAAAACTGTTATTTGAGGTATCATATTAGCTTAATATGAAATACATAACAATTCAGTTATCTGTTGGTCGTCCCAAAAATATAGATTTTTTACCAATCGATTTATTGTTAGTTTTGAAATTTAATTGACACACACAACCCTTTGAGATTTATTTTCTTAGGGTTTTTTGTTATATGCATATTTCCAACGATAATTTTGAACAAAAATTAGCTAAGCTACAAGAAGCTGTGTACAAAAGAAAGCCTGTTTTTAAGGATCTTTTGTTATCTTTTGGCGACAAAACCGTAGATTTATATCTGAGAGATATTATTGATGATAAAAAATCGTATATTAATACGGAAAGACAAAACGAATTTTTATTAACATTTAAAAAGTTTGTTGTCGGACAATATGGAGAAGAAAGAGCTATTTCGGCGTGTGAACAGTTACAGAAAAATTTTATTGTCTCTACTTCAGATCACACTGGGCCACTTTCTCCACCTGATTTTATAAATTCACATTTAGCTTTGGCAAATGTGTATGCCGATTTTAAGTATAATTTTAAGGAATTGATAGTTTTGGCTTGTTCAAATATAACACTACACAATCCTACATTTCCAAGAGGTGGTGCTTTAACATTAAACGACGGATCTTTGGTAGAAACTAGTCGTATCCCATTTGTTTCTAAAAGCATGGTTGGTCACACACTGTATGGTTTTAGGACTGGCGCTATTATAATTCTAGACAAAATAAACGATTTCATTAAACAAACAAAAATTAAAGACGAACAAATCTCTAGAAAAATAAAAACTCTTTTAACAGAAATTTCAGATGGGTTTACTGGAGAAGATTTTTATTATAATTTTGTAAAGTTGATCAATAATAGGTTGTGGAAAAAAATGTATCAAAATAATGTTGATAATTGCCCAGATTTGATGTATTTAGAGCAGGAAAGTTTGGTATCAAGTTTGTTAATCGAAAATCATTTATTCAAAAAAACAATTATCCACGAACTTATATTTAATCCTAGTAGTGAAATATTAATTAAAGATTTATTTGATGGTATTGAGGGTGCTTTTGATTCAAAAAATAATCTAGGTACGTATTTATTCTGGGCAATACCACCAGGTAGTAAATATAAAATAGGCTTAAATAGAATTAATGATAAATTGGTCTCAAAAGACGGTTTGTTTTCTATCGGGTTGAATGAAGAAGATGTTGCTAAAGCTTTAGAGCAAAAGATTCTAATTCCAAGCGCATTAGTGGATTTTGCGTTATTGAATTTTTATTATGGCTTAAAATGTTTTGGCGGGACTAGTCAAATTAATTATACAACTGAGATGAAAAAAGGGATAATGCAATTTGCTGACAGTAAAGGCGATTCGGAAACTAAAAAGATTTCAGAATCAGTTCCAACAAATTTATTAAATTGTGATTTGTATTTGAGTATTATGGATTGTGGCGACGAAATTTTACCAGCAACCGGTTTTGATCTTGCTGTTTATTTGGATAATTTGGCTTTTGAAAAAATAGGGTTATTAACTAAAGAAATTAATTTAACAACAGCCATCTCTCCAGCCCTGCCTGAATATTATGATGCTTTGTACAGTAAAGATGAACTTGATGAAGAATTGACTTGTATTGATAATAAAATAATTTTAAAAAATTTGTATTTAAATAAAAAAATAAAATCAATAATTAGTATATAAATATGAGTAGTTTAATAAATTACGATTCGAAAAAAACTATAGGTATTTTGGGGGGTATGGGTCCAGCATCAAGTGCAAATATATATGAAGAACTTATAAATAAAGCACAAAAATATTATGGTGCAAAACAAGATTATGAATTTCCGCCAATGATATTATATAGTTTGCCAATGCACGATTGGGATACGACTGGTTTCTTACATATGGATTCTGTAAAAGATCAGTTGATCAAAGGTGTTAAGGTGTTGGAAAATGCTGGATGTGATCTTATTATTATTGGTTGTAACACTGTCCACCATTTTTACAATGAGTTACAACAGTCTGTTTCTGTTCCGATTATAAACATGGTAGAAGAAACAGTAGACAAAGTAGTACAATCTGGCTATAAAAAAGTAGCAGTTTTTTCGACTGACAGTACTAGACGTTTAGGTGTTTATGATAAAGTTTTAAATAGAGCTGGTATTCAAAACACTTACCTTAATTCGCATCAACAGGAGTTGGTGACACGTGTTATAGGTAACGCTGAAGCAGGCAAGCTAACGGATCTTGACACAAAAATATTAAAAAATTTGATTTCAGAAGTTAAAAATTTAGGTGCTCAGGCAGTGATTCTTGGTTGTACAGAGATTCCTTTGGCCATAAAACAAAGCGACACTGGTATGCCATTATTTAATTCGGCTCTTATTATTTCTGTGGCTGCACTTGAAACATCGTATGGATTTGTTAATGTTAAAAAAGTTTCCCATCCAAATTTATTTACAGTTAGAAGTTGTTTGAAATTGGAACGTTTAATGGCAAGTCCAGCTATGTCAATCTAGTTCTAAATTTCGCTACCGATAAAATGGTCGGTTGATATATTTTTAAATTGACTTGAACAGAATTTTGTTTTAGAATAGATTAGTTAATTAATAATTTTGCTGTTTATGAATGTAAAAGAAATTTTTGATTTAGGTACAAAAATCGGTGTGGCTGCTGATCCTCGTGGTTCAGAAGGTGTTCAGAAATATTTAGATCGCATTAATAAGCAATTTGGCGGTTTAAAAAAAGAAGATCAAGAGTTTTTTGATGTTGATAAATTAACAAATCCTTATCCAGACGGGGCTATCCACGTGGATGATGGTCAAACTGAAGTAAAAAGAGTGATGGCTGGGATTGATGTAAATGAAGGGGAAATATTATTAGCAAGTCAGCTAAATGAACGTGGTAAAAAAATTGATCTTGTTATCGCTCATCATCCTGAGGGCAAAGGATTGTCAAACTTGCATGAGGTGATGGAGATGTATTCCGACGTTTACCCTTTACATGGAGTGCCAGTTCACATTGCAGAAAGATTAACTGATGAACGTATTCGTGAGGTAGGACGTGGCACTCATCCAATTAATCATTTTCAGACAATAGATATTGCAAAACATTTAGGAATAAATTTTGTCAATACTCATACTATTACCGATAATTTAGTTGATAAATTTATTAAAGAACATCTAGAAAAACATAAACCTGAGACTGTCGGTGAAATTATCGATTGCTTGATGTTGTTGCCTGAATACCAATATGCTAAGAAAAATGGTTTTGGACCAAAGATTGTTACTGGAGCGCCTAGTAATCGTGTCGGTAAGATAATGATTGAGATGACTGGTGGGACAAACCCTTCACCAAAAGTTTACGAACAGTTTTCACAATTTGGTGTTAGTACTATTGTTGGTATGCATATGCGTGAAGATGCCGTAAAGAATGCCGGTGAATATCATATGAATATAGTGATTGCTGGACATATGTCTTCTGATTCATTAGGAATGAATTTGTTTTTGGATGAGTTGGAGAAGTTAGGAATTGAAGTTGTTCCTTGTGGTGGTTTGATCCGTGTAAGTCGGGTGGTAAAGGAAAGCAAATAAAATTTTAAAATCGCCCTTTGCGGGGCGATTTTTTTGTGTTAAAATAAAGGGGTAATAAATAATTTATGATTGCTTTAATTAGTGGTAGGGTAGTAACCAACAGTGGTTCAGAGGCGATAATTATGACTGTTGGCGGAGTTGGCTATCGTGTGATGATAAGTCCAAGTGCGGCCAGTTTGTGTGTGGTTGGAAATGAAGTTATTTTAGAAACGTATTTAGTCGTGCGGGAGGATGTGTTAGATTTATTTGGCTTTGCTAATGATTCGGAAAAGAAATTATTTAAAAATTTTGTATCGGTATCTGGGGTGGGGCCAAAAACTGCTTTGCATTTGTTGTCGCTTGGTAGTGTCGCCGAAATTGCTTTGGCAATTGGACGGGGTGACTTAGAATATTTAACTAAGGTGAGTGGAATTGGAAAAAAGACCGCGGAGCGTATTGTGGTGGAGCTGCGGGAGAAAATGTCTAAAGAACAAAAGAGCTTTGGCGAAGTTGTTTTAGGCGGTGACAATGTGGCGGTGAATGATGTAGTTGAGGCATTGATTACTTTGGGATATTCGGCTTTGCAGGCGCGAGATGTGGTGAAGCTACTGGATGCAAAAAATAAAACTAGTGAACAGTTGTTGCGTGAGGCGTTGCAAAAAATTAGATAGTGAAAAAACAAAAAGACAACTAATAATCTTTTCGCTTTTTTCAACCGCGAGGTTGAAAGGATGAGCCTCGGCTCATAACCCGCTCAAAGACAATTAGTTGTCTTTTTATTTTTGTGAATTTACAAAAAATTTGTGTGCGTCGCCCTCTCATCCTTGTTGGAGAGAGGGCGACCGCTTTTGTCCTCCTTGTCCCTCTATTCGAGGGCGTTGTTCATGACTTCACCCATGCCACCCGCACCCGGCACGATGTACTGTCGGTCGTCGAGACCACGTTCCTCTTTCCACCGTTCTCCGAAGGGGAGCTTCAGCACGTCCGAGGGTGACAGACCGCGATCTAGGCGGTAGGCGTAGATCTTCACCGTTCCCTTGAACTCGTCAGTCAATCGACGGATGAACTCCGGCGTGATGATGAGATCGAGGGTGATAATCAGGCTCGGCGCGCCGTCTGGCTGATCGAGGTAGAAACGAATCGCCTCGGTCAGCGAACCGCCAGTTGCACCCATCGGATCAGGGAACAACAGGATTCGACCATTCGTAGGTCCAGCGATCTTGCGACCGCTTGTAGCCGCTCCAGTGACATGCCCTTCCGCGTTGAGCGTACGGTTCGTCATGTGGTGGTCTTGCCGTACACCCTTGGGGTTGAGCACATCGCACAGTTCCTGGAAGCACGTCATCGACGGCAGGATTCCGGCACGAGCGATGTCCACCGTGGTCACCTGAGTCTCGGGGTCGATAATCTGACCCTCATAGAAGCCGAGCGCGCTGTGCGCACTCATGCGCGTTTCCGACCGTACCATACGACGCGGAAATTCGCGATTGATCACCTCCCGCACGAGATTGCGGTAGAGCCAGTCGGTCCGCCGATTGACTTCCGGCTGGACACAGTTCGGATGGCACAGCCGTGCCAATTGGGTCAATGCCAGCGGGTCCTGGAGGAGATTGACATGCGTACCGTACGCGTGTCCAAACAAGCCGCCAGCGGTGAACAGGTGTTGAAAGTTGTGGTCCATTGTGTCCTCGTATCGCCCGCGCTGGCGAAGAAATAGGTTGATGATTGGTTGTCTGCGCGATTCAAAATCCCAAGTAGATTCTCAATCACACAGACAACTTTCATGAACAACAATTGTAAAAGAGCAAGAAAAAATCACCTCATCGGTGATTGTTTTAAATTAAAAACGACCCCTCTTTTTCTTTTAAATTTTTATTGGAGTTAGTCATAATTTATTTATGACAATCTACAACATTTTTGGTTATATGTCAACCTACTTTAAGTACGATATTTGTTAATCTCCACTTTCATTTTTAATGCTTCTTCTCTGGCTTTTGGAGCAAAATCCTCACTATTATCAGCAAAAATAATACCACGCGAAGAATTAATTATTAATCCAGATTTTTGACTGTTTAATCCAGCTTCCAAAGTTTTTTCAAGGTCACCGCCTTGAGCGCCAATTCCTGGAACTAAGAAAAACATATTGTCGCTTAGTGTTCGGATTGATTTTAATTCTTCTGGATAAGTGGCACCAAGTACTAATAGACAATTATTATTTTTATTCCATTCGTTAATAACTTTTTCAGCAACAATTTCAAATATTTTTTTATCACCAACTTGTAAATTTTGAAATTCACCGCTCCCTGAGTTAGAAGTACGACAAAGTATAATGGCACCTTTTTCTGAATTATCCAAAAAAGGTTTCAATGCCTCTTGTCCGAGATAGGGGTGCAAAGTAATAGCGTCTGTTTGAAGATAATCAAAAGCAAATTTTACATATCCATTATTGGTGTTGCCAATATCTGCTCGTTTGGCATCAAGAATAATTAGAATTTCTGGATAATTCACGTTGAGATAATCACAGGTCATTTTAAGTTCAAGTATACCTTTTTCGCCTTGTGCTTCATAAAAAGCAGTATTTGGTTTATATGCACAAACTAAATCATGCGTCGCTTCAATTATGGCTTTGTTAAAGCTAAATTGTGGGTATTGTTCATTTTGTAAATGAGCAGGAATTTTGGAAAATTCACTATCCAAACCTACACAAACTAATGAATTGTTCTTTTGAATAATATTTTTTATTTTATCGATAATATGCATAATGTTTTTTATCGTTGCGCGTCAGGATTATCTTTTCGCTTTTTTTGCCCGCGAGGGCAAAAGGATGAGCCTCGGCTCATAACCCGCTCAAAGACAATCCTGACACTCAACTCTTTATTTATTAATTTGATTATCGCTAATAAATTTCATAGTCATATCGTAAATATTTTTGTTTATTTTATTTTTTTCTAATAATGTTTGTAATAATTCTGTAATGGTAAATACGGCATGCAAATTTAGATTTTTATTTTTTAAATTTTCCTCTGCCCCTTGTTCGCGATTCAACAATACTACCACGTCGGTTACTTTTAAACCCTCATGTTCGAGTGGTTCGGTGGTTTCAAAAACACTCAAACCACTAGTAACCAAATCTTCAACAATTAAAACTTTTTGACCAGCGGTAAACGCACCTTCGATTGCTTTTTTAGTGCCATAGTCTTTTATTTCTTTGCGACGCATAACCATTGGGAGGTTGTGGGTGATTGACATGGCGGTCGCGATCGGGAGAGCGGTATATGGCACGCCGCAAATGAGATCAAATTCTAAATTATTTATTTTTTCCCACATTGCTTCCGATACGGATTTTAAAATTTCTGGATAAGATACAATTACGCGCAAATCTACATAAATAGGGGACATGATGCCGCTTTTTAATTTGAATTCACCAAATTTAACTGCTCCAATATCAAATAATTTTTCGATTAATTCTGT
>Ga0208373_1002846_pt1 | contig 18102 bp, 13 predicted proteins | sample RifOxyC2_FD_184036 | JGI IMG/M metagenome (GOLD analysis project Ga0208373, IMG submission 184036) | Soil microbial communities from Rifle, Colorado - Rifle Oxygen_injection C2 (SPAdes) | ecosystem: Environmental > Terrestrial > Deep subsurface > Rock core/Sediment | place: Rifle, Colorado... | reverse complement strand
GTGTATTGTTCGTGGAGTATGAGGTGAGGATGTCGTCCAACGAGTCAGAAGTGAATTTCCCGGAAAAGGATGTTTTCACTGCTCCACTAGAAAGCCCGGCAACCGAACCGTACGGGATGAGTGCGCTTGCAGAATCCTCTTGCCACCAGGTGGATACTGCAAAATCATTTCCTGATGCGCTTACGTATGCCAGAGGAACAGGGTAGTACGTGGAGGTCGTGGTGCAGCTCGACTTGTGTGAGTCGATGAAATTTTCAGGATCCACCCAAGCTCCAATAGAGGCAGCATAACCACGAATACTTTCAGTGGCATCGTATGGTGCAGCACGAATACCGAAATGTAGATGATCCCAATTCGCATCTCCACACATGCTGTCACTATCACTGCCATCTGCCCAATAGTCGGCAATAGTTGCAATATATTGCCCTTTGCTTACGTGGGTTCCTTCTGGAACCAAGCCAGTTTGGCTACTGATGTTGTATGATCCACTCTTCACATGACCATAGAGCGCCGTGAAAATTGTACCATCGGTCAACTGTGATTCGATGATAACCAAATAACCAGACGCTCCACATGCTGATCCATAACCAGAGTGTGGATGATTTTGACTTTCAATCACTACACCATCAGCTATGGCGTATAGTTTCGTGCCTGTCGATGCATTGATGTCTTGTCCCAAATGATACCCACCCCAGCTAGAGTTCCAAACGTTGAAATCTTGCAATAAGCCAAAGGTTGCATATTGATCGTGGGTACCTGTCGAAAATGGATACTGAAGTGACTCAGCAATTTCGTATGCCTTCGCATTTCCGCATGCAAAAAGGAATACAAAATTTGCGACAAGAGCAATGATCCAGCGTAACATAGCGCAATTCTCCTTCATTGACTGTGAATGACAGACCGTACATGATAAACGATAGGTTGCTAACCTAGCACAGCATTTATTCTCCTAATGTAAAGAACAAAGATTCACAATAGTACATATCCTATTGTGACTAATCCCCTCAATATTTTTATTGAGAAGATAAAGTCACATTAAGATACAATTTGAATATTTTGTACAATTTCTAACAGCTCAAAATATTCTTTAGATTTTTTATATTGTTCAATTTCATCAATGAAAGCATCATCTGTTGTACTTTCAGCAATCCAATCTGCAGTAAGAGAGATAAAAGAAAAATTTTCAAGAGTTTTTTGTTGAACAATAGCATTTGGTCGGATAGAATTTACACCATATTTTCCTTCTTGAATATAAATCCATCGTTGATCACCAATGAACAATATATCTTTGACTAATAAATTGCGTTTTTCTAATTCTTGCTGAATTGTTTCTGAGGTTAACGGTGTAATATAGTCACCATTCATATATAAACGGTTTCCTTCATAATAGTTTGGAAGATAATCAGCGGAAGTGGCTTCAATGGAATAACGTTTATCTTCATTATTTTTTAAAACTATGAGATATCCTTTACCTGCTTTACTTTGTAATGGTTCTTCACGCTCTACAACATAATTTTGAGGCACTTTCATACTCATGCCTATTTGTTGATTTGTATACGTCACCCAATAAGAAGTATCAACAGAAGCATTAGTGTTTGGTTCGCTACCGCCTACACCATTTGCATTGGTATTTTCGGCAAACGGCGTTGCCGAAGGAGACGCACTGTTTTCTGCTGTAGGTGTTGGGGTTTGCGTGCTGTTTGTTGTGTTCACTGCTGCTTGTTCTTTTTCAGAGGTGGCATCTTGTTGTGTTACTGTAGAACAAGAAGCACCGGCAAGCACGAGTGGCAAAAAGAGCATGGATATCATCATTATTTTTTTCCTCATAAAATAATTTTTTAAATATTGTTGTAAAAAATAAAACGTCGCACGAATACATAATCGGGACGTCATAATTTCACTATATACCTGTTATAAAAAAATACAACCATCAAAATCAAGCACTTATCCCCAGACGGCTTGGTGGCTCTCTTTCGCCAATAAACAAATTTGACTGTATGATGATACGGCCTTAAATTGTCAGATGAATACCATTTGTTGTATACTACCGGTAAATTAATTAATAAAATATATACGTATGAGGAAACGTTTTTTCTATACTTTATTATGTGCAGCAGTGTATTTATTTTTTGTACCGGTTCGTACACTCGCGTGGGATGTTACCACAACATCCATCACTCCAAGCGATGAAGTAACTGATGTAAGCGAAATGGTTCCAAATACGCATGAAGGAACCACCGAAGTGCTGAAGGCATTTGAATATACTTCAACAATGGGAGCAGTGGAATACACAGGTGTATTTACCATTGATGAAACAGATGGTGTGACAATTGCGAACGCGCCAATGGTGTTAAGTATGGGCGCAGAAATCAACTCGCTTCAATACGACGAAAACACAAAACAATTCACCATTGAATTTGTTACAATTCCATTTTATGTTCCTGAATTAGAAGGGCAAACTTCAATGTTTCAAATAATATTTATTGAAACAGGTGAAGACCCGACCCCGGAAAATTCGCAGCAATCCGGTCCACCTGCATCCATGGCATTAGGATACATTTCTACATCTGTTCCACAATTTCAAATTATGCCACCAGAAGGGCCTGAATCGGTGGGGTTTGGGTTAACATTAACAGGTCCAGCTGGCGTGACCGGATTTTTCAAAATGTATATGCCACCTACCATGCTGACACTTATGGGCACCATGTCAGGGAAGACAGTTGCAGCAGACGATTTGGCATTGTTTATGGATGGTAATCAAGCCTCGATTAATATGACAGAAACAGAAGAGGGTGGAGTATTAACAGAAGTAAACGTGGTATTTGCAGAAGGAAATACTCTTACAGGCGCACGTGTCAGTACTGCTGTAGAACAAACATCATCCGATACTGTGACAAGAGAAATGGTCACAAAAGAGCGTTTACCACTCAGTTTGGCACTTAAAAAATATTCAATCCAAAAGAAAAAAGCAACACGGATATACGGTTGGTTAAAAGATGGAAAAAAAGGCAGACAAATTCGCATTTTGCAAAAAAAAGCAGGACAAGAGAAATATGTGGTGATTGCACGCGTGCGCACAAAAGCAAATGGATATTTTCAACGAGTGATTAAACGAAAAAAAGCAGGCACATACCAATTAAAGGCAGTGTACAAAAAAGGAAACAAAACCAGTGAAGTGCAAACACTTGTGGTAGAATAGACCTTAAAATTGAATGACCACACATACCGCAAATGCAATAAAAGGCAAGAGAACATCTTGCCTTTATGATTGTACGTTTTTCTGTTGAGGATAACGGAATATGACTTCTAACGCTTCACGCGCTGTGCTGGATTGAATCACACGTTTTTTTGCATTTTTTACTTCGCCAATACCATGCCGTAACAACAATGGATGACGGACAAAAGAAGAAGAAACATAAGTCATTGTTGAACGTTCAGGGTTTCTTACAAAGAGGAGTGTAGATTTTCGTTCACGCATCACTTTTTCATCTTCAGAGCGTCGCGTTGTTATATCGTTTTGTCGTGATAACCAGGCATGTTCTTGCTCCTCTGTTGCACGGTATTTTTCATGAAAGAGTTGTGCATATTCTTCTTGTTCTAACTGAGTACATCGGTCAACAATCCATCGGCGTTGTTCTTCTGTGAGTTGATCAAAAACGGTGCCAATGCGCCGCGTGTGGTCAGGAAACAGGAGGCGATGAAGTGTGGCACGAACTGTTGAACGATGAGAAACATCACCCATGAGCCCTTGCATGAGGACATATTCTTGTATTGGAGTAAAGGAAAATTGATGTTCTATTGATTCAGCGCGTAAACGATCCAATGCATTGGCGCGTGCTTGTTGTACGAGTGGAATGTCTGTTTCACGCCAGTGAGGAGAATGTTCAATAATCAGGGAAAGTTGTACGCCATTTTCTGTTTGTTCTGTGTTGGTAGGTTGTATGTCAACTGCAGTGGGTTCTTCTTCTGGGGGAGTGTCCTCTTGTTGTTGGGGTAAATCAATCACCAAATATTTATTGCGAGTTTTTGAAACACGAGGAGGTTTTGGTTGTGGGGTCGGTTTATTTTCAGATGGCTCTTTGGGTTCTGTTGGCGGTGTTTTTGGAGTAGGGGAATGTGGTTCTTTGGATGCAGAAGATTGATATCCTCCTACAATTGCGGCAGTATAATGAGGAATGCGGTCATACAATTCTGCAATACAATAGGCGGCAATGATGCGAGCTTCATCTAACTGAGCAGCATTTTTTTCGACAATATGGAGATTTTGATCAAGTTGAATTTGTAATGCTGTTTCTTTCCTCGTAATAAATGCGGAAAAAGCCGGAGGGTTCTGTTGATCTATGAGCACTGTGATGCGATGATCGGCTGAGAGTTGAAATGCAAAATTTGAATATTGTGCTCCACGGAACCGGAAAGAATCAATAATATCATCCCGAAACGATTGCACAGTGTCTTCAAAATAACGACGATTTCCTTCATGCAGTTCTGAAAGCGGAGGTAAGCTTTCGGGTGAATGGTGTGCCCATTGTTCTGCTGTTACCACCTCACGTTGAGGGGGTCCATATTTGTTTTTTGAGTAGCATGCATCAGGAAGGATAATTTTATTCGGTAATGTGTGTAATAAGGCAATTGAAGAATAAAAATCTCCTGTTTGTTCTAGTAATTGAGAGTACAATCGTGTTAATCGTTCTTGATCTTGGGGTTGAAGTTTTTCCTTTTTTTGTGTGCGTTGTAACAGGTGCAATAATTGATTCTGTCGAAAAAAATCTATGATGCGTTGAAGTTCAATAACTCCGGCTTCTCCGAACATATGTTGTACTGCATGCTGAAATTCTACAAGGTATTTTTGAATAATCGGTGATTCAAAATCCAGTGGTATAGTTGAAGAGACAGTATCAGCAGAGCGCAGGAGTCTTAATAAGACATCCATTCCAGCCATTATTATTGTTTCTCCATTTCTTGGTGCCATTTTATTAAAAATGCGTTGTGCATCTTTATGACGCGGATGAGTTGCATCAAATAGTGCTATAAACAGTTCTTGTATTGGTTCTTCCGTATATGTCGTTTTTTGTGCTTCAGCCTGATGAATCACACTCGATGTAAATGGATTTTGCTCTGGATCCGAAGAGGTTTGAACTGGAAATAATAATGTAAATTGAGCCGCTCTTTCTTTCGTAAATAATGTCATGTCGGCATCATATTCTAGTGTTTCAAATGGATCACGTTGATTATCAAAAAAATGCGACTTAAACGTATCAACAATCAACGGTACCATTGTTGCTACAAGGATATATTTTATTGAATACGTTGCCGGTTGAGTTGGATGCTCGATACGCTCAGGTGCATATTCTGATCGTTGGATATTGGAGTTATAAAAGAGTGCATCTAATGTATGCGCGGCTTGTTCGGGAGAATATTGATAAGAATTTAAGGTAAATAATTCCGCTACAACACGCTTTGGTTCTTTTATAATACGAGCTATTGGCCTAAGCGGTGGATATTTCCATGGTTCTGATGTATCTTCTAATGAAGGATGTTGTTGTAATCGAAATTGGGATTCAACTTCTGATAAAACGCCAATGTACGTGGTTAATGCAACAACCGGCGCTATATCACCTTCAAATTTTTTTAGTGCTTCTATTACCACTCTTGCACGTGAACAGAGTGCTTCAATTGCTTGCGCAGAAGCCTCTTTATCTTTTTTAGCAGTAACGTATTGATCAAATATGTGTTCACGAAGAAAAGCACCGATGTCATTTTTATGATCAATAATATGTGCTACTACCTGCTCAATGTCTTTTTTGTGTTGGTATAAAAAATTTCTATCAAATCCATCTAACAAATCGGGCTTTTGTTTTCCTCTCAATGCATCGTGTGATTTTTGTTTACCCATATTTGTTGAAATTATTATACTAATTCTAGCAAAATTTTTTATATTTTTCAAGTGTTTATGGTGGAAAACTAAAAGGAGTATAGTGAACGACGTTGTTGAGTTTATCTATACAAATTGGTATAATATAAAAGTAATAAAATAATTGTATTTTCATGCGTTCAATTCGAGATCTTGCGCTCCATAATCAAACGGTTTTTTTGCGAGCAGATTTAAACGTTCCTCTTGATAAGCAGCAGCACATTACCGATGATGCACGCATTAAAGCAGTGCTTCCAACCATTGAATATATTATTCAAAAAGGAGGAAAAATAGTACTTACATCGCACTTGGGAAGACCAAAAGGAAAAATAGTACCAACGCTTCGCATGGAACCTGTGGCAAAACGGTTGAAAGAACTTCTTGGCCAAGAAATTGTGTATGTAGACGATTGTGTTGGAGATATGGTGAAAATGGCAAAAGAAAAATTGGAATCTGGCGATGTCATGTTATTGGAAAACCTTCGTTTTTATTCGCAAGAAGAAGAAAACGATTTACACTTCGCTGAACAACTGGTTGAGGGGATTGATGTGTATGTTTCTGACGCATTTGGCACTATTCATCGCAAGCACGCTTCTACACACGCTCTTCCTTCGTTGATTTTTGATAAAGGAATTGGATTTTTAATTGAAAAAGAAATTGAGGCACTTGATAAAATCAAAAAAAATCCAGAGCAACCTTTAGTGCTTGTCATTGGTGGAGTGAAAATTTCCGATAAAGTAGAAATTATTCGGAACCTTGCGCCATTCTGTGATGTCATTTTAGTTGGAGGCGGAGTAGCAAATACATTTTTGAAAGGATTGGGGTATGATGTGGGAAAATCCGTGGTAGAAAGTGATTCTGTATCCAAGGATCAGGAAACAGTAAATTATGTTGAAATAGCTCATGAACTGTATGATCGGTTTGATGCGGAAAAACCAACGATTCATGCCAAATTACCCGATGGTTCTCTATTGCATAAAATTCAATTGCCACTTGATGTGCTTGCTGCGCCAACGATGGCACCGGATGCGCCAGTACAGATGATTGATATCGTACAAGGAATGAATGCTCATGAGTTGATGTTTTTAGATATTGGTCCGAAAACGCGAGAATTGTATTGTAATGTATTGCGCAATGCGAAAACCATTTTTTGGAATGGTCCGATGGGATTGTTTGAAGTAGAGGCGCACGCGGCAGGTTCGCGCGACGTTGCAGAAACTATTGCCGACTCTTCTGGGTATGCAGTCACAGGCGGCGGTGATACCGAATCGGTCGTGAAGAAGTTTGGTTTGAAGGGTCGTTTTTCACATGCATCAACAGGTGGTGGAGCAAGTTTAAAATATTTGGGTTCTAAAAAATTACCCGGATTAGAAGCGCTGGAATAATGGTGTATAATTTATTTATTCAATAATGAATGTTTGTAGGCGAGTGCTCCGGACAATGCATAGCGAAGCTCGCATTGGATGGAGCACGCGCAGAAGCCATTCATCATTAACGCATATTAAAAATAATTGATAGGATATGAAATTAAAACAACTTTTTTCTCGAGAAGTACTTGATTCACGAGGAAACCCTACAGTGGCAGTGCGTGCAGTTTTAGAAGATGGATCGCAAGCAGAAGCAATGGTTCCGTCCGGAGCATCCACAGGCTCGCATGAAGCATTAGAATTACGCGACAATGACAAAAAGCGGTATTTAGGCAAAGGAGTGCTGAAAGCGTGCGCAAACGTCACAGAATTGATTATGCCTGTAGTAAAAAATGTTGATGTGTTTGACCAACGTGCTGTTGACCAAATAATGATTGAGCTTGATGGAACAGAAAACAAATCGAATCTTGGAGCAAATGCTATTTTAGGTGTTTCACTTGCAATCGCACAAGCAGCTGCACGTTCGCAAAAAATGGAGTTATATCAGTACATTCGCAAAGCGTATGCATTGCCGTTTCAAGAATTCCGTATGCCCTATGAAATGATGAATATTATTAATGGCGGCAAGCATGCAGACAGCGGTTTAGATATGCAAGAGTGTATGATTATTCCACAACAGTCGGCACTGCGCGAACGCATTCGCGTGGGTGCGGAAATTTTTCACACCTTAAAAAAAGTGCTCGCAGAACATGGGCATGGTGTGGGAGTGGGGGACGAAGGTGGATTTGCTCCAAAAATGCAACGCAATGAACAAGCACTTGAATTGATAGCAGAGGCTATTCAAAAAGCGGGATATGCATTAGGAAAAGATGTGTGTTTAGGATTAGATGTTGCAGCCTCAGAATTTTATGCTGAACACGTGTATACATTTGATAAAAAACAATTAAACGCAGAAGAGTTATTGAATGTGTATGATCAATGGAAAACCCAGTATGCGTTTATTTTGATTGAAGATGGGCTTGCTGAAGACGATTGGGAGAATTGGCAGAAGATGACAGAGCGTTTTGGAAAAGAACTGACTCTTATTGGAGACGATCTGTTCGTCACTAACCAAAAACGGTTGCAGCAGGGAATTGATTGCAGTGTTGCAAATGCTATTTTAATAAAGTTAAACCAAATTGGCACACTCACAGAAACAATCGATACCATTGTACTTGCACAAAAGAATCAATATAAAGTGATTATTTCTCACCGCTCTGGTGAAACCGAAGATACGACCATCGCTGATCTTGCTGTTGCAGTCAATGCCGATTTTATTAAAACCGGATCACTTTCTCGTTCTGAGCGTATTGCAAAATATAATCGATTAATGGCTATAGACCTGCTGAATGCCGGTGCGCTGTAAAAATTCGACTTTCAAAAAGATGACGTACGGTTTATCACCGTATGCTTGGGGGTTCGATTATGTATACCTTGCGAAGGCAAATGATGGCGTTACTCTTGTGGATAATAATGTCAAAATATACAATTATTAAAGTTTTTACTCGTAGTATAATATAGGTAAAATGCTTGATTACGAATTTTGGTATATCATTTCCATTCCTCTATGTATCATCTTTCTTATTTTTGAAATTCTAAAGAAGACAAGTTGGAAAACAATTTTCTTTCATTCGCTTGTCTTCTTTTATTGTGTTGCTGTAATCAGTATTGTCATCTTTCCGCTTCCTTTTCAGAAAGAATTGATTGAGGATAGTAAAGCAGAATCATTCTTACACAACAATTTTATTCCTTTTCGATCAATTATAGATATTGCTTCGAACAATTCTCTTTTCATTAGTATGAAACAAATTGTTGGAAATACTATTTTGCTTTTACCGTTTGGATTTTTTACGCCGTTTATTTGGCATTCTCTTCATCAGTTTCGGAAAGCATTTTTTGTTGGTCTTTTTACTTCTACAGGAATTGAAATAATACAATTTTGTATATCGTTTATTCTTGGTTTTACCTATAAAATTACCGATGTTGACGACATTATTTTAAATACAGTTGGTTTTATTTTTGGTTATTTTTTTTACAAAATGTTTCAGGCCGGGAGTGAAGATCAGACTAACACATAGTGAGTGGGTTAATTGTGAGTGTGAGAAAGGAGGTGTTACAAAAAAGGGCGATATAGTTTTGAGAATTTTTGCTTGTGTATAAATGATTTTTTTGCTATTCTTCTGTATATGCGTTGCCCATCCTGTCATGTAGAAGATACACGTGTGATTGATTCGCGCGTGATTGAAGATGGTATTGCCATTCGTCGTCGTAGAGAATGTACGAAATGCGAATTCCGTTTTTCTACGTTGGAAGAAATTGAAATTTTGACATTAAGTGTAGAAAAAGCAACAGGAGAAATAGAAGCATATGATAAAGAAAAACTGGTACGAAGTGTGCGTTTGCCATTGCAAAAGCGTCCCATTACACCAACTCATTTAAGACGTATGTTGCAATCCATTGAACAAGAGATTCAAACAAAAGCAAAGCACGACCACATTCGTAGCAGTACCATTGGCGAAATTGTTATGAAATATCTCAAAAAACTTGATAAAGTGGCGTATATCCGATTTGCTTCTGTGTATCGTTCATTTCAAGACCTTGATGAATTTGCTTCTGAAGTAAAAAAACTTAAAAAAAGATCAACAAAAAAATAAATTATGCATTGGCACAAACGACCGAAAAGTGAATATCATCCTAAAAAACGGCTTGGTTTTATTCATGTATATACCGGTGAAGGAAAAGGAAAAACGACGAGTGCGCTTGGAGTTGCATTCCGTTCTGTTGGACACAAAATGCAGGTGTTGATCATTCATTTTATTAAAGGCCATAAAGATTTTGGTGAAGTACTCGCAGCAGAGGAGCGTTTAAAACCCTATGTGGAAATTGCGCAGTTTGGCACACCCGAATCGACCAATCTTCAAGAGCCATCAGCAATGGACAGGTATTTAGCAAAACAAGGGCTTGATTACGCGCGTCGAGCTATGATCATCAAGCGTCCAGATATATTGATTCTTGATGAAATTAACCCTGCAATGGCTCATGGGCTTATTCCAGTCAATGACGTTCTTGATTTTTTGGACAATAAACATCGAGAAACAGAGGTGATATTAACCGGTCGCAATGCACCAAAAGAAATTTTGAATGCTGCAGACTTGATTACCGTAATGACTACTACAAAAAGTCCCTACAATAAGGCAGATTTTACTCCACGAAAAGGAGTGGAACATTAGAGCACAGGTATTGTTTATAGAAAAAGCACCACTATATATCGTGGTGTTTTTTGAACTAAAAGAAGTTATCCACACAATGGTGAATAACAGAATATTTTTGAGGCATTGTGTCCCATATCGAGGTATGTTACAATAGCAAATGTCAGTTGAAATACTATATGTAGTGATTAAAATGTATTTTAGACACTAGATATAGTGTTTTGAAAGAGCGGTACAGAAGGAATTTTGTCTTTATTTTCTATGGAAAATTGTATATTGGGAATCTCATATTTCACTTTTAAATGAACCATCAATTAATTGTAACGACACCTATGACCCAACCTCTCACTGGTCTTCGTCAAAAAGTATTTTTTGATCGATATGCCTTAAAAGATACAGACGGCAATCGCATGGAAGATGTGCCACAAGAAATGTGGCATCGTGTTGCGCGAGCTATTGCCACAGTAGAGAAAACAGCAGAACAACGAAAACAATGGGAAGAGAAATTTTTTACTGCTTTAACTGATTTTAAGTTTGTTCCGGGTGGGCGCATTTTAACCGGTGCAGGTGCTGGAGCAGACTTAACATTTTATAACTGTTATGTGATTCCGTCGCCAGATGATAGCCGTGGTGGAATTTTTGATTCAGTTCGAACAATGGTAGAAATCATGTCTCGAGGTGGGGGAGTAGGGGTCAATCTTTCTTCGTTGCGTCCAAGGGGTTCATATGTAAAAGGAGTCAATGGTACAGCATCAGGATCTGTATCATTTGGTGGGTTATATTCATTTGCAACTGGGCTTATTATTCAGGGTGGCTCCAGGCGCGGCGCGTTGATGTTGATGCTGAATGATGATCATCCAGATGTAGAAGAATTTGTTACCGTAAAACGAACCATGGGTCAAATTACGAATGCAAACCTTTCGGTATGTGTTTCTGATCGGTTTATGGAAGCCGTGAAGCGCGATGCAGATTGGGAATTGCAATGGGGTGGCAAAGTATACAAAACTATTAAAGCAAAACAACTGTGGGATTCTATTTGCGAATCTGCGCATGCTTCCGGTGAACCAGGAGTGGTGTTTATGGAACGTGCAAACAAAGAAGCAAATACGTGGTATTTTGAAAAGCTTGTATGTGTTAATCCTTGTGTTACTGGCGATACGCGTGTTGCCACAAATAAAGGTTTCAAAACAATTCAAGCGTTATATGAATCTCAAGAAAGTGTTGGTGCAGTTATTGATAGCCGTCTTTCTGAACAAAAAACAGCTCCTATTGCTCGCGTTATTCAAACAGGCGTAAAAGATGTGTACCAACTGCATACCGTAGAAGGCTATGAATTAACGCTGACTGCAGATCATCGGGTGCATACACAGCGTGGATGGGTAGAAGCACAACACTTACAGCAGGGTGACGAGATTTTTCTTCTGAATCGCGGAGGAGCTTTTGGAACAGTTGGGGATCAGCAGTGGGGTCAGGTATTGGGGTGGTTTGTTGGTGATGGACATTTTAATGTATCGAAACAAGCGGCTGTCCTTTCATTTTTTGGTGAAGAAAAAAAAGAGCTAGCTCCATTATTTTCTCAGGTTGTCAATCAACATATTGCAGCACGCACAATGAATGCGAATAATAGTTGGAAAGGTAATGTAGATACACATCAACGATCGTATGCGATTGGAGTGGTAGATGTTCCCTCTCGTGATGAAGCGCGTATTTGTTCAAAACAGCTTGCATCACTCATGATCGAATCTGGAATTGTGATGGAACAAAAATTATCTGTGCCAGCCCCTGTATGGGATGGTACAAAAAAAATGCAGCGTGGATTCCTGCAAGGGTTGTTTTCTGCAGATGGGCACGTTTCGGGTTCAGTAGAAAAAGGTGTGAGTGTTCGGTTAACCTCTGTTTCTCTTTCGTTATTGAAAGAAGTGCAGCAACTGTTGTTAAATTTTGGTATCGTCAGCCGAATTTATGAGAATCGAAGAGTACAACAGGTACGTGAGATGCCAAATAGTGCAAAAGAACTCGTACCATATCTTTGCCAGGCTCAGCACGATTTAGTGATTAGCAAGCAGGGAATTCGTGAATTCGAAATGCATATTGGATTTGTGTTGCAAGCGAAACAAGAAAAATTATGTGCATTGCTTGCAAATTATAAAAAACGCGGACCATATAAGCAACAATTTACTGCGACATTTCAATCATTAATATATCGCGGAAAAGAAATGGTGTATGACCTTACAGAACCACTGACACATTCATTTGTTGGAAATGGAATGGTTATCCATAATTGTGGCGAGCAGCCGCTGCCAGCATGGGGAGTGTGTAATTTAGGTGCAGTCAATATTGCTGCATTTGTAGAAGAAAAAATACTTCAAAAAGAAGCATTACGTGAAACAGTGCGAACCGCTATTCGATTTTTAGATAATGTCATTGATGTGACACCTTATTTTTTCAAAGACAACAAAGAATGCCAAATGAAAGCACGCCGTGTGGGCCTTGGAACCATGGGTTTAGGTGACGCATTAATTAAAATGAACATTCGTTATGGTTCTGATGAAGCAGTGGCGTGGTGTGATGAGGTCTATCGACTCGTTCGAGATGAATCGTATCGTATGTCTGTAGAAATTGCGAAAGAAAAAGGCGCCTTTCCTGAATTTGATAGTGAAAAATATGCAATGGGCAAGTTTATTCAACGCCTTCCAGAAGACATTCAACAAAATATTGCAACACATGGGATTCGTAATGCGGTCTTGCTCACCCAAGCACCAACCGGCACAACGAGCATTTTGTCGGGAGTAAGCTCTGGTATTGAGCCAGTCTATGATTTTGCCTTTAAACGGAAAGACAGACTTGGAGAACACATTGTGTATCATCCACTTTATAAAGAATGGAAAGATGCGCATCCGCACGTAGAAGAATCAGAGCGTCCAGAATATTTTGTGACAGCAAAAGAACTTTCACCGCTTGAACATGTAAAAATGCAAGCAGTTGTACAAAAATATACTGATGCGTCTATTTCAAAAACAGTCAATGCGCCACACGAGCACACCATGGAACAAGTACAAGAATTATATATGCAAACCTATACACTGGGGTGTAAAGGAATTGCATATTATAGAGATGGTTCGCGTGATTTGTCTGTATTAGAATCAATTGATACAAGCAACAAGAAACAACAAGAAACAAAAACTGTAAAACAAGAACAAAAGGAGAAAGTGATAGAAGAACAGTCTTCGCATGAAAAATCCGGAGTTATTCCTCCCCAGCCGCGTGTTCGGCCGGAAGTAGTACCCGGTGCAACCTATAAAATCAAAACTGGTTATGGTACTATGTATGTGACCATCAATCATGATTCCAATGGTACGCCGTTTGAAGTGTTTGCAACCATTGGAAAAGCAGGTGGATTCTTTGCAGCAAAATCAGAAGCTATTTGCCGTCTTATTTCTCTTGCATTACGCTCTGGCATTGCACCAGAAACTATTGTTGATCAGTTGCGTGGTATTCGTGGTCCCATGACTGCATGGGGAAAAAATGGCCAAATTCTTTCTATTCCAGATGCGATTGCTCAGGTATTGACCATTCATATGAATTCTGCGCAAGGAAAATTACAATTAGAATTTACTGAAAGCGCAGCGCAATCATCACTGCCACAACAACAGCAAGAAATGCTTTCAGATTCTTCACTTCAACAAGCCACACAAAAAATAACAGTTACAGAAAAGGTCAGCGCAATGCAAAAAAAACCATTTGCTTCTGTTCAGTCATCCTCTTCTATTGCTGATCATGGATTTGCACCAGAATGTCCGCAATGCGGAAGTGTGTTGGCGCTTGCAGAAGGATGCATGACCTGTCACAGTTGTGGATATTCAAAATGCGCATAATTGCATCGGGTATTGTCATCGGTTATACTATTATTACTATTTAAATAAATCAGACAGTATGAAAATATCTCATCCATTCCATTCAGTACAACTTGTTACTGCAATCCTCTTAATCGCCTTTGGAGTAGTTGGAAGATACCTGTTAAAAGATATCCCAAATATTGAAACGATTACCGTTGTTTCACTGCTTGCTGGTTCGCTTTTAGGTGGAGTGTGGACCATTGCCGTGGGTTTGCTCGTTGTTGCAATGAGTGATATAGCGATTGGAAACACCACTATTTTACTGTACACTTGGTCTGCATGGGCAGCAATGGGAATTTTTGGCTGGATAGTACGCAAAAGAGCAAAGCGACCCTTGCGTCATGCACTTGAATTAACCGGAATGGGATTGTTGGGGAATGTATTTTTCTTTGCATGGACCAATTTTGGTGTATGGCATATTGGATGGTTATATCCACACACGATTGATGGACTGATCGCATGCTATGTTGCCGGTATTCCATTTTTAAAATATCAGCTGGTGAGTACAGTATTATTTGTTCCATCTGTTTCGGTCGTAACTCTTGCGCTGTGGAATGTCGCATCCAAACAATCATCAATAGAGGAGCACAAAATTTTGCGCCCATACATTGAATAAATATTCTTTCAGCAAAGGTTTAATAATCAAGAATCATATATGAAAGTGAATCAAGATACTATTTTAGGAGAATTACTTGAAGAATATCCAGGCACAGAAGAAGTGTTACGCAAGTATTTAGGAGAAGCGTATTGTTTAACCTGTCCGGGCAAGATGTTTGATACTGTTGGGAATGGTGCGCTATTACACGGTCTTTCTGAAGCAGATACGGAAAGCATGCTTCAAGAATTACAGCAAGTGGTACAAAATGAAGCAAAACGTGAAGAGAAAGAAGAAGCTAATGATATTGAGGAATAGTGATTGGACGACTCATCCATCAAAAAAATTTATTTTTGGGTATTTTTGATTAGATTGACAGAAAGAAAAATGTCATCTTATAATTCTATAGATACAATAAAAAATCAATTTTTTATGGAAAACACAACATTCAATACAAATAATACACATCGTTCAAATAAAACCATTGGTATTGTGCTGCTTTCAATCATTTTTAGTTTTATTGCAGGAGCTGGCGGAAGTATACTCATAAATTATGCAAAGGGAAGTAGCGTACTCAACGCATTAGTGTCGAATACAAATTCAACGGTTGTATCAAATATTCCAGTGCAAGTAGTGGAAGAATCTTCTGCAACACAAGATGTTGCAGCAAACACCAGCCCCTCTATTGTGAGTATTGTCATATCAAAAGAATTAGAAGAGCGGCGCGGTCGATTAGGAGATGGATTTTTTAATGATCCATTTTTTGATCAATTTTTTGACGTGCCAAGTATTCCGGATAATTCACAAAATAATTCTGATGATGGTGGTTCAAACACCATTGAAGTGGGAGCAGGAAGTGGATTTATTATCTCAGAAGATGGAATGATTGTTACCAATCGACACGTGGTTTCTGATACAAATGCCAGTTATACTGTAGTCTTTGCAGATGGAAAAATCTATGATGCAACAGTGTTGGCGCGCGATCAATTAAATGATTTGGCGCTTATCAAAATTGATGCAACAGGACTACAACCATTAGAATTAGGAGATTCAAGTAAGCTAGCAATTGGCCAAACAGTTATTGCCATTGGGAATACGTTAGGTGAATATCAAAATACCGTTACTCGAGGAATTATTTCCGGATTGAGTCGTACGTTAGGTGGAGAATATAGTGGATTGATTCAAACTGATGCAGCGATCAATCAAGGAAATTCCGGAGGACCGCTATTGAATTTAGAAGGACAAGTAATTGGTATTAATACAGCGGTAGATCGTTCTGGAGAAGGTATTGGGTTTGCAATTCCCATTAATGAAGCAAAGGTAGCAATTGAAAGTTACAATGTCAGCGGACGCATTGTTCGCCCAGCTTTAGGCATTCGATATGTTCCGATTACTCCAGAAGTGGCGCAAGCAAATAATTTGAAATATGAATATGGCGCCTATATTCGTGGTATAGATAATCAGTTTGGAGTGATTCCTGGAAGTGCAGCAGATAAGGCGGGCTTAAAAGAAGGAAATATTATATTAGAAGTTGATGGGAAAAAAATTGATAAAAATCATACATTACCGAGTTTGATTCAGGGTCACAAAGTAGGAGATCAAATTAAAGTGAAAGTATATCGGAATGAAAAGGAAGAGGATATACAGATCACACTCGAAGAACTTCCTCAATCTTCACAGAATCAATAGAAAGGTTTTGATTTTTCAGGAGAGCATGATAAGGTGAAATGTATGGATATTGATGCATTGAAGCAATTACAAAAAAAAGTGTTTGAGACATGGAAATTATTGCATTTGGATGAAACCCAAAAGCGCATAGTGGAATTGGAAAAAGAAACCGCTATTGCTGGTTTTTGGAATAATCAAAAACACGCAAAAAAAATAACTCAAGAACTGAATGATCTTCAAAAAGAATACAATACATGGCAAGTCTTTCGAACAGAGGTACATGACACCATTGAATTTGCAGTCATGGCAGCAAAAGAACATGACCCTATACTGCAGCAAGACATTGAGAAAAAAATTATTGAATTTCAAAAACGGTTTCAAGAATTAGAATTTTATATATTGTTGAGTGGTCCATACGATGCAAACAATGCAATTGTTTCTATTCATGCTGGTGCAGGCGGCGTAGACGCACAAGATTGGGCACAAATGTTACAGAGAATGTTATTACGATTTTGTGAACAGCGTGGATGGTACGTAACTGTATATGATCTTTCTCGTGGCGGTGAAGCAGGTATAAAAAGTACCACATTTCATGTGCAAGGTCGGCATGCGTATGGCTATCTTCAATCGGAAAACGGAATCCATCGTTTAGTACGAATTTCACCATTTGATGCAGAAAAAATGCGACATACTAGTTTTGCGTCGGTTGAAGTCATTCCAGATTTAGGTGACATGCTTGATGTAGACATAAAAGATGAAGATGTACGTATTGATGTATTTCGTTCTGGGGGTCATGGAGGACAGAGTGTGAATACAACTGATTCTGCAGTGCGCATTGTGCATCTTTCTACTGGTATTACCGTTACTTGTCAGAATGAAAAATCGCAGCATCAGAATAAAGCATCGGCAATGAGTATTTTAAAAAGCAAACTTGCAAAAAAATATGCAGACGAGCGTGATGCAGAAGAACGGAAGTTGCGCGGTGAGCATACCTCTGCAGAGTGGGGTAATCAGATTCGTTCGTACGTGTTGCATCCGTATAAAATGGTGAAAGATCATCGTACGAATTACGAAGTGGGAAATCCAGATTCTGTACTTGATGGCAGCCTTTCTGAGTTTATGGAGTCCTATTTAAAATGGAAACAAGAGTTGAATCGCAAGCTCTAGCTATTTCAACTAAAAATTGTTACAATAATTTTTTGGAAGATCATAATTAATTTATACAGGCGTTCTTATACGTAAAACGTCTTTTCATTTATCAAACATATGTGTGGAATTATAGGATATATTGGCACTTCGGAAGCAAAACCCATATTATTAGAAGGGTTAAAACGCATGGAATATCGCGGATATGATTCTGCGGGTCTTGCTATTATTGAACAAAAAAAAGGCCTGGTTCAATCGTTTAAAAAATCTG
>Ga0208373_1002845_pt1 | contig 18109 bp, 17 predicted proteins | sample RifOxyC2_FD_184036 | JGI IMG/M metagenome (GOLD analysis project Ga0208373, IMG submission 184036) | Soil microbial communities from Rifle, Colorado - Rifle Oxygen_injection C2 (SPAdes) | ecosystem: Environmental > Terrestrial > Deep subsurface > Rock core/Sediment | place: Rifle, Colorado... | reverse complement strand
CGGCCGGTAAAGGCTCGACGGTCAATCTGTTGCAGAACATGCTTATTGATGCTGGTTTCAAAGTCGGATCTTATACTTCACCTTTTGCCACCACGACGATAGAAAAGTTTCGCGTCAATCATCACTTAATCGACCCAAAAATACTGCATGACATTTTAAATCAACAAATAAAACCAGCACTAGACAAATATGTCACTTTACATAAAACTGACGTACCGTCTTATTTTGAGCTTTGCACTACCATTGCACTCTTATATGCTGTGCGAGAAAAATGTGACTGGATGATTTTAGAAGCTGGTCTTGGTGGCAGGCACGATGCAACCAATGTCATCCCGGCACCAGTGGTGTCAGCGATCACTAATATCGGTCTAGATCACACCGAAATATTAGGACCAACCAAAAAAGATATTGCCACTGATAAGGCTGGCGTCATAAAAAAAAGCTCTTATTTTTTAACGAGCGAAACTGACCAAAAATTAGTAAATATTTTCAAAAAAACTTGTGCTAAAAAAAGAGCTAAATTTATAGCCTTAAAAAATTTAGCCCAAAATATTAAGGGCGGACAATATTTTAGCACGCCTAAACAAAAAACTAATCTCAACTTAGTTTTAAATATTTTGGAAGTTTTAAACATCCAGCCGAAAAATCCTCAAGAAGTCATTAATAATTTTCACTTAATCTGCCGCCAAGAAATCATCCAGACTAATCCACGAGTTATTTTGGACGGCGCCCACAATGTAGACAAATTAAATAACTTGATTGAATTTATCAAAACCCAAAAGTATCAAAAACTACATTTGATTTTTGGCGCCGCTGAAGACAAACATTATTTACCAGCTTTAAAAAAACTTTTACCCCAAGTAGATTTTTTATACTTAACACGCTTTGATAATCCCTTTAGAAAAAGCGCTTCTTTGAAAACCCTGTTTACGCAATGTGAAATATTGACTACAATTAAGATCAGTGTCTGGCATGACTCGCAACTTGCACTGGAGTCAGCCTTGAAAAACGCCAAGCCAAAAGATTTAGTAGTCGTTACTGGTTCATTCTTTTTGGCTGGTAGCTTACGTGAGCATTGGATAGACGAAGAACAAATAACACAAAAATTAAAAACAAAATAGTGCCCAAAAATAGTAAATACAATCTTCTTTTTAGTCTGATCTTTTTTGCTTTGTTTTTTATTTACTTTGCTGTCTACTCATATTTTTTACGCTTAAACATTACGCTGCTAAATCTAGCTTTTATCGCGCTGTTTAATTTGTCTTATCTAGCTTTATTAAACTTCATCAATCAAAAATGGTGGTATTTACTTTGTCATCTTGGCGTCGCTGTCATGCTATTTTTTGGCTTGATTAATTTTGCTTACTTTCAAGTTTTTGGTAATTTTATCAATATCAGCCTCAACCAGCTCGGGTCCGTCAACTCCGGAATGGTCTATATCTTTAAAGATTTTTATCATCTGGTGCCTGTCTATCTTTATCTGGCTAGTTTATTATTTTTGCTTAGCTTAATCTTGACCTCTGCTATCTATTTACGCATCATTAAAAAAGAAAAAATTGCGAGTTTATTTTTTCAAGATACTAAACTAAATATTTTTATCAATAAAAATTTACACCCGCTAAAAAAAGCTGGAATCGCTATCTTATTTTTCATTTTTATTAACTTTAGTGTTTTTAATTTTGTCACCTATTTACAACAAAACCCTAAAGACAACTGGTGGAAAACTAGCCAGAAAATCAGTGACATTGGTTTTTTGGGAGACTTTTATGAACAAATCTTTAGGCCATTTTTAAAAAGTCGCGTCGACCAAATTAGCCCCGCACCTGTTGAGCTAGCAACTAACAATACTATTTATGAAAAACAATACGCTGTACCAGACGATAGCCTAGCTAAAACAAAATATATTTATCAGACGATTTTACCGGATATTGCCAACTCCACTAAAAAAATAAATACTCTACCAAGTATTTCAGCCAAAACTAATGTGCTAGTGATCCAGCTCGAATCAGTTAGTGATTGGGCGATAAACAACGATCCCTCACCAATGCCCTTTTTAAAATCCTTGATCAAAGATAATATCTCGGTGACTAATTTTCACTCTGATAGCTGTCAGACTATCAATGCCGAATTTTTGTCTTTGTGTAGCTTTTGGCCAGCTTCAGAAAACACCATTAATAATACGGGTCTAAAAAATGATTATAACTGCCTGTCAAGCTTAGTAAAAAATATTGGCTACGAAACTTATTATTTTCATTCTGATTTACCAAACTTTTATAGCCGTGATATCTTATTGCCTAAATGGTCTTTTGATAATATTTACCTGACGCCTTATTTTCGTCAGAAAGAAGATGATGAATATGTCTTCACTCACTCTTTAGACGTCTTAGCTAAAAGTACCAAACCATTTTTTGCCTATGTCTTAAGCTTTACTACTCATAGTCCACACAATCAGGAATTAATAGACTATAATCTAGCCAAAAATAATTTGAAAATTACACCTTGGCATAATCAACTCAATACTGAATACGTAGATTTATTAAATAGCAAAAAATTTCTTTACGAGGATCAAGAAACAATTGAGAATTATTTAGGCTTTTTAAAAACCACTGACGATGCCTTGAGAACTACTTTCAAAAAAATGTCTGACTTAAACATGTTAGATAATACTTTGATAGTGATTTACAATGATCACCGTTTTTATAATTTCTTCACTGAAGACTTCAAAGGCTTTGAAAATTATAATCTCATGCCTTTTGTCATCGTCACTCCAAAAAAAGATAAAGCGGTCCTTCAAAATCTTGCTTCGCAAATAGACATTGCCCCGACTATTTGGCATTTACTAAATCAAAGTGAAGCTAATATGCCGGCTAATTTTATGGGCACAAGTTTATTTTCTCCAAATTATAGTAATCAAGTTTTAAATAAATGTTTAGATAACGTTTATTATCTCAATGAAGATGTCTTAATAGAAGGCAGCAACAAGTCTGAGCTATATAATGTTTCAGAAAATTTCACTAATATTAGCCCAAGCAAGAAAAAAAGTATGTTAGATTGGGTCAAAAAATTAGTAACTAGCAGTGATCAAGCTTTAAAAGAAAACAAGCTAAAACCCTAGACTCTTGTCAACTCAGGCTTTTTATTGTATAGTTCGACACTGAATAAGCTATAAACTAAAAATATGCAAGATTTAATCATCGTCGAGTCACCAACCAAAGCCAAGACTATCAAGGGCTTTTTAGGCAAAGACTATAAAGTCGAGTCTAGTTTTGGTCATGTCCGTGACTTACCTAGCAGCAAACTTGGCGTTGATGTCGAGCATAATTTTGAGCCAAGTTATGTCGTACCGGCTAAAGCTAAAAAACGCGTCAAAGAGCTACAAGATTTAGCCAAAAAATCTAACCTAGTATATTTTGCGACTGATGAGGACCGTGAAGGTGAAGCGATCAGCTGGCATTTATTACATCTGTTAAAAACTCCCAAAGACAAGGCTAAAAGAATTGCTTTTCATGAAATTACTAAAAAAGCGATTTTAAAAGCCATTGAGCATCCTCGAGAATTAGATTTAAATTTAGTCGATGCTCAACAAGCGCGTCGTGTTTTAGATCGTTTAGTGGGCTACAAGCTTTCTCCGCTTTTATGGAAAAAAGTGGCTAAAGGTTTGTCTGCTGGTCGCGTACAATCAGTCGCCTTGCGTCTGATAGTTGAGCGTGAACAAGAACGCGATAATTTTGTCAGTCAAGAATACTGGAGCGTCGAGGGTGAAGCCCATAAAGACAATAATGATTTTAAAATAAGTTTGTGGAAAAAAGATGATCAGACTTTACAAAAGTTTGACCTCGATGAAGCAGCGGCTAAAATTGCCGTCGAAGAAATCACACCAAGTACTTTAAAAGTAGTGAACATCGAAGCCAAAGAAAATCTAAAAACTCCACCAGCTCCTTTTACTACCTCAACTTTACAACAAGAAGCTAATCGTCGCTTTGGCTACTCTGCCAAACAAACTATGATGCTCGCTCAACAGCTCTATGAAGGTATAGATATAGGAGAGCATGGTAGCACTGGTTTGATCACTTACATGCGTACTGACTCTAAAAATTTGTCAGAAGATTTTGTCACTGAAGCCATCGACTACATCAAACAAAACTTAGGTGAAAAGTATGCAGAAAACGGCGGTCGTGTCTTTAAGAAAAAAGCCAAACTTGCTCAAGAAGCTCATGAGGCTATCCGTCCAACTGAAGCCAATAATGCTCCAGAAAAAATCAAAGACTTTTTAGATAGCAAACAATTCAAGCTTTATCAACTGATCTGGCAAAGAGCCTTGGCCTCGCAAATGACTGATGCTAAAACCGAAGTAACTTGCGTGGAAATAAAAGCCGAAAAAACTAAGTGGACTTTACGTGCCACTGGCTCCATAACTATTTTTGCTGGCTGGCAAATCATTTATCAAAATAATTCTGATGATGAAGAGCTACCAGCTCTAGAGGTCAATGATATCATCAAGCTAAAAAACCTCGACTCTGTCCAACACTTTACTACACCACCAGCTAGATATTCTGAAGCTGGCCTGGTCAAAGATATGGAAAAACTCGGCATTGGCCGACCATCTACTTATGCACCAACTATAGCTACCTTAGTCTTGCGCAAATATGTGGAGAAAATAGAAAAACGTTTAGCACCAACGGAAATCGCTAAAGTAGTAAATAAATTGTTAGTAGAAAATTTTGCTGATATCGTTGACTACAATTTTACCGCGGAAATGGAAAATGATTTAGATAAAATTGCTGATGGCAAAAAAGCCTGGCAACCTATTATTAAAGCTTTTTATGAACCTTTTATGAAAAACCTAAAAGAAAAAGATCAAGATTTAGACAAAAAAGAATTAACCGAAACAGCCACCGATGAAGTTTGTGATAAATGTAATAGCCCGATGGTGATCAAGCTGGGACGCTTTGGCAAATTTTTAGCTTGTACTAATTATCCAGAATGTAAAAATACTAAACCACTTGGCGATGATGGCAAACCAGAAGAGCCAGAAGTAATAGAAGAAAAATGTGAAAAGTGTGGCAGTGCCATGATTTTAAAACACGGACGCTTTGGAAAATTTTTAGCGTGCTCAAACTACCCAGAGTGTAAAAGTACTAAAGCGATCCAAAAAGAACTTGGCGTCAACTGTCCTAAGTGTAAAAAAGGACAAATGGTAGAGAAAAAAAGTAAACGTGGCAAAGCTTTTTATAGCTGTGATCAATATCCAAAGTGCGAACACGCTGTCTGGACTAAGCCAACTGGTGAGCTTTGTCCGCAATGCCAACAACTATTATTATTTGCCGCTAAAGACAAAATAAAATGTGAATCTTGTGAATTCACTAAAGACGCCGAAGAATAACCCCGAGACCCTTCGACAAGCTCAGGGCTTGGGGTGACAATATAAAATTAAAAGATAAAATTAAAAGCCGCTCTCCAATTTCTCGGGGCGGCTTTTGTATTTCAACGAAGTTGAACGCTAGACGCTGATGGCCTCGATGGGCATATCCAGCTCATCATACACGGAATGCAATTCGTGAAGCATGGCATAGCCGGCAAAAGTCGGCTCAGCACCAGAGCCAGGAGAAAAAACATGGCACAAGTTATGTGCGTTGGGTCCAGTCATCAGACGAACCCCCCGACCCTTGTAGCCAACAAGCCATCCCTGTGTCCGATGTTGTACGGCTGCTGCTGCGGTCATGTGAGTCTCCTTTTGATGCTCGGGGAAATGCCAGCCATGTACGTCACAGAACGCACGAAGTTTGGCATCCAATTCCCCAATCAAGTCCCAAATCGTGTCCAACTCTGTTGCGATTACCAACTTGTGTCTCCTCGTTGAAATGTTGACAAAGAACCGTTAAGGCATGATATTAACACAAAACCGTCAAATAGTCAACAGTATTGACTGATCTTGCTATTTTTACTATAAAATATTAAGATAAACAAGCGTAAACAAAATGATTACTTTTGAAGACTTAAAGAAAATATTAATCACCGACTATCAAGATGAAGACATTAATACTGTCATCAAAGCTTTTCATTTTGCCTCTGAAGCGCATCGTGGCCAAAAAAGACGCACCGGCGAAGACTATATTTATCACTGTCTAGCTACGGCTTACAATCTAGCCCAGATGAAGATGGATATCCCCTCGATCACAGCCGGCTTATTACATGACGTGCCAGAAGACACCGACTTTAGCCTCGATGATGTCAAAAATAATTTTGGCAAAGAAGTCGCTGAACTAGTAGCTGGCGTCACCAAGCTTGGTACTTTAAAATATCGTGGTTTAGAAAGATATGCCGAAAATTTACGCAAAATGTTTTTGGCAATGTCCAAAGACTTACGCATCATCATCATTAAGCTAGCTGATCGTTTGCATAACATGCAAACTCTAGAAGGCGTCAGAGAAGAAAAACGTTTGCGTATAGCTCAAGAAACTTTAGAAATTTATGCACCGATTGCCAATCGCTTAGGCATGTTTGAAATCAAAACTCGTCTAGAAGATTTAGCTTTTCCCTATATCTATCCGAGTGAATATCTTTGGGTTTCAAATCTCGTCAAAGATCGCTTGAAAACCGAAACAAAATATATCGACAAAATCCAACACTTGGCCCAAAAAGATTTAGTCAAAAATAATATTCATTATTTACAAATCAAAGGACGAGTAAAAAGTCTTTTTAGTATTTACCAAAAACTTTTACACAAAGGAAAAGATTTAAATAAGGTCTATGACTTGATTGCCCTGCGTATCATCGTCCCTGATGTGATCGATTGTTATAGTGTCTTAGGCATCATCCACAAGCGTTGGACGCCTTTAAAAGGCCGCGTCAAAGACTATATCGCCCAACCAAAACCAAATGGCTATCGCTCACTGCATACTTCGGTCTTTACCGAGTTTGGTAAAATCGCCGAGATCCAAATCCGTAGCCAAGCCATGGATGAAGAAGCGGAGTTTGGTATCGCGGCTCATAGTCGCTATAAAGAATTAAAAAACATTGATAGTAAAAAAAATCCACCCACTTGGGTCAAACATTTATTAGAAATCCAAAAAAGCATCACTGACAATGTCGAGTTTATCAAACACGTTAAAAATGATTTATTTTTAAATCGTATCTTTGTCTTTACCCCTAAGGGCGATGTGATTGAATTACCAGAAAATGCTACTCCACTAGACTTTGCTTTTCATATCCATACTGATATCGGCAACAAATGTGTCGGTGCGAAAATCAACGAACAAATGGTCTCTCTCAATCACGCTTTAAAATCTGGTGATGTAGTAGAAATTTTGATAGACAAAAATAGAAAAAAGCCAAATCCTGATTGGCTTAATATCGTCATTACTACCGCCGCTAAAGATAAAATAAGAAACCAGTTGAGAAAATAAAAATATCGCCGCAAGAGTATTTTTTCAAAGTTTGTGATATAATGTTATTAAGTTTAAAAAAATTAAAAAATAATAAAAATGATGCAAGATTCAAACGCTCAAAATAATGAGCCTATAAAAAATGCAACCCCGCCCTGGATGGTAGTTTTAATGATTGTCATCGCCGTGCTAGCTATCGGTAGTATAGTTTATACTTGGCAAAATTCTGGCTCGAAAGATACGACTAAATCATTACAAGAACAAATCACAGTATTACAAAATCAAATCACTCAGCTACAACAAATACAAGCCAACCAAAATACACAATTAAATACTACTGTGGAAAATAATCATGAAGAAACTGAAAATAATAGTCTGGTGTATACTAACACAAAATATGGCTTTACTTTAACTTTCCCCGAGACGTGGAGAGGCTATGTTACAAAAAACAATAATACAAGCTACACCTCTATTCTTTTTGGTTTACCACTAAGCTACCAAAACGATGTATTTAGTATAGAAGTCTTAACCAAAAGTGCTTGGGAGGACAAAAAAGCTGCTGGGGGTGGCTACACAAGTTATCTAGGTGAGAACGATCAATATGTTTTTGCTTATACGACTGGCATGCTTGATGTTCCTAGTGAATTTAATACGATGAGAAGAGCGCTAGAAAAAGAAGTGAAAAATATCATTCTAACATTTAAAATTACTAAATAAAAAATTCATTATTTTTTTAAAACCCCCGGCATCCGCCGGGGGTTTTGTTTGTCTTAAACTAATAACCACCTCGCAGGTGAAATCGACCTTCGAGGTCGATTTTTTGGCCAAAATAAAACAAAAAACTTGATCAACCCGACGGGTTACCCGTCGGGTTGTTTTTGTTATCTTATTTTTTAGAATAAAAAAAGAGAGCGGGTCAGACTCTCGTTCCCATTACATGGGTTTAGCGACCAGGAATTTTAATCCTTGATGAAACGAACGGGCGTGTCATAGGGACCGAAATGAAACTTGATCTGACAATTGCTATCAAGGCTGACCAAGTTCAGATAAACACCTGGACCCTTTGCAGGCAAAAGTGCATCTAAAACTGGCAACTCTTCGACTCTGACAGACCCCCAGCTAACAATTTTGACGCGATGTTGCAGTACCTCCAGGAATTCTCTCCGAATCCTGCACCCACAAAATGCCCATCGAAGAGCTTCACTGGCGTGAACTAGATGACCAGGGTTACGCATCTGTGCCAAATCATTCACGATCTGGTCAAGGATGATTTGAGCGTTCTCAACCGTCAACATCTTGTTTGTCCTCCAAATAAAATTCTTGGTGGTTAAGGAACTGTGCAATATATCATATATTCATAGTATTGTCAAGTATTTTATGCAATAAAGACTATATTTAGTCTAATATTAGATAAAATAAAATACCCCCGCAGGGGTATTTTATAAAAAGTTACTAACTTAATTTCTCTAAAATATTTCTTAATTCTTCATGCGAGAAAAAGTCTATTTTGATTGAGCCTTTATCAGCATGTTTCATGATCTTCACTTTAGCTCCTAGATTACGGCTTAGTCTATCTTCCCAAGAAGTAAGGATCGGATCTTTGGCGGCTTCTTCTTTTATTTTATCAGCCTTCTTTTTACCAAGATCTTCTAGCTGATGGACGCTAAGATTGCTGTCTAAAATCTTTTTAAAGATTTTTATCTGCTCCAGTTTACTGGGATAGCCGACGATGGCTTTGGCATGAGAAAAAGTGATTTGGTTGTCTCGTAAAGCTTCTTGGATCACAATCGGTAATTTTAAAATACGTAAATATTGAGCTACTGTGGCGGCACTGCGTCCTACCTGTTCAGAAATTTGCTCACGAGTCAGACCAAACTCCTCTTCTAGCCGACGATAGCTCTCGGCTTCCTCTAAGGGATTGAGATTATGACGCTGGACGTTTTCAATGATGGATAATTCTAGCTTATCTTTATCAGAAGCCAAGCGGACTATCACTGGCACTTCAGACATATTTAATAATTTCGCGGCGCGTAGACGACGCTCACCAGCGATGAGCTGATAGCCATCGTACTCCTTGGTCACTACGAGTGGCTGGATGATGCCGTGTTTTTTGATACTAACAGACAACTCCTCCATTTTTTCTGGATCAAAATGATTACGTGGCTGATAAGGATTCGTTTTGATCAAATTAACATCAATGTATTGAATTCTTTCACCACTTATTTTATCTTGATCTTGAGCTGCTGCCGTATTTACATCTTCTGCGTAGCTTGTTTTTTTATTAGGGATCAATGACCCCAAACCTCTGCCTAAACTTGACATATTTGTTTGTATTTTTAACTAATGATGATTTCTTGTGATAAACGACGATAAGCTCTAGCGCCTGGTGAGCCCTGATCATAGTCTCTGATAGTTTTTCCAAAAGACGGTGCTTCGGCTAGTTTGACATTGCGCGGGATAACCGAGCGAAAAATTTTATGCGGAAAGTGACGATAAATTTCTTCAAAAACTGCTTGCGATAATTTATTTCTGGAGTCATGCATAGTCAAAACTGCACCTAATACTTTTAATTCTGGCTGTAAATTATCTCTGATCAAATCAATCGTACTTAAAAGTTGACCTAAACCTTCTAGAGCATAATATTCGCACTGGACGGGAATCAAAATTTCGTTAGCGGCCACTAAGCCATTGATAGTCAGCAAGCCTAAAGACGGCGGATTATCGATCAAAATAAAATCATAGAGATCGATCACCTCTCTTAAATTTTCTCGCAAACGAAACTCTCTATTATGTTGGCCGACTAGATCAATGGCCGCACCAGCCAAGTCTGGTGTGGAAGGTAAAAGGTGTAGATTATCACTATGAGCCTTGACGACTTGCTGGACAGTGGTCTGGGGCTCTAATAAGACTTCATAAAGGCCTTGGGTTAAAATCTTAGTGTCAAAACCAAAACCAGAGGAAGCATTGCCCTGGGGGTCAATATCTATCACTAAAACACGCTTACCAGCCTCAGCTAAATAAGCAGCTAAATTAACAGTGGTCGTGGTTTTGCCCACTCCACCTTTTTGATTGACGATCGCTATTACTCGTCCCATACAAGGCTTATTATAGCGAATTTTGGCAAAATAAACAAACCAAAACTTGCCCCGAGTTTATCTCGGAGACTATTTTTTTTGATAAGTCCAAGTCCCCCATAGCCAACCAACTAAATAACCAGCAATGCCTGCTGTGATAAAAAGAAATTTTGAATAATAGTCTAAATAAAATTGCGAAAAAATAATAACAGCCACGATAGCAAAACTCAGGCCTTTTAAACGATAAGACAAAGTCCACATGCGACGACTAACTACTTGTTCTGGTTTATTCATGTAATTGTTTTTGCCAATCTTTAATACTCTCCAAAAATTCTGCTATTTTATCTTTGCTAAGATTTTTTTCTGAAGGCATGTCTAAAGTCAAGGGATTTATTTTAGTACCATTTTGTACGATTTCAAAATGCAAATGCGGGCCAGTCGAAAAACCAGTGGAACCAACCGCACCAATCACATCACCTTGTTTTACTTTGGTGCCAACTTTGACATAAATTTTTGACTGGTGAGCATAATTACTAGAGTAAGTACTATTATGTCTAATAGAAGTCAAATTACCATAACCAGCTCTACTCCAGCCGGCATTTGTCACCACACCGTCACCAATTGCCCTAATCGGCGTACCGATAGCGGCGGCATAATCGATTGCCCGATGTCCGGTAGCGACATTAAAGGCTTCGACATATCTACGGCCTGTCGTAAAGCCAGAACTAATGTAACGAAAGTTAACCGGATTTTTCAAAAACATTTTCTGTAAAGATTCACCGGTGAAATTATAATAGCCGTCTATCTCGCTACCATCAGCATCTACCCCTTCTTTAAAATAATAGCCTTCTTTTTCCTGACCATCATTATTAAAAACCGCGGCCAAAATTTTTCCTGGCATGACATACTCTCCATCACGATAACGCTCTTCATAAATAAACTTATAAGTATCGCCTTCCCGAATGCCCATACCAAAATCTACTGTCCAAGCAAAGACATCAGCTAACTCGATAATAGCGCGTTCGTCAATATGCTGATCAAGCGCTGACTGATAAAAAGAAGAAGTGATAGTCCCAGAGGCTATTTTTATCCTCACCTCATAATCAATCGTTTTTAATTCCGCCTGCCAAATATCACTGACTTTATTTAAAATCAATTCGGTTTCTGAATTTGTCTGATAAATCATTTTGTGAAAATCACCAGTCTGCTTATCAAAATAAAATAAAATACTTTTGCCAGCTTTGATCCGAGCTAGATCATAGACATCTTTAGTAGCGGCTAATAATTCTTGGGTGGAGCTTGAGACACCAGCGGCTTCTGTAATATCAGAAAAAGTCATGCCCGACTCAATATTAACAACCACCTCATTATCAGGTGAAACTTTGACAGCTGCTTGCCTAGCACTTTCTTCACTATTAGCAAAAAGTAAGACTTTGCCAGCAAAAAAAGCCATTATGGCTAAGATTAGGATAAAAACTAGATATTTTGGATTTTTCATATAGTATCTATAATAATAAATAAAAAATGCCTTTTAGACAAGTCAAAAGCCTTGGTGCTATACTTTAGCTAATGCTAGATAATCATAAGAACATAATTTTTGCTTTAACTTTAAGTATGGTTTTTATCGGCTGTTTTATTTTTTTACAAAACAAACCAGAAACATCCATAGAAAATCCGACTACTTTGACAATAAATAAAAAAGCAGCAGTAAAAAAAATAAAACCTGATTATGTCCGAGCGATTTATTTGACGGCTAATTCAGCTGGCTCCGAAAAATATAGAGCAAATATTATCACGGCTATGAAAAATAGTCGTATCAATTCTGTGGTCATCGATGTCAAGGATTACTCTGGCTATATTTTGTATGCTAGCCAAGTAGCAGAAGTAAAAAAAATCAAAGCTACTAAAAATAGCTTAAAAGATGTAGCTCAAGTTTTAGCTGATTTTCATGAAGCAGGGATATATGTGATAGCTAGACAAACTGTTTTTCAAGATCCAGTCCTTGCTCATGCTCGACCAGATTTAGCTTTTAAAAATCTCCAAGGCGATATCTGGCAAGATCACAAAAATTTAGCTTGGCTCAATCCGGCTAAGCAAGAGGTTTGGGAATATAATCTAAAAATATCCGAAGAATTAATTAGTTTAGGTTTTGATGAAATTAATTTTGACTACATGCGCTATCCGAGTGATGGCAACATGGCCAATCTAAACTACGCCATGCCGGAAAATAAAACACGTGTGCAAGTGATGTCAGAATTTTATAAATTTTTAGCAGAAAATTTAGCAGAAAAAATACCGATCTCTGTCGATATGTTTGGCCTAGTGATGGATCACACTGATGATGAATATGATTTGAGTATTGGCCAGCGTCTGACGGAAGCGGTAAAATATTTTGATTTTGTTTATCCGATGATGTATCCCTCACATTATCCACTGACTTATTTGGGCTTCACTAACTCCGCTGAACATCCAGAACCAGTCATTAGCTATGGCCTCAAGATCAGCCAACCTGCTATAGAGGGCTCTAGAGGCAAAATTCGGCCGTGGCTACAGGCTTTTGACCTCGGAGCCACTTATGACCAAACAAAAATAAACGCCCAAATTGAAGCCACAGAGACCGCCACAACAACAGCGGGCTGGGCTTTATGGAACGCTCGTAACTATTATCCGGCCTACATCTTTCAAAAATAAAGGCCGCCCTGAGCGAAGTCGAATGGGCCTCTTATATCTTTAGTGAGACGCCGACTGGGCAGTGATCAGAACCCAAGACTTCTGGTAAAATTACTGCTTGTTCAATATTTTTTAAAATATTTTGAGATACACAAAAATAATCTATGCGCCAACCAACATTTCTTTCTCTTGCACCCGCTCGATAAGACCACCAAGAATATTTGACAGTTTGTGGATGTAGCTCACGAAAAGTATCTTTGAAACCTGAATTTAAAAATTTATTCATCCAGTCTCTTTCTTCTTGAGTAAAGCCGGGATTACCAATATTATCTTTAGGACGAGCCAAATCTATTTCATTATGCGCGACATTTAAATCTCCAGTGACAATTACTGGTTTTTTTGTTTCTAGTTTTTTTAAGTGCGCTAATAATTTATCACTAAATTTTATTTTAAAATCTAAGCGAGATAATTCATGGTTAGCATTAGGAAAATAAATATTGGCTAAATAATATTTGCCGATGTCTAAAATCAAAATCCGACCTTCGTCATCCCAAGCTAAATCGCTTAACCTTTCTACTTTCAAATTATCTTTCACAAGACAAGCTGTGCCACTATAACCAGGTCTGATAGCCGGATGCCAAAATTCTTGGTAACCAGCAAAATCAAAAACCTCTTTGGCACGGGCTGTTTCAGAAATCTTTATTTCTTGCACGCACAAAATATCTGGCTGATATTTTTTTAAAAATTGCACAAAACCTTTTTTGACCACTGCCCTGATACCGTTGACGTTCCAAGAGATTATTTTTAAATTTGGCATATATTATATTAAATTATTTTTTATCGTCATCAAAAAATTCATAATAAGATAAAATTGACATTGCTCCGAGCAACATCCAAAAAAATAATTCCTCAAAAGGGAAAGAAATGTTAAATAAAGTAACAATGCCGATAAAATCTTTGCCGGGAAACATCCATTGATTTAAAGTAATAGCGGTCAATTCATATATAATGGCTAAATAAAAAAAGTAAACACCAGTTTTTACAAATTTTGTAATAATGTTAGGAAATTTATTAAATACTAAAGTGATTGGTATAATAGCCATCACAGTTCCAAATAATAAATAAAAATATCTAATATGTAACCACGCTTTATTTGTAAAAAAAACTACAAAAAATGTAACTAAAACAGATAAAAAATATAAATATAAATATTTTAATCTTGGTTTATAAAGCACATCTTTAAATTTATGCTCTAAAAAGTATTCATAATAAGCAATGATTAAATAAGTATAAATAAAAAACCAAATGATTATATCAATGGTAACAAAACCAAGTATTCGGTAATCAAAAATTGAGTTCATCACTAGCCAAGTGCCGGTAATTTCACAAATGTAATCAATCACAATGACAATCAGTAAAGCTGGCAAAGAAAAAAGTAACATTTTCTTAACCATTTTTTTATTTCTATAAGATAAATATAAAGCTGGTAAAGCTAAAAATAATAGCATGGAAATAAAAAAATTTGCTTGTATGACCAATGAAACAATAGCAGCTATGATTGGCCATAAAAACATAATAATTTTATCTACCTTTATTTGACGATTCGTCTTCATGTTTTTTATATTTATTTTAAGTTCCCCTCCCGCCCCGCGTCGCGGGGCGGGGTATAAATAGACTGTTAGTTACTTACTTAAGTAGCCGCCATCAACAATAAGAGTGACTCCGGTAATAAAACTAACGTCGTCAGATACTAGAAATAAAACAGCTTTTGCTATTTCTTCGGGTCTAGCAAATCTACCAAGCAAAATTTTGTCCGTTTCACTTTTAACAAAATCTTTTGGCAGATCTTTGTTTATATCTGTATCTACCCAGCCAGGAGCAACCGAGTTGACACGAATAACTGGCGCTAATTCAGTAGCTAAATTTTTTGTTAAACTAATCACTCCAGCTTTTGAAGTATCATAATCTATAGACTCTGGATTTAAACTATCGATACCATTGGTAGATGAAATATTTACAATTCTGCCATAATTATTTTTTAACATAAGCTCAGAAATATATTTAGAACATAAAAAAGTCCCGATTAAATTCACATTTAAAGTCTGTCTCCACTGATCTACTGTTCGTTCTTTAAAAGGTACATCAAAAACAATACCAGCATTATTGACTAAGATGTCAATTTTACCAAATCGTTCAATAACTTTTTCAACCATTTGTTTGACTTGGTTTTCCTCTGAAACATCAGCTTGCATAGCAATAGCTTCGCCACCATTTTTCTTTATTTCTTCCACCACCTGCTTAGCAGCTGTTTCATTTTTGATATAATTAACCACAACCTTAGCACCCTCTTTAGCAAATAATAAAGCAGTAGCTCTACCAATACCGCGACTTGACCCAGTAATAAGGGCGATTTTATTTTCTAATTTCATAGTTTGTTTATAGATTAAATTATTTATGATATTTTTTAAAAAATTATTGAGGCGCTAAAACAAACCCTACGACTTAAGGATCAAATTTTCCAAAACATTGATTTTAGACTTCGATGATGAATTGGCTGTGATTTTTCACCTCACCAACTTTCACATCGATACTTTTTACCTTTGACCAAGGAGAACCATTTTTACACCAAGCGATAAATTTGTCTAAAACCGCTGACTCTTGTTCGACTTCTAAATAAACCGAATCATCTGTCTGATTTTGGACAAAGCCCTTGATGTTTAATTTTTCTGCTTGGCACTTCGCAAAATATCTAAAACCAACACCTTGCACTCGACCGGATACTTTGATTTGTAAATTTTTAAGCATAGCCCCGGAATTTAGGTGCTTAACTATTGATTAGTTTAACAAATAGCTGATAAAAAAACCACCCCTTGCTTTTTTATTGGCTTTTTAGCCAAACTATAATATAATAAGTAGTAGTTCATCCCCCGCTTTCCCCGCATACGCGGGGATCAGGGAATAAACCAAAGTTAAAAAATGAACCAAACGACCTCGAAGGTCACCTGCGAGGTGACCTTCGAGGTCATGAAAAAAAATATATGAAAAATACACGTTATCTTCTGGCTGCTTTGGTGCTAGTTTTGATCATAGTTTATGCTGTGATGACTTGGCAAAAACCAAACACTAATCAACCAACAGACAACAATAATAATCCCCTAGATCAAAATGGTTTAAGTTTAAAAATTAAAAAAGTAGCCGCTGAAGCTTTCGGCTCTTTGACTTATCAAATAGTCAGCGGCGATCAAAATCTAACCGAAAGTAATAGCCAAAGAAATGATATGGCTGTAGCCATGCCTAACGCTACTAATGCCGGAGGATTTGTTGATGGCAAAATGATAGCCCCAGATAGCATGCCGATCTATCAACCAACTTATTATCAATATGTTTATCAAGGTGATGAATTTAGTTTAAACGATGAAGAATTAGCTGTTTTAAAAAGAATCAAACCTGCCTCGCCAAGTCAAGGCGGGGGCGAAAATGCGAAAAATAATTTTGGTAACTTTAATCTAGGCTTATTAAATTTAAATAGCTTTGCTGATGCTGGATTGAATAATTTTAATATTGTTCAAGACAAAAAATTTGGCTATTCACTTTATATTAATCTTTTTGAAGGTAGTATTTCTTTGAGTGAAAACTGGGCAAAATGGTACGATACAAACTATGCTCCTCGCGAATTCAAAAATACTGATATCCCAGCTGACGATGCTATCATTGCTTTAACTGATAATTTTTTAGCCGAACACGACATCGATGCTAAACTTTATGGCCAGCCAGAAGTCCAGAAAAATAACTACAACCTCATGCTACCGATGGCTAAGGCAGAAGATACTGCTGTATCTAGCATCTATCCAGTTTCTAATAGTGTTTCAGTGATTTATCCACTCTTACTTGACGGCAAACAAATATATGATGATTGGGGTAATAAACAAGGCTTACAACTAAATGTCAATTTAGAATTTAATAAAGTTAGCTCCCTTTATAATTTAAATACCCAAAACTACCAAAGCTCAAACTATAAAATGGAAACCGATAAAGAAAAAATTTTAAAACTCTTACGAAACGGCAGTATTTATCCTTATTATAACTATCAAGAAACTGATACTAAAATCGTAGAGATTCCAGTCGGCACCCCAAAGCTCCAATATGTCCGCACTTGGCAATACAAAAATAATATTAACGATGAATTATTAGTACCAGCCTTAGTCTTCCCGATTTTAAATCCACAAAATTCAGACAATCCATACAAGACTAGTGTGGTTATACCCCTTGCTAAAGACATCATTGATCAAGCGCAAAATCAAAACAACGGTGGTGGCCCAGTCCGAGTGATGGGTGGAGCAGCTGAATAAAAACACTCTCTTTTTCTCCTATACATCAAAAAACCTCCGCGAAGCGGAGGTTTTTTCTTGTCCTATATAATCACACTACATTTTATTGTCACATTGTTTACATGTGCCTTTGTGAGCGAATAACTCATAAACAGCTGCTAAACCAACTAGAACATAAACTATCCTAGAAAGCATCACATCTTGGCCACCAAATAAAACGCCGATATCCCAAGCAAATAAACCTACTAATAACCAGTTTAAACCACCAACTACTAATAAGATCAAAGCTACCATATGAAGTCCCTTCATATACTCACCCCCTCTCTTTTTAAAAAGATAAGAACTATTTATATTATAATTTTTTTAAAAAAAATTAGCAAGTAAATTTTTTAAACCGAGCCATGTAAATAAGCTAGGCGTTTTGGTTCTGGCAATCTCTCGATCGCGTATCTCAAACTAGTTCTCGGCATAGTCTTATAATGTTCATCTAAAAATTTTAGCAAAACTTTTTCATCTACTCGCTTACCCACTTCTCTAAGCATCCAGCCGACTGCTTTATGAATCAAATCATGCTTGTCGTGCAATAAAATTTTTGCGATTTTCAAAGTCTCTTCAGATTTTTTATGATAAATATCATCGAAAGTTGCTAAAA
>Ga0208373_1002844_pt1 | contig 18112 bp, 15 predicted proteins | sample RifOxyC2_FD_184036 | JGI IMG/M metagenome (GOLD analysis project Ga0208373, IMG submission 184036) | Soil microbial communities from Rifle, Colorado - Rifle Oxygen_injection C2 (SPAdes) | ecosystem: Environmental > Terrestrial > Deep subsurface > Rock core/Sediment | place: Rifle, Colorado... | reverse complement strand
CCCCGCCGCGGGAGTGAACAGCAGCCCTTAAAAGCGCTTTCGCCTGCGCCAGGTAAACGCCGTGGAAAGCTTCGACTGCCCTGGCGCCTTTCATTTCAAGATCGGGGTTTACCTGCGGCGGGAGGTTGAAAAAAAGCGGGAGTTTGTCCGCGCCCACGTCAAGCAGCCGGACCGTTACCGGTTTCCCGCCGTTTGGGCCGGCAGCTTTTTCAAGCACATACTTGTACATGTCGTACTGTTCCTGCTCCGTGGGCGGGTTTTCGCGTTCCAGGAAAAGGAATTCCGTCCTGAGCAGGCCGATGCCGTCGTGGTTGAAATCCTTTATCGCCTCGAGTTCCTCCGGCACGCTTATATTAAGTTTCAGTTTTACCCGGAGGTCTGTTTTTGTTTTCGGCGGTATATGCGCCTTTAGGGCGCATGTTTGCCTGCGTTTGTTGTATTTCTCTATTTTTTCATCGTAATGCTTTTGTGTTTGTTCGTCAGGGCAGGAAATTACCCTGCCGGTAAAACCATCAACAATAAGGTTGTCGGTGCACTGGAAATTTCCATCTATTTCTATCCCGAAGACCATCGGCACACCGAGCGATTGCGCCAGAATCGTGGCATGGGTGGTGTAACCGCCTTCCTTTGTAACAAACGCCAGCACGTTTTCCCGCGGAATATTGAGTACCATGTATGGCGTGAGGCGTTTTGCCACGACAATCACCGGGTGTTTCTCGCCCTCGGGGCATTCAAAATGCCCGCTTAAGCCGGTGAAAGATGCGATAAGCCGGTTCCTTAAATCGGCGAAATCATGCGCGAGTTCCTGGAAATGCCCCTGTTTTGTCTTGTAGATGTTTATGTATTGCTCGATCACGTCGCTTATCGCGTGCTCCGCGTTCACTTTCTTTTCTTCTACCAGTTTTGAGATTTTATTCAGAAGGCCGGGGTCGTTGAGCATCGCCATGTGGACATTGAAGATTTCCTCGGCTTTTTTATCAAAGGTATCGGAGGCTATTTTGACCATTTCCTGCATGGTGCCGCGGGTTTTGTCAAAGCCCTGCTTCAACCGCAGGATTTCGTTGGGGACCTGCTCGTCAGAGATGCTGTAATGAGCCACGTTGCCTTCCGCTTCATCAGCGTACAGACAGGCAAGGCCATTTACAAGCCCCGGAGAGACGGTGATGCCCTTAAATATTTTCATTTCCTTCCTCCACTCATATTATACAAAATATTCCGCCGCGTTTCCTTGAAAATATCCCTAAAAATCAGTAAGATAAAGGAATGGAAAAATACAACACATTATTGCCTTCGATTGTTGAAGTAATAGGGGAAACACCGCTGGTGGAATTGAGCCGGCTGACTAAAGATTTACCTGGCAGGATACTGGCAAAACTTGAATACCTGAATCCCGGTTTTTCAAAAAAAGACCGCATCGCGCGCCAAATCATAGAGGACGCGGAAGAAAACGGTACGTTGAAACCCGGCCAGACGGTAGTCGAGCTGACAAGCGGCAATACCGGCACCGGGCTTTCTATTGTCTGCGGCGTGAAAGGGTACCCTTTCGTGGCGGTGATGTCGCGAGGGAATTCTGAGGAACGCGCCAGGATGATGTCGGCCCTGGGGGCGGAAGTGGTGCTGGTGGACCAGTGCGAGGGGTCAAAACGCGGCCAGGTGTCAGGCAAGGACCTGGAGTGCGTTGAACTTGAAGCCCGGAAAATAGTAAAGGAAAGAGGCGCTTTCCGGGCAGACCAATTTCTCCTGGCGGGCGGTGTCCGCGCGCACTTGCTGCACACGGGCCCTGAAATATTAAAACAGTCCAACGGGGAGTTTGACGCCTTCTGCGACTTTGCCGGAACAGGCGGGTCCTTCGCGGGATGCGCGGAAGCGTTCAAAAAATTCAAACCATCCATCAAATGTTATATAGTAGAACCCTCCGGCGCGGCAGTGCTGGCGGGAAAACCGATCAAAAACCCAAGCCACCGGATACAGGGCGGGGGCTACTCGATGAACAGCCTTTGTTACCTAAAACAGGAACATATCGACGGGTACCTGCAAGTGTCCGATGAAGAAGCCATGGAAACAACAAGAAGATTGGCGAAAGAAGAAGGGATATTTGCCGGGTTTTCTTCCGGCGCCAACACGGCCGCCGCGATACAACTGATTAGAAACCACCGGAATCACGGTGCCGGCCTGACAGTAGCGGTATTGTTGAACGATTCCGGGCTGAAATACCTTAGCACCGACCTCTGGAAATAATGAAACAAATTAAATGGCCTGTAATCGCGCTTGCGTCCGCCATTTTGGCAGGACTAGCCTTACGGATCACAGGTATAACCTGGGGGCTCCCGCTTAAATACGCCCATATTGACGAATCGGTGGTGATATTTTATTCATTCAGGTTCTTTTCCGGCGACCTGAACCCGCGCGTTTTCTTCGATTACCCCACGTTCTTCCTTTATATTGTATACGCCGTTGAGTATTTCTACTATTTAGCCGGCTCGTTTTTCGGATATTTCGCTTCGCTTGAGGAGTTCGCGGGAAAATATCTTGCCGGGGATATTACCGGCATATACACGGTTGCCCGGATGGTAAGCGCGCTCGCCGGCACGGCGTCCATTTACCTGGTTTACAGGATTTCCCGGCTGTTTTACAGCGAAAAAACAGGCATTCTTGCCTCAATCCTGCTTTCCCTGAACCCCCTGCACGTGCTCCACAGCCATTACGCCACCGTCGATATTTTTGCGCTTTTCATGACTCTTATCGCGGTTTATTTCATCTGCAGGTACTATATTGACTCAAAACGCGCTTCTTTCCTGTACGCCTGCTTTGCGCTCGGGCTTGCTGCCGCAACAAAGTACTACCCGCTGGTTTTTTTCGCAAATTTGCTCTTAATCCCCTTGTTTAAAAAAGAAAAAATAACGAAGCGACTGCTTTTTTTGTATCTTTGCGGGGCCGGGGTCGTGATTTCCGGGTTTATCCTGGGCTGCCCCTACTCGGTTCTTGATTTTCCCGCTTTTTCAGCGCGCTTCAGCACAATTTTCACCAATGTTGTGAAGCCGGAAAGCTTAAACCCATTTAAGAACGCGCTATTGATCGTTTCCTATATCTACCGGAACACGGGTATCGTCATTTTTACCTCCGGGGCAGCCGTTTTGTTGTTTGCTTTCAGGAAACGGGAGGATTTTTTCCTTTTAACCTTCCCCGTGGTATTTTTTATCTTTTCGCTGGGGTTCAAGGTCATCGGCGCGCACTATATTTTCCCGTTGTACCCGTTTTTATTCATTCTTGCCGCCAGCGGGCTTGAAAATGTCTCAAATACAACGCGAGTTGCGCGTTTTACGCGCGATACTTTATTTTATCTTGCCAGTGCGCTGTTCATCGCGGTATCGCTGCCGAGCATAATACAGATTGACCGCGTTTTAACGCAAAGAGACACGCGTCTCACCGCCCGTGACTGGGTTTTAAGCAACGTGCCAAAAAAAAGCATGATACTTCGCCTTCCCTATACTCCGGAATTCAAGCCGGGCGATGGTTACACGGTGAAAGTTGACTGGGATTATAAAATCCCTCAGAGTGAATACAAAAAATACGGTTACATAATCAATTCCGGGGCCGATCCCGCGCCCGCTGGTAATTTCGACCTGGCACAGTCCTTCAAGGGCACCCGGTTATCCGGTTTTCATAACCCTACAGTTAATATATACAGGCGCGGGAAATAAAATAGCCGGATTTGACGGGCATATTTTTAAATACTATAATTTATTCACCATGAAAAGAAACGCACAGGGCGGGTTCACACTTATCGAAATGATGGTGGTTGTGGTAATAATCACCATCCTGGCAACTATAGCCATAACGACGTTCGGAGGAATGAGCTCCAAGGCAAAAATTGCGGCTACAAAAGGTTACATTGCGACACTCAGGTCTTCAACAGAACTTTATTATTCCGATTTCGGCGGCATTTTCCCTTACCAGACAATCGCTCTCACGGACACGGATTCAGACGGAAACCCCTGCGAGTATATCAACACTCCCACCCAGAAAGAAAACAACGCCTGGGTACCGCAATACATGAGCGCCTGGATACCAAAGCTTAGGCTGGGCAGGGATGCGTGGGGGACAGCCGGCACGGATTCCGGGCATGAAGGTTCAACCAACCTGAAAATAGTTGGTAACTCGGTAACCCCGCATGTTAACCCGGCATGGCCGGTTGAACTGATATACAACAGGGATAACGGCGAGATCTGGCTCAACAGCGACATTACCGACCCTGACGGCATTCTTATTTCCGAATGGTAACCCGGGGAGGATAAACTAATATGCTAAAAGTGACATTGATTGAATATGTTATCCTGGCGCTGATATCCGCAATCGCAATTTATGAATTCGCGATGCTGATGATAGCCCGCAGGCAAAAACTCACCAAAAATGTTTCCCGGCTATGGACTCACGCGGGAATTTTCGTTTTCGCCGTGTTGTTTGCCCTTTATTCCCTGAAATGGCTGGAATATTTTAACGCGCTTAACGAGGAAAAACTGCACGGCGTCGCGCTTTTTAACTGGCAGTTCCTGGCTATCACTATCGCCATGGGCGCTTCAATGATATGGGAATTTATCGGCATTTACGAAGCCCGCAGGTCGGGCAAAACAAAAAATACGGCCCGGTTCGTATCGCACGGGATACTGGTAGTGCTGTTTGCCGGCCTGTTTTACACTTCCATAATAAAATGGAACATATATGTTAAAGCCCTTACCCAGCCCGTTGAGGCAACCCACGTTTCCATGCCCGTCCCTCCGAAAACGGCTGCAAAATGAGCAAGCTGTATTACCTGCTTTTCTTCGTCATCGCCTTTTCAATCTATTTCGGGATGCATTACTACATTTACTCGCAGGTGTCGGGCGGCCTTGGGATGCCGCGAACTGCGGCTAACTGGTTGAAACTTCTCCTGCTTGCTGCAGGCCTTTCATTCATAGCCGGTGAGGCCGCCATCAGGCAGTCCGATGCTTTTATTGTAAAATCCATCGCTTTTTTTGGCGTGATCTGGTTCGGTCTGATCGGTATCGCTGTTTCCACGTTCATCATCCGGCATATTTCCCTGATTTTCTTCCACAGCCCGGGCTTCCGGTATTATTCCACGCTTGCCGCGCTGGTAGTAATAGGTTTAACCGCGGTTTATTCCTACATCAACCAGGCCCAGCCACCGCAAATCAGGAATATTGAGATAAAAACCGCCAAGATACCGGAAAAATTGTCAGGTTTCACCGTTGTACAGCTTTCCGACCTGCACCTGGGCCCGCTAAAATCCGTCAAACTTCTTAAAAACATAGTTGATAAGGCGAATTCGCTTGACCCGGACCTGATCGTGATATCCGGGGACCTGATAGATGAGCGCTGTGAAAAATTTGATGACACATTAAAACAGCTGAAAGCCAGGCACGGGGTTTTCGCCGTTACCGGCAACCATGATTATTACGCAGGGCTGGATAATTTCCTTGAAACTGCGGAAGCCGCGGGCATGAGGGTGCTTCGCAACGAAAGCAAAATCATAGCGGGGGTAATTGAGCTGGCGGGGATCAACGACATTCAGAGTTGGAGGTTTGAGGGCTCAACGAGGCCGGATGTCAAAAAAATACTGGCCGGCTGCGATTCCGACAGAAATTTCGTGATACTGCTTTCGCACCAGCCGCAGGTTTTCGGCGATGCCGCAGATGCCGGCTCCGACCTGCAGCTTTCAGGGCACACGCACGCGGGGCAGGTGCCGCCGATGGACCTGATAGTGCAGTTTTATTACAAATACCCGCAGGGACTCTTCAAAAAAGGGAATTCTTCCATCTATACAAACCCCGGCACAAGCTACTGGGGCCCGCCCCTCCGGACTTTCAGCCATTCCGAAATAGCGAAAATCACCCTAAAACATTCCTAACCATTCATATCCAAAAAAATCCTTCTCCCCTTACCGCCAATGATCAGCAGTAAAAGGAGAAGGATCGGTTGTTAGACTGCAAACCCCTTCGGGTCTGTTATAGTTTCTATAGTTTGACCGGGGCCAGGTGCTCGCGTTCGATATCCTTGAAATAATTTACCGTTGACACTTTCAATTCCGCGGTGGCTTCATCATCGCAGACAATCATGCCCTTGTGGTGCAGCTGCAGCATGGAAACTGTCCACATGTGGTTGATGCCTTCCTCTACGACTTTCTGCAATGCGCGCGCTTTTTTGTGGCCGGTAACAAGAATAACCACTTCCTCTGAATCCATCACCGTGCCTACGCCGACAGTCAGCGCCATCTTGGGGACTTTGTTGATGTCGTTGTCAAAAAACCTTGAATTCGCCACTATCGTGTCGTAGGTCAGGGTCTTTACGCGGGTCCTTGAGCTTAACGACGAGCCCGGCTCGTTGAACGCTATGTGGCCGTCAGGGCCGATACCGCCCAAAAACAACTTGATCGGGCCGACTTTCTTTATTCTTGCCTCGTAATCGGCGCATTCCGCGTCCAGGTCCTTCGCGTTGCCGTTGAGGATGTTAACGTTTTCCTTCACGGCGTCCACCTTGCTGAATAAATTGTTCCACATAAACGAATAATAGCTTTCCGGATGGTCTTTCGGGATAGCGACATATTCGTCCATGTTGAAACTGATGACATTCTTGAAGGACAGTTTGCCCGCCTTGTGGATGTTCACCATTTCCTTGTAGGTATCCAGCGGGGATGAACCCGTGGGCAGCCCTATCACGTAGGGTTTCTGCGTGCCAGCCTTCTTGATCTTGTCGGCGATGTAAGCCGCAGTCCATTTGCCTACATCAGCCGCGTTCTTCTGAATGATGATCCTCATTGACTAGTCCTCCTGAATTGGATGCCTTCGGCCCAAAATTCTATACCGTTTAATTTTGGGGCTTTTTGATTTGATTTTTATTTTACCCTGCAGATATCTCCGGGCTGGGGCTTTTCGCCTGAAACCACTTTCGCCACCGCGCCGTTTTCTCCCAGGTACTTCACTACTTCTATCATGCCTACGTCGTTTTCCACGTTGCCGATGGTCACGCCGGTCGATTTGCTGATTATCGGCTTGCCGGGGCGCGTCACCTTAAGCTTTGAATTGACCGCCAGGCCTGATTCCTTGCCGGAATCCAGGTAGATGTTGTCGTTGTCCACTTCCGCGACATAGCAGTACCATTCCATCTGGTCTATCTTGTCGATTATGTTGTTGACGAATTTCACTATAGCCGCCCTTAACGCCTCGCCTTCAAGGGTTTCGTCGTAACCTGACCTGCCTCCCATGCCCAGCGTCGCGGAAACTTTTTTCTGCGCCACGCCTTTGCCGGAATCAGTCCAGAGAATCTTGCCGTCCGATACGTCAACTATCCTTAAGTCCACAGTGGCTTCGGCTATCTGTTTCTTGGATTCGTAAACCAGGTAGTCCTCGCCTTCGGTTTTCACGCCGAACTGCGATATGCTGCCTGTTACAATGGCGTTTAATCCCAGCACTTTGCCGCTTGAGGCTATTTGGTCCGCCGCGACTGCGCCTGTAGTTTGCAGTTTTTTCTCCGCGAGGATCTTGTCCATCTTGTCCCTTTCAATCAGTATGAACCTGCCTGACTTTCCAAGTTCCGTGGTAAGAATATCGCTTGCCGCCGTGCCTAACCGTGTCTGGCCGTAAGCGGTCTTGTTGTCAAAGGCGATTACAGCTATTTTCTTCTTCGGGCCTACCTGCTGGCCTTCCTTCAGTTCGCCGCGCACATTGACTGCCATTTCCGATTCCTTGATCGTTGTCTTCGGCGCGCAGCCGGCTATCAGGCCTGCGCCAAAACACACGGCAACCAACAACTTGATCGTGTTCTTCATTTTTCCTCCCGCGATATATTTAGAATTTTCCGTTTACAACGACCATAACGGGAAGAAACCCGCCATGCTTTATTACATTTAAAAGGCCGATTTGAAGCCCCTTCATTGTATCAGCAACATTCACAACGCCGACTTGGACGCCATTCATATCCTTTGCAAGGCAGACAAAACCCCATTGGATGCCTACCATTTTGTTGTAACTGCTGGAAACAAAACCATTCTGCAGGCCTACCATTTTCTCCGTTGTGCCCGCATACCACCATCCCAGCTGGATGCCCTGTACTTCCTGGACCCTTGTTGAAATGAGCCCCAGGTCCACTCCGCGAACAATTTCGCTCATAGGCACGCCTACTCCGCCAACCAGCGAAAGCTTTATCGGGGTGACATCACCCGCGAACGCAACCGCAACCGAAAAACCCGCAACAACCGCAACAACTGCTAAAAACTTTTTCATCCTTTACTCCTCCCCTATTTTAATTAATGCCATTTTTCCCTGCTTGGCATTATATTTACCATGATTCTTGCCAATTCTTCCGTTTCTTCATCCAGCGGCGCGCCTATCAGCTTCTCAAAAAAAGCTCCCACAAAATCAAAGCTGATTAATGGTGTATCATGTTCACCTTTATTATAGCATTTTTTTGTAATGATACCTTTTTCGTCCTGCCAGAGAATATCGCCGGTTCTTGTATCAACCATTTTAAATTTCGCCTGGACGGTATCGCCCATTGTCAGGTTCCCTATATTGATATTGCGCCTTAAAGTATTAAAAACTAATAGTTTCCCGTAAATTACGGCATCAACATTCAATTTTTTGCCTAAATCCTGCGGAGTAACGGCATTGAGCTGGCCGCCGTCACTTATACCAATTTCCCTTAACTTCGCATCTACTTCTTCAAGCGGTATTGCCGAGTAACTCGGTTTGCGCAGTAATCGTTTCTGAAACCTTTTTCTTAAATACCCGGGCCCGTTAAGATTTGTGGTTTCGTTTTCCATCGGCATAACCGCCACGGTGATTGGGGGTAGGTACTCCCTATGCACACATTTTATTGCGCACCCGGAAAACAGGATGCTCTCGAAAATCAGAGATATCAGCAGGAAAGCGGCGGAACCGGAGTTTTCGATCTTCATGTGGAATTTCACCCCCCGCTTATTAGACAACCAGTCTCGTGATATTTTGCATGCAACTTTCTGAATTGAGGGCAATTCAATGGATAATCGCCAGTTTGCCGGTATTTTTTACACCGTTAGCACTTTTGAAATAATAAATATAAACCCCGCTGGCTACGGCTTCTCCGTTCTCGTTATTTCCATCCCACCAGATTATATCCTGCCCTATAGGTATGGTAATTGATTTCACTTGTTCCCCGCTAAGCGTGAATATTTTTACTTCTCCGCCGGCTGTTCCTGCGGTCCTGAAAGACAACGCCCTGGAAGCCGGGTTAGGGTACGATTCTATGATTTTACCTTCCGGAAAAGTATAAACGGCAGGCTGCGCCTCAGCTGGCGCGATGGAAGCCTGTTTTGAAACGGCATAAGTCCATATATCGGGCCATTTCGCCGCAGTCTCATACATCGCTTGATTATCCCCATTGACATACCACAATAGCCAGCCGACCTTATTCATAGCAGGTGTGCCCCTGGCAGGGTATGCCTTGTCCGCGAGCGGGGAATCTTTCCAGAAATCCGGCACGCCGTAGCACATCTCCATTATTTCCTGTTCAAAAAGCCGCTGCTCGGCGTCCGGAATGCCGGAACCGCTGAGGTACCCGAATTCAGTACACATTACCGGCACATTGTACGTGTTCTGTATCCGCGCTATTTCGTCATTAATGCTTGCGCCGCCGTTTGAATAAACATTCGCAAAACGGGGGTAAGTGTGGAATGTAAAAACTACCTGCTTATACTGCGGATCCGGGTTATATTTTTCGCTGTCAGGCAGGTTGTCTTCCCAGCAACCCTTAATTGTTAATGGATTACTCCAGAAATTGTTGCCAATAAACAGGATATGCCTCTTGTCTACCTGTCGGATAAGCTCAATGCATTTACGGTAATTTTTCCTGCAGAGAGCGGGGCCGTTACGGGTATCGGAACTGGTAATAACTGGTTCATTGCAGAGTTCATACCCGGCGACCCAGGGCTCGTCTTTGAATACGCTGGCAATGAACACCCAGCCATCCAGCCACTGCTGGCACATGGTGGTAGTGGCATTGTCAACATCCCAGATTGTATTTTCCATTCTGTAACTGGAACTTTCTGAATTATCCATGTAGTAATGGGAATCAATTATAGTGTAGATTTTATTCTGTTTGTAATAGTTGACTAGAGGCACCAGCACCTGCGTTACCCAGAAATTTGTGTCGTAAGGATAGGTGCCGAGGTTGCTGACGCTCAGGCGCACAACATTCACCCCCTTGGCCGCTATCCACTGCGCGCGCGGCAGGTGGTAGGACATGTCGTTTGCGGTCCAGTGCTGGTAGTTTATCCTGTGCGCTACGCCGCAACCCATCCAGACACCACCGGGGTCATTGCTCTTTGGCGATTTCCTTATGTACTTTCCGTCCGAGGAAAGCCACGCGTATTCATTGTCCTGGGATGGCAGCGTAATGAAAGAATAATCCGGCGAAACAGCGGTTATGCCTGAGCCGACATTCATCCGGATCCTGTAATGGTAAACCGTACCGGCTGAAAGCCCCGAAAGGTATTTGCTATGCGTGTATCCCGGGGTTGTAGAAGCTGTCTCCAGGCCATAATTCGCGGCAGTACCTGCGCCATATTCAATGCTGCAAACACAGATTTTATCCGTATTCCAGGAAAGCACGGCGAAGGACTCGTTCACAAAAGTAACGGAGTTGTTTAAAACGGACGGAAGTGCAGCCGCAGGCAGTGTCACTGCCGAAACACAGTTAGAAACTGTGCCGTTTATTTTCACTGCAACCCAGTATGTGGTTCCGAAAAGCAGGTTGCTGATCGTTATTTTTTCTGTTTTGCTGGAACCGCTGCCCGAATAAGTTAGTTGGCCGGGAATTGTATTCCAGTTGCCGCTGTTGATCGTGCCTGTTGTAGTATACCCTACCTGGTAATCGCTCCAGCTCCCGCTGTTCAGGGGCGTCCATGAGAGGAACAGAGACTGGTCGCCACCCGTTGCCGTTAAATCCGAGATGCCGGCGCCGGGAGTAATGACAAGTTCTGGGCTGTTTGAAAGTTCAGATGTATTCCCGGAATCATCAGTAATCGTCATGGCAAACCAATATGCGGTAGTAGCGCTGGATAGGTTTTTCAAGGATATTTTCTCAGTCCTGTCGGGAACTGTGTCGGTTGAGATGTAATTGTAATACGCTTTCTGCCGGTCCGACTGTGTGATTATGGGCCCGGCAGTTGAATGATAGAAGTTATACCTGCCGCCATTTATAACTCCGGAAGTTCCGTCATTGCCGGTAGTGTTCCATACTAAAATAGCATCAATGTAGTTAGAGTTATTATATGTTGCCGAACCGGACAGGCTTTCTATCTTCGCTGGAGGCACGGTATCCGTAACTATTATTGAAACCTGCGTGATATTTGACTGGGGTGACCAGTTATAAACATCGTCCGAGGTTAAGATACCGAACCAGAATACAGAAGCATCAACCAGCAATCGCCCCTTAGTTATAATATAAGTTTCATTGTTACCAGGGGCAGTATTAGTTGAGATATTGAATAATGAACGGTTGGCTTGATGAATGTCGCTAAAAGGGCTTGATGAATAAAACATGTTATACCTGCCGCTTACAATATTGCCAGAGGTTCCGTCATCTCCCGGCGCAGTCCATTTCAAAGTAATTAACGGCCCATTGGAAACCACGGCTAAATCCGTAATTGCTGCAGGGGGAAATATCTGCAAATCAACACTCGGGCTATTTGAAAGCGAGGAGAAATTATTTGAATCGTCGCGGGTTTTTATTGAAAACCAGAAAGTAGTCGTATTTGTGGATAGATTATCAATTTGCCGTACTGCCGTCGTTCCAGGAGTAATTGTAACCCATATGGAGGCTTTTGATTGGGCTCTTTGCCAATCAGAATCCGTTATAATTGGATACGTGGCGCATCTGATATTATAAAAACCGTTAGGTATATTTCCCATAGTTCCATCATTGCCCGGCGTGGTCCAGGTTAAAATAACGCTTCTCTGGTCAACTACAGCGGTGCCCGTAAGGTCTGATATTGCCGCAGGCGGGATTAAATCTGCGGCTTTGATTATGGGGATAAATAATATTTGGACAGTAATATTTAATATGAAAAATGCTTTTTTTAATCGGGGGCCTGCTTTTGTTATTTGTTTCATGTTAGATATTATTCTTTAATTTGAGCCGTACGGGCTGGGGGGGACATATTTCCTGATTTTTTTCACATCAAGAATGATCAACCCCGCCTTATTCCTGTAAATTCCTTTTTCATCAAAGGGAATCCCGGTGTTAAATTCGTTTTCCATATTGTAGTCTTTAATTAGCTTGTCACCCTTGGACGTTACTTTGCTGAAATCCTGGCCGAACAAGTTTGTTTCAAGCAAATGACAGGAGTCCTTGTTTTCTCCCGGCACTTTCCAGCCGACAGCGGCGTGGCCGTCTTCCTTTGAGAGCACTATTATGGGGTCAAACTCTATGCTCTCAAGCAGCGAGGCGAATAAAACCGAAAGTTCGATGCAGTTGCCCTTCTTTTCCAGCGTATTAGACGGCGATTTGACCCTCTGGGAATTCTTATACGCTACCGGTTGGTTCACGTAAGTGATGTTGTAATCATCCTTGAGCGTATCATAGATCAGCTTTATCTGCGAGAGGTAATCTTTGTCTCTTTCTTCCGGCGACCGCTTGTCCCGGGCCGGCTTCGTGAATATATCGGGAGGCTGGAACCCCACTATTTTTACCTGGGGGGTTAACTTCGCGCCTCTTTCACTTGCTTTACTTATTATTTCAGAGAGTTTCCTGTCTGAATAGGCCACCCAGGATACCAGGGTTTCTGTAAGATCGAAGGTTTTTCCGGCTGCATCAGTCATTTTCGTGGTATATTGGTCATAGGGCATGAATTTTATATCGTACGATTCATAAAAAACGGAAATTTCTTCACCATTGTTCAAAACCCTGTCAACTTCCACAAAGATTTTATCCGGGGAGGGGAGAACGCTTATTTTTTCAATATCCTTTCTTGTAAGCGAGGGGATTATGTTCTTTTCCAGGCGTTCGTTTGCCCCAACCATGACTTCCTTGTATTCCCTGGGATTGCCCAGGCCTATCCTGTAAATTATTTTGTATTTCGCTTTTTCGGCGGTTTTATTGTTTATCTGCACGCTGATTACTGACGCGCCCTGGCCCTTCATCAGGTGATAAATAGCGGTGGGGATTTCTTCCATGGCTGCTGCTTTAATCTCGTATTCCTGTTCATTAGCGGTATTTTTTGGGAACAATATACTGGAGCCGCTGGTTTTAGAACCGAAATAATACCTCATGCCGAAAGCGATCTGGGGGGAATAGTTTTTTGATGTGTCTTCAGTCCCGGCAAGGATTTTCCTGTAAGGCAGCGTTTCAAAGAAAATGTCCAGGGGGTCTTTATCAAAAATATAAGTTATGCCGAGAACGGGTTTTAGATAAAGATTCTGCCCGGAGACATTTGCTTCACCCACCAGTGTATCCAGGGACAGCCCGGCATACAAGGGCAGCTTCCTTTTTCTGATATTGAAAACTTTATAATAATGGTACAGGTAATCGGCATGCAAGTTGCCCTCTCCGCTGCTGTAACCCGCCCCCAAGCCTACCGCCATGTTCTCATCCAGCCATAATTTGGCGCATAAACCTGGATATTTTCCAGCTGATACACCGATTCCTGTATCCCTTATTTTCAGTGCGAAGGAGGTTTCATAGCAGAAAAGAAATATTAAAGGCAATATTAGGGCTCTTTTCATTATTTAATCTCTATTTATTACCACAATATGGTACGGCTGTATGGGCTGTCCAGTTGCCGCGGGCCTGCGATTCCCGGGAGTGGTTTCAACCACTTCAATATTGATATCGCGGGGTGAATCTTCCACTTTTTTGATAGTTATATCGCTGCCGGGCCCGTGTTTTTCTCCCATGAAAGCGGCTACCACGATGCTTTTATTGAAATCTATTTCAGGAATGACTGCGGCAGGGCCGGCATGCTTCTTCCAGAGCACATCCCACTGGTTTTGCGAAGTAATTAACAGGGTTTCACTCTCCTTAACACCGCTTTTCAGGCCTTTCCATTGCTTTAGTATCATTTTGTTTTCGTATTTATTGCCTGCTCCGCGGAAAACAACAGGCGCCTCATCCGGGTTGGTATATTTTGCCAATTCAATCACCTTTACAACCTGCGTTTCATTATTTTTCCCGCTTGCCAAGGTTTGAATTTGCTTCACAACGGCATTATGCCTGGGCGTTACCGGAATATTTTTATTTACAAACACATAGTTGATGGAAAATACCGCCAGCATAACGGCCGCGGCAAATCCGAAAGCGGGTATGAAGATCTTGTTGAATGAAAGCCAAGGTTTGGAAAGAGGCTGTTCATTTTCGTTTAGTTCGTCGACTTTTGCCCTCACTTCGCTGACAAAATTGTCAGGCAATTTAACCTTTGGCAGGTTTTTGACGGCAGAAGCAGCCTGTAAAATCTTCCCAGCAAGGTCAGAACACCCCGGGCAGATTTCCAGGTGTTCTTTTACCTCGCTTGCAAGTTTTGCATTTAGTTTGCCTTCACCATAAAGCACCAGTAAGTCCTCTATTTTTTTACAGTCCCTCATTTTTCACCTCTTTAATACCCTTCCAAATATTTTTGCAGTTCTTTTAATACCCTTGAAAGCCTGGAACCTATGGTTCCCACTGTGCAATTGCAGATAACGGCTATTTCTTCAAGGGATTTATCTTCAACATATTTCAATACGATAGCTGTCCGGTAATCTTCATTTAAAAGGCCCAGGGCCTGCTGGACCTTCGCGTTTAAATCGTTTTTCTGGGCGATTTGTTCCGGCGTAAGGCCGTCAGGCAGTATCTCTATCATTGATTTTTTTTCATCCTCATCATCTTTTTGTTTTTCCAGCGGGACAAAGCTGGCTATCTTGTTCCTTTTAACCTTATTAAGCCACAAATTCATTGCTATGCGGTGAGTCCAGGTGGCAAAAGACGCCTTCTGGTTGAATTTTCCTATATTTTTGAACGCCTGAACAAAAACGTCCTGCGCCAGGTCGTTTGCCTGGTCATAATTGCCGCAAAAGCGGTAACAAAGATTGAATACTCTCTGGGCGTGCATCTGCACCAATCCTGTAAATGCGTCTTTGTCGCCCTGCCTGGACAGCGCAACAAGTTCGCTTTCCCTTCTTAAGTCTTCCACCTTCCACTCCTTTAGACAACCAACCTTGTAGATTTTTGCATGGCTTTGCCGCTTTTACCTTGCCGGCATGTCTTTTACCATGATTATCGCAAGTTCCTCTGTTTCCTCGTTAAGGGGCCTGCCGATGATTTTCTCAAATAACGCCCCCGCAAAATCAAAACTGACCAATGGCTTTTCTTTTTCCTTCTCCTTTTCCTTTGCTTTATTCCTTTCCCTGTTCTTATAGCCTTCCGTTGTGACAATGCCTTTCTCGTTTTCCCAAAGCACCGTGCCTGTTTTCACATCCACCATCCTGAACTGCGCGCGGATAGTATCACCGATTGCCAGTTTGCCGATATTGATCCTGCGCCGCAGGGTATTGAAAACCAGCAGTTTGCCGTATATCACCGCGTCCGCGTTGAGCTTTTCTCCCAATTCCCGCGGTGAAACGGTGCGCAGCTGGCCGCCATCAGTTATGCCTATTTCCCTGAGTTTTACATCCACCTCTTCAATCGGGACTGCCGCGTAACCCGGCTTGCACGACAGTTTTTTCTGCAGCCTTTCCCTTAATAACACGGGCCCGTCAATGTTGACGGTTTCGTTTTCCATCGGCAAAACCGCCACGGTTATAGAGTGCGGGTGTTCCTTCTGCACGTATTTTACGGTGCACCCAGAAACCCACAAAATACCAAGAGCCAGCGCGATAAATACAAATCCGCTTATATTTTTCATACAAAACCTGTTCTTTAGCAATTCATCATCTATTTTCATTATTCTTTCCTGTTTAATTTTTCATTTATGTCCTTCGCGGGCTTGAAAACAAATTCTTTGCCTCTTTTTAATTTTTCAAAGAAACCTTTTTCTGTCAAAACTAAAAGGTCTGTCCTGGCGGTTTGATATACCGTACCATAAGCATTTATAATGAATTTTATAGTGTAAATATCGTTGGGGTGAGTTGTGGCATGCCTTAAAACGTTCTGCTGGCGGTTGTTTAATCCAGGGTAATCCAGGATTAATTTATCAACGCTTTTTTGTTCACTCTGCCTGCGCTTTAAATAAAGCTGTAAGGATTCAATAGCCAGGCAAATTGTTCTAAGATTAAAATCAATGAAATAATTTGTATCTAAATCATCAGTTTCAGAATACAAATAGGCCCTTGCATATTGAGCCGGTGCCATGTGTATTATTCGTGAAATTGATAAAAATTCAAAAAACCAGTATCCGTTTTTTAAAACATACCAATAGAATAAAGCCCTTGCTGTCCTGCCATTGCCATCACAAAATGGATGTATATAAGCCAGCCAAAAATGCAGTATTATCGCTTTTATTACAGGATGAATGAATTCGTTTTCATCAGTTTCATTTGCAAATTTGTACAGCTCTTCCAATCTGCTCTTTAGTTCATTTGACGGTGGTGGGACATGTAAAACCTGATTATCTCTCGAATCCATGACGCAGACATCTTTATCTTCCTCTGTTCTGAATCTTCCAACGTGATTGGGATTATCCAGTGTGCCCTTCGTTAAAGAATCCTGTATCTGAAGCAATAGTTTTTCAGACAAAGGTTCCTTCGACAAGTTTTGAATTTCACGTATAGTTATATAGTTATTAAGTATCATTCTTTCAGGATTACTTTCGGGTTTTTTTCCGGTTCTTAACATCAACTTTGCTTTAGCTCTTGTTGTTGCCGCACCCTCCAGCTGGCTTGAAGCAATGGCTTCTTCCATCAAAGAACTTATCAGATAACGGTCTTTTTCACCTGATAGAATTGCCGGATCATCAACTAATATTTGGCCAGTGGCATTTTTATCTATATAATGAAGCTCTTTTTGCATTTTATCTGTCAGCCAGTATCCAAAATTGTTATTGTTTTTATCTTTCATCGAAATTCTTTTTATCTGCAAGTCCCGGTTCATTCGCAGAAGATTCCAAGCGGTTTCATATGTGATATCTGCCGGTTTATCAATATATTTAAATTTATCCCAATAGAGATAATTTTCATTGGCTTTGTTTATCATTTTTTTTGCATCCAGCAGATAATATTTTAGGATATCTCCCGGCTTGAAATCGCTATAATTCAGGTTAGGCGCTGGTTCTGGAAGCTTCATTTTGTGATTAATTCCTTGTAAATACTAATTTAGTAGATATTAGTATTTTATTAGTATTTGTGTAAAATAATACAAAATAATTGATTATTTGTCAATAAATTGATTAATTACTAAAATATTACTATTAGTATTTCGTTTTGGGTTATACCTGATTAGAATTCAAACTCTTTCTGGATCGGGGTGAGGCCTTTGCCCCATTTACCGGACTTCTTTACGAATTCAAGCCCGTAGTTAATTGAGTATTTATTGGCAAGCTTGAAAATAGTTTCATGGACCCTGTGCGCGTAGGCGGGGGCTGGGGAATGCCTTCCTTTATAGAGCGCGGCATACCTGCTTACAAGCCCGGGGAAGTCCTTCAGCAGGACGCTCCTGTATTTTTCGTGCTGTTTGTCGCGCAGGGTAAGGCAGCCGGACCAGACATACTGCGCGCCGTGCTCCCCGGCGGCTTTTATAAGCGCTTCCAGCTGTTTTTCGTCGTCTGTAATATAAGGAAGCACGGGCATTAAGGAGAGGCCGCAGGTTATGCCGTTTTTGGAGAGCTCTTTCATCGCTTTAAGGCGCTCTTGGGGCGAAATAGAGCCCGGCTCAAAGATCACGTGCGTCCTGGGATCCAGCGTTATGATGGAAAACGACACCGCCGCGCCGCTTTTCTTTGAGATTTCCTTTAAAATATCCAAGTCCCGCAGCACAAGGCTTGATTTCGTGAAAATATGCACCGGGTAACCGTATTTGTTTATGGTTTCAAGGAGGCTTCTTGTGATTTTATGCTTTTCCTCGGCCGGCTGGTAGGGATCGCTTGAAGAACCGATGCAGGCCATCCCGTACGGCA
>Ga0208373_1002840_pt1 | contig 18137 bp, 25 predicted proteins | sample RifOxyC2_FD_184036 | JGI IMG/M metagenome (GOLD analysis project Ga0208373, IMG submission 184036) | Soil microbial communities from Rifle, Colorado - Rifle Oxygen_injection C2 (SPAdes) | ecosystem: Environmental > Terrestrial > Deep subsurface > Rock core/Sediment | place: Rifle, Colorado... | reverse complement strand
AGATAAGGGGAATATAGAAAGTTATTTTTTCGTTTTATGCATTGTTTTGATGCACTTAACGCAGGCCCTAGTTCTTTTGCCTGACGCTAATTTTACCCACTGGAGATTCGGGTATTTTCTTTTTGTTGAGGTTGGGTTATACTTACCCCTGAGCTTAACTAGTGTTGTGGTTTTGATCGATTTTTTTCCGCAAAGCGGACAAGTTCTAGCCATAGATTTAGTTATTAATAATTAATTAATAAGTCGATTAGTCATTAATATAGCATGATATCATAAAAAAAGAAATTAGCAAATTAAAATATCTAATTTGTTTAAAAATTTAAAATTATAAATTTAGAAATTAATTAAGATGCCTGCTTTAACTTCCGCTTTATTTTTATATATTGTGATTATTTTTTCTTCTATAATCCACGAATATTCGCATGGCTGGGCTGCTTTGCAATTGGGAGATCCGACTGCTAAATATGAAGGCCGGCTTACTTTAAATCCATTAGCCCATATTGATCCTTTTGGTACTGTTTTATTGCCGATTTTTCTTCTTCTGACTTCGGGAATTTTTATTGGCTATGCTAAGCCGGTTCCGTTTAATCCGATGAATTTGCGGGATCCGCGACGCGACGCTGGGCTGGTTGGAGTTGCCGGGCCAGCTTCAAATTTAGTTATCGTTTTAATTCTTGGCTTAATTGTGCGTTTTATGGGAAACCTGGCATTTATGGCTTTGCTTAGCCCTTTTTTAAAGCTGATTATAATGATTAATATTTGGCTGGCCTTATTTAATTTGATTCCAGTTCCGCCTTTAGACGGCTCAAAAGTTCTGTTGAGCATTGCTCCAAAATACTTTGGAAGAATTTTTTCCGCCCTGGAAGGATTAGGAATTTTCAGCATTATTATAGCGCTTTTTGTGGCTATGACATTTTTGTCATATCTTGCTTTCCCTCTTTTTGATTTAATTGTCGGCCAGCCGTTTATTGTATTTTAAAAGATATTTTTTCTTGACAGGCAAACTGATTATTGATAGATTTAGAAAGTAGCCCAAAGCTTTAGCTACGGAGTTTTTGTTCGAGTGGATGAGTTTGTTATTATGGATGGAGGGAAATAATCTCTTTATTTTGCTTAGAGATTCTTCGCTCCGCTCAGAATGACACTCAAAAAGTGTTTTTTTGTTTTATTAGACAAATTAAACAACATGAACGTTTGTTTGAGGGAAAATAAATATTTTGTTTTTAACATTTAAGCTTTTAAATTAAAAAAATATGCCGACAATACAGCAATTAATCAGGCGGCCGAGGAAAATCCAAAAAAAGAAATCAAAATCTCCAGCATTGGTGCGTGGTTTTAATTTGTTAAGAAATAAGCCGTCGGAATTCAGCTCGCCTTTTAAGCGCGGCGTTTGCATTAAAGTTACAACCACTACTCCTAAAAAACCGAATTCAGCTTTACGGAAAGTTGCTAGAGTCCGTTTAACTAACGGAATGGAAGTTACCGCTTATATCCCGGGAGAAGGCCATAATTTGCAGGAACACTCGGTGGTGGTGATTCGCGGAGGAAGAGTTAAGGACCTGCCAGGCGTCCGCTATCATGTGGTCCGGGGAGTTTTAGACACAGGCGGAGTTGAAGGCAGAAAGCAACAGAGAAGCAAGTACGGAGCTAAAAGGCCAAAGTGACGCAGTAGCGTTATCCAGAGGCGCGAAGCGCCGAAGGATCCCTTGCTATAACAGCGGGATTGCTTCGTTGCTGCGCTCCTCGCAATGACGGCATAATAAAGTAATGAGACGAAAACAAAAAGCTAAAAGAATAATTTTACCGGATCCAAGATATCAAAATATAATGGTGGCAAAATTCACCAATTATTTGATGCATGGCGGAGGGAAAAATGCCGCCCGTAAAGTTTTGTATGGGGCTTTTGATATTTTAGAGCAACAGAAAAAAAATCCGCTGGAAGTTTTTGAACAAGCGCTTAAAAATGTATCGCCAACAGTTGAAGTTAGGTCAAAGCGTGTTGGCGGAGCAAATTATCAGGTTCCGCGGGAAGTGCGGGGAGAAAGAAAAATTGCTTTAACTTTTCGCTGGCTGATTAACGCGGCTCGAAGCCGGAAAGGAAAGCCCATGGCGGAAAAACTAGCGCAAGAACTTCTTGAAGCCAGCCAGAACCAGGGAACAGCTATCAAGAAAAAAATGGATACGCACCGCATGGCAGAAGCGAACAAAGCCTTCGCGCATTTCGCGTGGTAGTTGCATAATTTTAAATTTCTAATTTTTAATTTCGAATGAATTTTTAATGTTTTAAAATTCTTAAATTCAGAATTGAATCAAAATTCTAAATTCAAAATTCAGGTTTTTATGCCTAGACAAAATCCAATAGATAAAATTCGCAACATTGGCATTATCGCCCATATCGACGCTGGAAAAACAACCGTTACTGAACGGATACTTTTTTATACCGGGAAAAAACATAAAATCGGCGAAGTGCATGAAGGCGAAGCGGAAATGGACTGGATGGAGCAGGAGCGGGAAAGAGGGATAACCATTACTGCCGCCGCCACAACCGCGGCTTGGCAGGATTGCCAGATTAATATTATAGACACTCCCGGGCATATTGATTTTACGGTTGAAGTCCAGCGTTCTTTGCGGGTTTTAGACGGCGCGGTTGTTGTTTTTGATGGCGTGGCCGGAGTTGAGCCGCAATCAGAAACAGTTTGGCATCAAGCGAATAAATATGAAGTGCCGCGTTTTTGTTTTATTAATAAGCTGGACAGAATGGGCGCGAGCTTTGATAAAAGTTTCGGGTCTATTATTGAGCGTTTAACTCCACACGCGATTCCAGTCCAGCTGCCTATTGGGCTGGAAGATGATTTTTCCGGAGTTATTGATTTATTTAAAATGAAAGCAGTTAGATTTGAGGGAGAGCGCGGAGAAAAAATTAGCGAGGAAGATATTCCCGAAAATTTGCAGGCGAGCAGCAAAGAAGCGCGGCGCAAAATGATAGAAAAAATTGTTGAGCAAAACGAGGATTTAATGAACCAGTACCTTGAAGGAAAGGAAATTTCTGTTGAAGATCTTAAAAAAACTTTGCGCCGGGCGGTAATTGACAATAAGATTGTCCCTGTTTTTTGCGGCTCTGCCTTAAAAAATAAAGGAGTTCAGTTAATGCTTGACGGGGTGGTTGAATATTTGCCGTCGCCCGCGGATTTGCCTCCGGTTGAAGGTTTTGATATTAAAGATGAGACAAAAAAAATTAGCCGCGAACCGAAAGATGACGAGCCGTTTACGGCGCTGGCTTTTAAAGTTGCCAGCGATCCATATGTGGGCCAGCTGACTTTTTTCAGGATTTATGCTGGAACATTGAACGCAGGGTCTTATGTTTTAAATTCTTTAACTGGCGACAAAGAAAGGATCGGCCGGATTTTGCGCATGCACGCGAACCACAGGGAAGAAGTTAAGGAAATGTTTACTGGAGAAATTGCGGCAACTGTTGGCCTGAAAAATACCAGCACTGGCGATACTTTGTGCGACGTTGATAAGCCAATTGTTTTAGAGAAAATAAGCTTTCCCGAGCCAGTTATTTCATTGGCAATTGAGCCGAAAACTAAAGCTGACCAGGAAAAAATGGGTATTGCTTTGAAGAGATTATCCGAGGAAGATCCAACCTTCAGAATAAGCTCTGACGCGGAAACAGGCCAAACTATTATTGCCGGCATGGGCGAACTTCATTTGGAAATTATTGTTGACCGGATGATGCGGGAATTTAAAGTTGACGCTAATGTTGGCCGCCAGCAAGTGGCTTACAAGGAAACAATACGCAATTCCGCAGAAGCAGAAGGAAAATATATCCGGCAATCGGGCGGCCGCGGCCAATACGGCCATGTTTGGTTGAAACTTGATCCTAAAGAGCGTGGAACTGGATTTGAATTTATTGATGAAATTACTGGAGGCGATATTCCAAATGAATTTATTCCGGCAGTGCAAAAAGGAGTTAAAGAAGCTCTGGATAAAGGAGTTTTAGCCGGATATCCTTTAGTTGACGTGCAAGTAACTTTATATGACGGTTCGTACCACGATGTTGATTCATCGGAAATGGCTTTTAAAATTGCCGGTTCAATGGCCTTGCAGGAAGGGGCTCGGCGTGCTAAATTGGCCTTACTAGAGCCGGTAATGAGATTACAAGCAATTACCCCCGAGCAATTTATGGGAGATGTGATTGGCGATATAAACGCAAAACGAGGCAGGATTGAAAAAATGGAGGACCGGGGCGAAGGAGTTTCCCGCGTCAAAGTAATAGACGCAAAAGTTCCTTTATCGGAAATGTTCGGTTATGCCACGGCCTTAAGGTCAATGACGCAAGGCCGGGCGCAATTTACCATGGAATTTGATCATTATTCCGAAGTGCCCGATAATATAACGCAGCAAATTGTGGAGGGAAAAAGAAGGTGACAATAAATTGTCATCCTGAGGCGCAAAGCGGCGAAGGATCCCGTAGTATATCCACTAGATTGCTTCGCCGTTTAAATTTGCTTCTCGCAATGACAATATAAAAATATGATGGACAAAATAAAAAAAATATTAAATAAAAATAAAAATGCGTTTGTTATTTTAGTGGAAAACGGCGAACCGGCTTATGTGGTGCTTAATTTTGAAGAATATGAGAAGCTGGCAAGCCGGCAGGAAGAATTTTCTTTTCCCGGGCAGAAAAGATTTTTAGCCGAACCGGCTAGCGAAGAACACATATTCAATGAAGTGAACCAGGAAATCATTAATTTGCAAGCGCCCAAAGAAGATGTTGTTGAAGATATTGTTTTAGAAGATTTCACGCCCGCGTATAACGCGCCGGCAACTGAACCGCAAGAAATAAAAATTGAAGATATTCCGCTTTTGTAGTAAGTTTAGGAATTTGAATCGAAAGAGCTCTTGACTGCTTTTTAAATAAAAGGTAGGATATAAATATATTTAATACTTAATTTAATAAACGAAATTATTATAGCTCACCAAAACCGGGTGATGGTTCTTGTTGGGCAATTAGATAATTTCGTAAAAAACAACAATATGGCAGAGAAATTTGAGCGGACAAAACCGCATTTGAATGTCGGAACAATCGGGCACGTTGACCACGGCAAAACAACTTTGACCGCGGCAATCTTGAAGATTTTGGGAATGGCCGGAAAAACCGCCCAACAGAAAGGCGTTAGCGAGATTGATGCCGCGCCAGAAGAAAAAGCCCGAGGAATTACTATTGCCACGGCGCACGTTGAATATGAAAGCGACGCTCGCCACTACGCGCATATTGATTGTCCTGGACACGCCGATTATATAAAAAATATGATTACCGGCGCCGCTCAAATGGATGGAGCTATTTTAGTTGTTTCTGCTCCAGACGGGCCAATGCCCCAAACCAGAGAACATATTCTTTTAGCTAATCAAGTTGGCGTTCCGGCGGTTATTGTTTTTTTGAATAAAACCGACATGGTTGATGATCCAGAGCTTATTGATTTGGTTGAGCAGGAAATTAGGGAGCTTTTGAATAAATACGAATTTCCTGGCGACACAACTCCTATTATTCGGGGTTCTGCCCTAAAAGCGTTGGAAGCGAAAGATGTTAATGATGAAAATGCCAAAGCAATTCTTGATTTAGTTAAGGCCTTGGACGAATCAATTCCTGAGCCAGTCCGCGACACTGAAAAGCCGTTTTTAATGCCGATTGAAGATGTGTTTTCTATTGAAGGCCGCGGCACTGTTGCCACCGGAAGAATTGAAAGAGGCATTCTTAAGGTTAACGAAGAAATTGAAATTATTGGAATTAAGCCAACGCAAAAAACAGTTGTAACTGGAATTGAAATGTTTAATAAGTCATTGGATGAAGGACGGGCTGGAGATAATGCCGGCGTTCTTTTGCGAGGATTAAAAAGAGAAGACATTGAACGGGGGCAGGTTATTGCCAAGCCTGGTTCAGTTACTCCGCATACTGAATTTGAAGGAGAAATTTATATTTTAACCAAAGAAGAAGGCGGCCGCCATACTCCATTTTTTAACGGCTATAAGCCGCAGTTTTATATTCGGACAACTGATGTTACCGGTGAAATAACTTTGCCAGAAGGAACAGAAATGGTTATGCCCGGAGATACGGTTAATGTTAAAATAAAACTTTTAGCTCCTGTCGCGCTGGAAGATAAATTGAAGTTTGCTTTGCGCGAAGGCGGAAGGACAGTTGGCGCAGGCGTGGTAACAAAAATAACAGTTTAAAATCATAAAATTAATAATCGTTCTTTCTTAATTACAATGGCAACAGCAAAGAAAGCAAAAGTAAAAGCAAAAGAAGAGGAAGTCAAAACCAGGATCCGAATTAAAATCCGGGCTTATGACCATAAAGTGATTGACCAGTCGGCCAAGCAGATTATTGAGGCCGCGGCTCGTTATGGTTCAGAAGTTTGCGGTCCAATCCCCTTGCCTACAGAAATTAGGAAATATACGGTTAATCGTTCAACTTTTGTGCATAAGGATTCGCGCGAGCAGTATGAGATGAGAATTCATAAACGGCTGATTGATATTTTTAATCCCAATCCGAAAGTTACCGACGCGCTAATGAGTTTAAATCTTCCGGCAGGAGTTGATATTGAAATTAAGATGTAAAATTTTTAGATATTCAGAGCCATTCATTTTTCAACCTAACCCGCCCACCCGCCAAGTTGAAAAATGAATGGCTCTGAACTTTGAATGTCTTAGGAAAGAAATATTCAAAGTGCCCCACATGAAATTCTTTTTATGAGTTGGGGTAACTGAATAGCCGAATAATTATCTTGGTATTATAAAGCCGGGGTATGCGTATGGCTATCTCGGTTTTTAATTTCCAAAAAAATGGCAAAATTTATTTTAGGAAAAAAATTAGGCATGAGCCAGCTGTTTGATAAAGACGGCAAATCAGTTCCCGTGACTGTTATTGAGGCTGGGCCTTGTTATATTACCCAGATAAAAACAAAAAACGAAGGCGGATATGAAGCGGCGCAAGTTGGTTTTGGCAAATCGAAGAATAATAAAAAACCCAAAAAAGGCCATTTTAAAAAAAGCAATAGCCAAGAAGATTTAAAATGGCTAAAAGAATTTAGGATAGAAAATAACGAAGACAGCAAATTTGAAGCAGGGCAGGAAATAAAAGCCGATATCTTTCAGGAAGGGGACTTAGTTAAAGTCTCGGGAATTTCCAAAGGCAAAGGATTCGCCGGAGTGGTCAAACGCCATGGATTTCGCGGCGCGCCGGCTTCCCACGGAACAAAGCATAATTTGCGTGCCCCTGGTTCAATTGGCTCAACTTTTCCAGAGCACGTTTTGAAAGGAAAAAAAATGGCAGGCCGAATGGGCAGCGACCGGGTGAGCGTTAAAAATTTAGAAATTGTTTCAGTTGACGTTGAAAATAATCTGATTGCGGTTAGAGGGGCGGTTCCGGGAAATAATGGATCATTGGTTGAAATAATCAAAAAATAATTATATATAATATGGCTGAAAAAAAAGCAAAGCCTTTGGCTAAAGAAAATTATCTGCGGCGCAAGGTATATAACCAAGACGGACAGGAAATTGAGGAACTGGAATTGCCGGAAGAGATTTTTGGATTGAAATTAAATAAGGATTTAATTCATCAGGCAGTTGTGGCGCAAATGGCAAATTCCAGGGAAGCTATTGCTCATGTTAAAGACAGAAGCGAAGTTCGCGGAGGCGGGAAAAAGCCCTGGAGGCAAAAAGGAACTGGCCGGGCGCGCCACGGATCAATTCGGTCGCCAATTTGGCGTGGCGGCGGCGTAACTTTTGGCCCGACAAAAGAAAGGAATTTTTCTAAAAAGATAAATAAAAAAATGAGGCAAAAAGCACTGCTGATGGTTTTATCAAGCAAGGCCAAGGATAACGAGCTGGTCATATTGGATGATTTAAAATTAAATTCTCCGAAAACCAAGGAAATGGCTGGCATAATGAAAAATTTGGAAAAAGCGAAAAAAGATATTAAAAGAAGCTCGCTGGTTGCTTTAGTAAAAAAGAATGAAAATATTGTTAAAGCAATCAAAAATATTCCGAAAATGGGCGCGATTGGCATTAATAATTTGAATGTAGTTGACGTGTTAAAGTATAAATATTTAATAATGAACAAAGAGGGAATCAACGAATTAAAAGTTAAAAACGAAAAAGGAAAAACGACAACTAAAAATTAATAATTGGAAAATTTAAAATTTATTTTTCATTTTTAATTTTTATTTTGAGCGAAAGCGAACGTGGCCATATTAGACGTATTCAAAACAAAGCCCGCCAAAAGCGGACAAAACGAGAAAAAAACGGAAAAAGAAATTTCTGGAGATGTTAAAATTGCAAAAGAAGAAAAAAATGCTCCAATCATTGAAAAAAAGGCCGGCAAAAAAGATTTTAGCCAGATTGCGGCAAGAATTTTAAAAGCCCCCCATATTACGGAAAAAGCAATAAATATGGGGCAAGATAATAAATATGTTTTTAAAGTTAGTCCGGAGGGAAATAAATCAGAAGTAAAAAAAGCCGTAAGCGAATTGTATGGAGTTAATGTTGTTGATGTGAATATAATTAATATTCCGAAAAAGAAAAGGCGGCTGGGCCAGAATCAAGGATTTAAATCTGGCTATAAGAAAGCGGTTGTTACTTTGGCGGAAGGGGAAAAAATAGAAACTGGAATATAAGAGAAATAAAAAATAGAAAACGAAAAATGAAAAACGACAAGTAAAAAACAAAAATTGGAAAAATTAAAATTTATTTTTTAGATTTTCACTTTTATTTTTTACATTGAGCGGCAGCGAACGTGGCGATAAAAATTTTTAAACCAACATCACCAGGCAGGCGGGGAATGACCGGTATTGATTACCGTTTTTTAACCAAGAAAGAGCCGGAAAAAAAATTATTAAAATCTTTTTCAAAGAAGGCCGGGCGGAGCCACGGAGAAATTACTGTCCGCCACCAGGGAGGCGGGCATAAAAGAAAATACCGCATAATTGATTTTAAGCGGGAGAAAAATAATGTTCCGGCTAAAGTTTCGGCTGTTGAATACGATCCGAATAGAACGTCTTTTATCGCTTTGTTAAATTATGCTGACGGGGAAAAAAGATATATTGTCGCTCCCGAAGGGTTGAAAGTTGGAGACGAAATAGTTTCTAGCGAAAAGACGCCTCTTTTTCCCGGCAATCGGCTGGAAATGAAACATATTCCGGTTGGAACATTTGTCCATGATATTGAACTTCAGCCGGGCCAGGGCGGTAAAATTGCCCGTTCCGCTGGAAATTTTGCCACAGTTATGGCAAATGAAGGCGGCCGGACAAATATTAAAATGCCATCTGGAGAAATAAGGATTGTTTCTGGCAGTTGCCGGGCGACAATCGGGCAGGTAAGCAATCCAGAGCATAACACAATTGTTATTGGCAAGGCCGGTAGAAATAGATGGCTTGGGGTCAGGCCAACAGTGCGAGGTTCAGCCATGAATCCATGCGATCATCCGCATGGCGGAGGCGAAGGCAGGGCTGGAATTGGTTTGCGGCGAGGCCCGAAAACGCCATGGGGCAAGCAAGCAAGAGGAGTTAAAACAAGACGGAATAAAAAATGGTCAAATAAATTTATTTTGCAGAGAAGAAAATGACGCGTAGCGTCATCCTGAGGCGCGAAGCGCCGAAGGATCCCTTGCTATAACAGCGGGATTGCTTCGTCGCTCTGCTCCTCGCAATGACAGAATGATATTATGTCAAGAAGTTTAAAGAAGGGTCCCTATGTGGATATAAAATTAATAAGCAAAGTGAAAGATCTTAAGCCAGGCGTAAAAACTATTATTAAGACCTGGGCGAGAGCTTGCACAATTACGCCAGAAATGGTTGGATTTACTTTTGGAGTCCATAATGGGAGAGAGCATATTCCGGTTTTTGTCACAGAAGATATGGTTGGGCATCGGCTTGGAGAATTTTCCCCAACGAGGAAATTTGTCCGCCACGGCGGAAAAATGCAAAGAGAAATAGAGAAAGGTTAAATAGCCGCCGAACCGCGCAGAATAATATTTAGTTCATCCGCCCGAGGCGGACGAAAAGAAATTTTCCGCGTTGTTCCGCGATTTTATGGAAGCTAAAGCCATTTTAAACAACTTAAGGATCGCGCCGAGAAAAGTCCGGCTGGTTGCTAATTTGATTAAAGGGATGCCAACATCCCAAGCTCAGGCGCAATTAAAATTTTTGCCCAAACGGTCAAGCGAGCCGATTTTGAAACTTTTAAATTCAGCAATAGCAAATGCCAAGAATTTTAATTTAGATGAAAATAATTTATATATTTCTAAAATTTTTGTTGATAGCGGGCAAACAATGAAAAGATGGCTGCCAAGGGCTTTTGGCCGGGCAACGCCGATTATGAAACGATCCAGCCGAATAACATTATTTTTAAATGAACGGATACCGAGTAAAATTCAAAAAATTTCCGGGAAAGGCAAAAAAATAAAAGAGGAAGCAGGCAAGAAAAAAGAATTATTAATAAAGGAAGAAGAGCTTCCAGCTGAAGAAAAGAAAATAGTTAAAACCAAAGAAGCCAGCCGGCCTAAAGGAGCCTCAACAATCAGCAAGAAAAGATTTTTTAGCCGGCAGGGAACAAAGAGAGTGTTTCAGAGAAAAAGCGTATAAAAATTAAAAATAGAAAACGAAAAAGGAAAAACGACAATTAAAAAATAAAAATTGAAAAAATTAAAATTTACTTTTTAGCTTTTCACTTTTATTTTTTACATTGAGCGATAGCGAACGTGGGACAAAAAGTGCATCCAACATCTTTCCGGACGGGAATAATCTTTGACTGGAAATCGCGTTGGTTTAACAAAAAGAAATATAAGGAATATTTAGCCGAGGACGTTAAAATCCGAGATTTTATATTTTCTAAATTAATTAAAGCTGGATTAGGAAAAGTGGAAATTGAACGGGCGGCGAACGCAGTCCGGATTATCATTTTTACTTCTAGGCCAGGATTAATTATTGGCCGAGGCGGAGCCGGAGTTGAACAGTTGCGAGCGGAGTTGCAAAAAATTATCGCCAAAAGCCAGCCGAAAGAAAAAATTGAACTTCGCCTGGAAATAGAAGAAATAAAACAAGCGGAAAGTTTCGCGCCAATTGTTGCCCAGAATATTGCCGAACAGCTAGAAAAGCGCTTGCCTTACCGCCGGGTGATAAAGCAAACATTAGAAAGAATTTTGCAGGGGAAAGCGGTGCAGGGAGCAAAAATTATGGTAAAAGGACGGTTGGATGGTTCGGAAATCGCGCGCAAAGAATGGCTGGGCAAAGGCAGAATTCCTTTGCAAACGCTTCGGGCAAATATTGATTTCGGACGCGCGACGGCCAATACCACTTACGGAACAATTGGAGTAAAGGTATGGGTTTATAAGGGAGATATTTTTGAATAAATTAAAAAGTAAAAACGAAAAAGGAAAAACGACAATTAAAAAATAAAAATTGAAAAAATTAAAATTTACTTTTTAGCTTTTCACTTTTATTTTTTACATTGAGCGATAGCGAACGTGTTGCAGCCAAAGAAAACAAAACATCGAAAATGGCAAAAAGGAAGAAAGCGCTTTAGGGGCGTGGCTTCGCGCGGAACCGAATTAGCTTTTGGAAGTTTTGGTTTGAAAGCAATGGAAACGCGCTGGGTAACTGACCGGCAGATTGAATCTGCGAGGAAAGTTTTGAGCCGGTTTACTCAAAAAGGCGGCAAAGTTTGGATTAGGGTTTTTCCTGATAAGCCAGTAACAACCAAAGGGCAGGAAGTTCCCATGGGTGGCGGAAAAGGAAATCCAGATCACTTTGTTGTGCCGATAAAGCCAGGGCGGATTCTGTTTGAAATGGATGGAATTTCTGAAGCAGAAGCGCAAGAAGCCATCAGGCAAGCGGGCGATAAGCTGCCGATAAAAAATAAATTTGTTAAAAAATAGCGATTCTAATATGTGAATACATTCGAATGATTCGAATAATTCGCATGTGGATTCGTATCATTTGCATCGCTATGAAGATAAAAGAATTGCGGGAAAAAACTGAAAACGAATTGAAAGCGGCGTTAAAAGAAAACCGGGAGAAATTGCGGCAGATGAAGTTTTCTTTGGCGGCTAATCAATTGAAAAATTCAAGGGAAATCAGTAAAGTTAAAAAAAATATTGCGCAGATATTAACTCTTCTCCAGGAAAAAATTCCGGAGGGAAAATAAAAATATGGAAATTAACCAAGCAGAAAAACAAAATAATAAAGAAAAAAAAGGCCGCGCAATGAAGGGCGTGATTGTTTCTGATAAAATGAATAAGACGGTTGTGGTTGCTGTTTCAAGCTTGAAAGAACATCCAAAATACAGAAAACGGTATAAAGTTACGAAGCGGTATAAGGCGCATGACGAGAATAATGAATATAAAGTTGGCGATAAAGTGATAATTTCCGAATGCCGGCCGATTAGCAAAGACAAGAAATGGGTTGTAGTCGAAGCATTGAATAAATTATCGCCTGGCCAGGTAGAGCAGAAATAAGAATTAGTAGGTTATTTGATTTGCGATTTAAGATTTACGATTTAAGATTTAAGAGCTTCTTGTTTTCAGCGAGGCAATCTTTAGAGAAGCTGAAAATAAAGAGAATTGTTCATAAATCATAAATCGATATTCCTAAATCAATCATCCGTGATTCAACCGCAAACAAAATTAAAGGTAGCAGATAATACCGGAGCAAAAATTGTCCAGTGTTTTAAAGTATTGGGTGGAACTAGGCGCCGGTACGCGCAATTGGGAGATATTATTGTTGTTTCAGTAAAAGAATCAGAACCGAGGAAAGCGGTTAAAAAAGGAGAGGTTGTTAAAGCGGTAATTGTCCGGCAAAAACGGGCGTTGCGGCGGCAAGATGGTTCATATATCAGGTTTGATGATAATGCGGTTGTGATCTTAGACGGCAAGGAGCCTAAAGGCGGACGGATTTTCGGTCCGGTTGCTAGAGAATTAAAAGAACGGGGATTTGACAAAATAGTTTCCATGGCTCCGGAGGTTTGGTAGTGCGATACCAATCTACGAATACATGCTAATTATACGAATGGATTTAATTAGTATTATTAGTATAAATTAGTATAGTATAACTTCGTTATTCTGTGGTTTTTGCCGCAGATTCGCATCGATATATGAAGATAAAGAAAAACGATACAATTTTAATAATTTCGGGCAAAGACAAAGGGAAAAAAGGCAAAGTTTTGAAAGTTATGCCCAAAGAAAGCAAAATAGTTGTTGAAGGTTTGAATTTGATAAAAAAGCATCAGCGGCCGCGGAAGCAGGGCGAAAAAGGGCAAGTTATTGAAATTGCCAGGCCGTTTAATATTTCTAATGTTAAATTAGTTTGCCCAAAATGCGGACAAGGAACAAGGGTTGGATATAAAATAGCTGAAAAAGAGAAATTTAGAATGTGCAAGAAATGCGATAGCGAAATATAGTTCGCGATACCAATCTGCGAATGCATGCGAATTATACGAATGAATTTTATTAGTATTATTAATATAAATTAGTATAGTATAACTTCGTTATTCTGTGGTTTTTGCCGCAGACTAGCATCGATATATGAATTTACAGGAAAAATATAAAAAACAAATTATTCCGGAAATGAAGAAGAAATTCGGATATAAAAATGACTTAGCGGTTCCGCGGATTAATAAAGTGGTTGTCAATACTGGCATTGGCCGATTTCGGGACAATAAGAATGCGATTGATGAGATTGAAAAGACAATGGCGCAAATCAGCGGGCAACGTCCAGTTTTTACTCTGGCGAAAAAAGCTATTGCTAATTTTAAAACTCGGCTAGGAATGAAAATTGGCTTGAGAGTTACATTAAGGGACAAGCGGATGTTTGATTTTTTGGAAAGATTAATCAGCTTTGCTTTGCCGCGCACCAGGGATTTTAGAGGATTAGAGCCCACTAGCGTTGATCAAAAAGGAAATTTGACAATTGGAATTAAAGAACATATGATTTTCCCGGAAATATCCCACGAAGAAGTAAGAACGATTTTTGGCCTGGAAGTATGCGTGTCAACTAACGCGAGAAATAAAGAAGAAGGATTGGAATTATTCAGGTTAATGGGATTCCCCATAAAAAAGTAAAAACTTAAAGCTAAAAAGGAAAAACGACAAACAAAAGTTAAAAACCGAAAAATTTCAAAATTAATTTTTCATTTTTACTTTTTACTTTAAGCGATAGCGAACGTGGCAACAGTAGCCCAAATTGTAAAATCAAAGAAAAAACCAAAATTTAAATCGCGAACCGTCCGGCGCTGTTTTAAGTGCGGGCGCAAGCGCGGCTATATCAGAGATTTTAATTTATGCCGCATATGCTTCAGGGAAATGGCAAGCCAAGGATTAATCCCAGGAATTAAAAAATCAAGTTGGTAAAGTTACAGACTACCCGCCCGCAACGCCTAATCGTAGCTTTGGCGGGCGCGGCAGATAAATACAGAACTACAGAAATAAGCAGATGCAAATTGATTATTAAATAAACAATTAATCTGTATATCTGTAAAAATCTGTAATTTGTAAAGTTATGACAGATCCAATAGCAGACATGCTAATAAGAATAAAGAACGCTCAAATTGTCGGACAGCCGGTTGTCCGGGTCCCTTTTTCGCAGCTGAAATTTAATTTAGCGCAAATTCTTGAAAAGGAAGGTTTTTTGGGCAAGATAGAAAAGAAAGGCAAGGATGTTCAAAAATATCTTAAAATTAACCTTAAATACAATAGCAATGGCCCGGCAGTAAGCGATGTTAAAAGAATTAGTAAGCCGAGCCAGCGCATTTATCTTAAAAAAGAAATGATTAAGCCGGTTAAGCAGGGATACGGGATAGCGGTTATTTCCACTTCTAAAGGATTAATGACTAACAATGAAGCAAGGAAACAGAAATTAGGCGGAGAATTAATGTGCGAAATTTGGTAGAAATCATATAACAAAAAACACACAACATGAAACAAAAAAGCGAGCTTAGAAAATTGTTTCATGTTTCATGTTTCATGTTTCATGTCTAAAATAGGAAAGCAGCCAATTAAAATTCCGGATAATGTTGAAATCAAAATTGATGGCAGTTTTGTTGTGGTTAAGGGGCCGAAGGGAGAATTAAGCAAAGAATTTCCAAGCGGAATAAATTTTGAAATTAAGGATAAGGAAATTATCGCGAGCCCTGGCGAACAAAAGAAAAAAATGAGCGCTTTATGGGGATTGTCCCGCTCTTTGCTTTTTAACATGGTTAAAGGAGTCACCGATGGCTTTGAAAAAAAGCTGGAAATAGAGGGAGTTGGATACAGGGCTAATTTGCAGGGCGATAAGTTAATTTTATCTCTCGGTTTTTCCCATCCAATTGAAGTGGCTGTGCCAGCTGGGCTGAAGTTTTTAGTGGAAAAAAATATTATCACAATTTCTGGCTTTGACAAAGAATTAGTCGGGCAGACAGCGGCCAAAATAAGATCGTTTAAAAAACCCGAGCCGTATAAGGGCAAAGGAATAAGATATCAGGGCGAGGTTGTAAGGCGAAAGGCCGGGAAAAAGGCAATCGCTTCCGCGTAATTTTATATTGAAATAGGCCTTTTAATTTTTAAAAATTTAAAGAAAAATATGAAAAAGAAAGTTAAAACAAAAAAAGAAAAGAGGGAAAAGCGCCATAAAAGATTGCGCGCTAAAATAATCGGGTCGGCAAAACAACCGCGGCTTTCTGTTTTTAAAAGCAATAAGCATACTTACGCGCAATTAATTGATGATAGCAAAGGAAAAACTTTGTTTAGCGCCAGCGATTTGGAAATTAAAAGCAAGGAAAATAAAAAAGATAATAAAAAAACGGATTTAGCAAAAAAAATCGGGCAATTGATAGCCAAGAAAGGAATAGAAAATAAAATAAAAAAAGTGGTTTTTGACCGCGGCGGCTATAAGTATCACGGAAGAATTAAAGGCGTAGCCGAAGGCGCAAGAGAAGGCGGATTGGAGTTTTAAATAAAACAAAAAAAGAAAAGAAAAAAACGACAAGATATAAGTACTAACGAAAAATTTAAAGCCATTTTAGTTTTTCATTTTTACTTTTTATTTTGAGCGTACGCGAACGTGGCAAGGCAATATAATCGAGAAAAACCTAAAGAAAAATCTGAATTTGACCAAAAGCTTTTAGACGTGGCAAGAGTAACAAGGGTGGTGGCTGGCGGCCGGCGGTTCCGTTTTCGGACGGTTGTTGTGGTTGGAAACAGAAAAGGAAAAGTTGGGCTGGGAACCGCGAAAGGGCAAGATATGTCTTTAGCTGTGGAAAAAGCCGCGGTTAAAGCAAGGAAAAAAGCAGTTATTATTCAGACCAAAGGAGATTCTATTCCGTTTGAAGTTGAAGCTAAATACGGATCTGCTAGAGTTTTATTGAGGCCAGCTCCGGTTGGAAGGGGAATTGTTGCCGGCGGAGCGGTCCGGGTAATTTGCGATTTAGCTGGCATTGGCAGTGTAACATCAAAAATTTTGACTAGATCGAAGAATAAATTAAACATTGCCAAAGCAACGCTGGAAGCGCTGAAAAAATTAAGAGTTTAAAATGCAGATTTTAAAATAATGCAATTACACCAAATATTTCCAAACAATAAGCAAAAAGATATTAAGCGCGTGGGGCGCGGCGGCAAGAGAGGAACTTATTCAGGCCGCGGATTAAAAGGCCAGAAATCCCGTTCGGGCGCTAATCTCCGCCCGGGATGGAGGGATTTATTAAAGCCGATTCCCAAAAAGCGCGGATTTAAGTTTAAAAGCATTTATTCAAAACCAGCGATTATTAATATTGGCGTTTTAAACGATAAATTTAAAGACGGGGAAGTTGTCTCGCCAGTTTCTTTGTTAGCTAAAAAGTTAATTTTGAAAAAAGGAAATAAAATGCCTGAGGTGAAAATTTTAGGGACAGGCGGAATAAAGAAGAAAATAACGATTGAAGGCTGTTTGATTTCCGCTGGCGCAAAGAGTAAGATAGAAAAAGCCGGCGGCAAAATTTTATAAATCCGAAATCCGAAATTAGAAATCCGAAACAATAATAAATGTTTAAAATCCAAGGACCAAAACGGGTTTTGAGAATTAGAACATTAGGATTTGGAATTTGTTTCGAAATTCAAAATTCGAAATTCGAATTTTATTGTGTGGTATCAAAAAGTTTCGCAAATTTTTAAAGTTAGGGAGCTCAGGAATAAAATTTTGTTTGTTCTGGGCGTTTTAATTATTTTTAGGATTGCGGCCAATATTCCGGTTCCGGGAATTGACGTGGAAAAATTAAAATCTTTTTTTGAAGGCAATCAGCTGCTCGGGCTTTTGAATATTTTTACCGGAGGCGCGCTTAGCAATGTTTCTATTGCTATGCTGGGATTAAGCCCTTATATAACCGCCATAATTATTATGCAGCTTTTGACAATGATTTTTCCGAGCTTAGAAGCGATTTACAAGGAAGAAGGCGAGGCGGGAAAACAAAGATTTAATCAATATAGCCGGCTTTTGACAATTCCTTTATCAATTTTACAGTCATACGGGATGATTACTATTTTGCGTACGCAAGGGATAATAAGTTATTTTTCAATTTATGAATTAGCGGCTACCATGACAATTATTACCGCCGGTTCAGTGCTTTTAATGTGGCTGGGAGAGCTTATATCGGAAAAAGGAATTGGCAATGGGATTTCTGTTTTAATTTTTGCTGGAATTGTCGCGGGATTTCCCGCGTCTTTCAGCCAGACATTTGCTGTTTGGGATCCGGCAAAGATTCCAACATATATTGGCTTTGTGGCAATTGCTTTAATTGTTATTGTTGGCGTGGTTTTAATTACTGAAGGCCGGCGCAATATTCCAGTTTCTTACGCCAAGCGGGTTCGGGGCAATAAAATGTATGGCGGAGTTTCAACGTATTTGCCTTTGAATATTAATCCAGCTGGCGTTATCCCTATTATTTTCGCTTTATCAATTATGCTGTTTCCCGGGCTTATTGGCAGTTTTTTTGTTAATTCATCCCAACATTGGCTGGCAGCCACCGGCAAATTTTTGAAAGACGCTTTTCAGCAAACAGGAATTGTTTATAGCGTTGTTTATTTTTTGTTGGTAATTTTATTCACTTTTTTCTATACCGCGGTTACTTTTGAC
>Ga0208373_1002838_pt1 | contig 18146 bp, 15 predicted proteins | sample RifOxyC2_FD_184036 | JGI IMG/M metagenome (GOLD analysis project Ga0208373, IMG submission 184036) | Soil microbial communities from Rifle, Colorado - Rifle Oxygen_injection C2 (SPAdes) | ecosystem: Environmental > Terrestrial > Deep subsurface > Rock core/Sediment | place: Rifle, Colorado... | reverse complement strand
TCCGCAAGTACGGCCAGAAGATTGTTATTTATAACGATAAATCGCTCAGCCCGGACGATAAGCTGGGCGCCATCGGCGATATTAATTTCGTTATCAAGAAGGCGGCGATCAAGGATGATTTGATGATAGTCGCCGGCGATAATCTGTTCGGGATAGATTATACTGATTTTGTTAAATATTTTAAGAAACACGGGACGACCATCTGCCTGAAGGATTTTAAGGGGAGCAATAAGAAGCTGGTCAGCCAGTACGGCGTGGTTACGCTGGATAAGGATAAGCGGCTGATTGATTTTGAGGAAAAGCCGGCCCAGCCGCAGTCGACCCTGGTGGCCATGTGCCTTTATATCTTCGCCCAGGGCGACCTGAAGCTGGTCAGCCAATACCTGAAAAAAGGATTTAATCCCGATGCGCCGGGTTATTACCTGCAGTGGCTCCATAAGACCAAGGATATTTACGGCTATACCCTGAAGGGCAGGTGGTTTGACATCGGCGATATTGATTCGTATGAAAAGGCATCGGATTATTACCGGCATAAATACCTGGGCGAGACCGCCCAAAGCCGGACTTATTTAACCAGATAAAAAATATTGGTAAATACTTGAATTAATATCCGTATTTTGATAGAAACAAAAATCTATGGCAACAAAGATAAAAGGCAAGCCGTTGATTGGTTTAGACATCGGTTCCCGGGCGATTAAAGCGGTGGAATTGGTCTATGCGCCTAAAACCGAAGGGTATTCCATAAGCGGGTATGTCTATCAGCCCATCGCGCCAGGGGAGGACATCAAGGAAACCCTTAAGCGCATCTGGGCCGAGCATAACTTCCATACCAATAAAGTTGTCACTTCAATATCGGGCCGGTCGGTGATTGTCCGCTATATTACTATGCCCGATATGACTGATGAGGAATTAAAGAACGCCATTAAATACGAAGCGAGCAAATACATTCCTTTTGAAGTCGACGAGGTGATGCTGGATTGCATTAAGCTGCCTCATATCAAGAAGGAAGAGACCGCCGGGAAGCCGGCCAAGGATATCACCGTGCTGTTGGTGGCCGCCAAGCGCGATAAGCTTAATGAGCATATTACGCTGCTTGAAGAAAGCGGACTTTGGCCGATGGCGGTTGACGTGGATTGCTTCGCCCTGGGTAATGCGTTTGAGTTAAAGCAATTGATTAATCCGTCCGCCGATATCGCCACCAAGGTGACGGCGCTGGTGGATATCGGCGCGGTCAAGACTAATGTTAATATCATGATTGGGTTGCAGGTGTTTTTCACCAGGGAAATTTATATCGCCGGCAACGATTTTACCGAGGCCGTCGGCAAAAAGATGGGGTTGCCTGAGAATGAGGCGGAACAACTTAAACTTAAGCCGGAGCTCAAGGCCGACGAGATTAAAGATTATGTCAGTTCGTTGCTGGATGACCTGACCCATGAAATACAGCTGTCATTTGATTATTTTGAGCATCAGTTTGATAAGCCGATTGATAATATTTACCTTTCCGGCGGCGCCTCCATGCTGCACGGGCTGGAGGAGACATTTGATTCCATATTTAACCGGAAAATGATTCGTTGGGACCCCTGTGAAACATTTGAGATTGTTTCTGATAAAATTGACGCGGTCGAATTAAAGAAAAAGGCGAACCAGTTAGCCATTGCGGTCGGGCTGGCTTCCAGAGTGAAAAAGGATTAAATTATGATTCGCATTAATCTGCTCCCGGAAGAGAGAAGGCGCAAGGAAAAAACGCCGTTGCCGCGGTTTTTGGCGATGAATGCGGCGATTATTATTTGCCTTCTTATGGGTATTTGGAATGGCTCAATGTATCTTGGGATTAAACAGCAGACGGATAAATTACGCACTGATAGGGGGAATCTGACAGATTTACAGAAACAGACCTCGGAGTACAGCAAAATGCAGGCTAAGGAACAGAAATTAAGCGAATGGAATAAAGCGGCTCTGCAGATAAAAGAGACCAGGGAATTCTATTGGTGGGAAAAGATAGATGAGCTCTGGGATGTTATTTACGGCGCGCATGATGTCTGGATTACTTCTCTGGTGGCGGCAGAGAGCGCGCCATCGAGCGCTCGGAGCAAGAAGGTGTCGGCATCGATTAGCATGGGTTGTTATGCCGCCGGAATGTCATCAGAGAAAATGACCAGTTTCCGGGGAAAATTAAAGGGGCATCAGGGGTTGAAAGAGACCTTTAACCTGGGAATCAATGAGCCGCCTCAATTTACGGTGGTGGCCCAGCCCCAGTATAAAGAAGAGTTTGCGGTTAAATTTGATATTGACCTGGCTAAGGAAAAGAAACAATAATAAATGAAACTATCAGAAAAACAACTGCTTCTTTTGACTATCGTCATACCAGCCATTGTGGCTATTGCTTTGGCCGGTGTGGGTTTCTTTAAGTTTAGCAAGGATATATCAAAATTAAGCAAAGAAATTGATGACGTTAACAATCAGATAAAAGAGGAAAATATCAGATTGGAAAAGATGGTGGAGTTAAGAGATAAATTAAAGAAATTAGAGGCTGAACAGGATGCCTTGCAGTCCCTTTTACCGAGCAAGGAAGAACTATCCTACGAGAATTTCCTCGATACCCTCACCAAGTTCAGCCGCGAGGCCGGCGTTAAGCTCACTAGCGCTACCGCTGATGCGGGCCGGAGCGGACCGCCAGCAGCCGGCGGCCCGGCATCTAGTTTTGATAAAATGTCTTACGCTCTTAAAATAGAGGGGGACTTTTTCCAGGTCATTAATTATGTCTATTTGCTGGAGGTCTACCAGCGGTTTATTAAGGTGGATAATTTTACTGTCCGGCCGGTAGGAATTATCTCAACAGATAAACCTACGAAATATACCATGGATTTAAAGATAACCTCCTATGCTTATACCGGGCCGCCGACGAAGTAAGTAAACTAGTGGCGGGCATATAGGGCTAGGTATTGAAATATGAGACGATTTGTTGGCTCAGTTGCGGTGATTGCGTTAATCGGCTTATGGTCATGGTCTGCCTTATGGGGGCAATCTGTGCCGCCAGCTCCGCCAGGGGTGCCAGCGCCGCCAGGAGTGCCAGCGCCGCCAAAGGCGCCAGAGCCGTCAAAGACGCCAGAGCCATCAAAGGCGCCAGTAGAGACCGCAGATAAAAAACAGCCGGAAGCAGTCCAGCCGAGCCGTTCCGTCAAGGATGAGAGTTGGTATGCTATTATTTTTAACGGGGAAAGAGTCGGCTCAATGCACACAACTATTGAGGAGTCAGCTATCGCTACGCCGGCCCAGAAATCTTATGTCTTTTTGCGGGAGGTGTTTTCCGGGAAACCCGAGGCGTTACCGTATCTGAAATTGAACGAGGAAATGCAGTTTAATGCCGCTGACATGAGCTTCCGGAAATTGACAACACTTAAAATGCTGTTGGCGGATAAAAGGGAAATAACCCTTAATGGGATTAAAGACGGCGCCAATGTAAAGTTTTCCGCGACAGTCCTGGTTCCGTCGTCTTCCGGGGAGTCGGTTTCCGAGAAAAGCGTCCAGGAATTTAAGGGGAATGAGAACTTTTATTCTGAACAGGCATTGGGGTTATTGTTGATAACCAATAACTGGGCGGTTAATCAGAGTTATCCCCTAAAATTTATCAGTCCGTACAGCCCAAAGAATTTGTTTGTCGATGCGCAGTTGTCTATAAAAGAAAAGACAACCCAAAAAATAATGGGGGTTATGACCGAGGGGTATTTGTGTACCTTGATGATATTAGACACGGCTTCGAGCGTGGGGGAGCTGGAGTATTTTATCGGTTTAAATGGCGTGATACTGAAACAGTCCACCGCCAATCTTTCCATAATCAAAACCAGTAAGGAAGAATCGTTAACCCAGGAGTCGGCCAAAAGGATTTTTGAGCGCAGGGGGCGGATGGACCCGTTTATGCTCCGTTTGACCCCAATGGTCGGAGGCGGGCATCCGGCCGGCGGAGATGAGACGCCGATACCTGTGACAAGTACTCAACCAACCAGAATTCTGGAGGCTTTATTAACCGAGGCGCGGGAACAACTGCAATTAATGAAGGATATTTATGAGAAGACGCCTGAAACTGAACGGGATAAATTTTTAGTTGTGCCATATCAGAGAATACTGGAGATTAGCCAGAAGGTAAATGATTTAAAAGACATGAGCGCCAAGAATCAGATGGATGAGATTCGGACTGAAGCGGAGCATCTGTTCGCCGGCGCCGAGAAGATATATGCCGAGGCGTCTTATATCAGGGATGAAGCTAAAAAGGAGTTTGAACTGAAGAATTTTAAGGAAATTCCCAGGAAGTTAGCCAAGATATCAGAATTGGCAGACCGAAAAGAGCTGAAAAATACCGAATACCTCTCCAAGGTAAAGGCGTTAGTTGATGAAGTGGCGGAACTGGCCCGTCGGGCTAAAATAATAGAGGAATTCTTCGCCACCCGGCCGGCTATCACCGGTATTATTTATTATATCAAATCTGAAGAGGTGAAGTTGGCTCCGATAGTCATCCATTTCCTTGGTGCCGAGGTTTTATTGCCGGTATCGTATTTCAAGCGGATACCGGATTCGTCAATTATGATTGGCAGCAAAGTGTACAAGGAAGGCAAGGAAGCCGGCAAGATATCCGAGGACATGTTCGTTAAAACAATTCAACCTAATACAATAGTATTCAACTATAAAAATGAAGAAATAACACTGGAATATAAAGGGAAATAAAAGGAGATTAGTTTATGAGAATACATGCTTACCGTTTAATGATGCTTTGCGTGTGCGTGGTGATGCTGGCAACTTTGGTATTGTCAGCCCAGGAAAAGCCGGCGCCGGTAACCGCCTCGCCGGGCGTTACCCAAGTGGCTGATAAGGGCCAGTCTGTGGCGCCGACTATTACTGTTGATTGGGTCGAAAAGCCACTCAGGAGCGCATTGGAAGCCATTGGAGAAGTAGCCAATGTCAATATAATGATTGACACACAGATATCGAATGAGGATAAAATAACGGTAATATTCAGGAATCTTGATTGGCGGCTGGCTCTGGAAGAGACCGTTCACCTGTCAAGATGTATAATGGAGGAGTCAACTCCTTCTGTTTTCAGGGTGAGTAAACCGCCGACAGTTAATATGGACCTCAAAAATGCTCCTTTGGATGTGGTTATCCGCGAGATTGCCAAGCCGGCCGGGGTTAATATTATCATGACCGATGAAATCAAAGGTACGGTTACGATGATGTTGACCGATGTTCCGTGGTTGGAAGCGCTTCAGAATATCATTAAGACGACTGGTTTCAGCTTGGTTCAGGAAAAACATAACGTCATCCGGATTGTCAAGACTGAAACCCTTAAGGAACAATTAGAGACCAGGATTTTTCAGTTGAAATACCTCAGGCCGCCCGGTGTATTTAAAGCGAAAATCGTAACTCCTTATGCGGAGGGTTCTGTCAAGGCGACTGGTGATGCAATGAAGGAGTTTACGCTCCTGAGTATTCTTAAGAATATGTTGACCCGGAAGGGCAGCACGCTTATCGGCAGTTTGGAATACGACAGCAAAAGCAATTGCCTGATAGTCCAGGACATTAAAACAGTTCTTGATTCAATGGAGAAAATTCTTGAGAGGTTGGATGTGGCGCCCGAGCAAATCTTTATTGAGTTGAAGTTTGTTTCAACTTCCAATGATGACCTGCTTAATTTTGGGTTGAAGTATAATCTGGGCGGGACCACAGACCCTAAGTCGGAAATAATGACGGCTCGGCCGAGTCCTTCAAGCGTGACCACCAGCTTGCCGTTTGGATTTGGACGTAAACCAGATAAGACATTCAATCAGTTTTTCCTGAATTCTTATGATGTTTCGACGGTTTTAAGATTGTTTAAAACCGATACCAAGAGTAAATTTATCCAGGAACCCAATCTGATTACTCTGGACGGGGAAGAAGCAACCGTATTTGTCGGGAATTTAGTCCGTTATGCCGTGACTAAGGTCGTATCGACCGCGACGGGAACATCTACGGAGTTAACCGAAGCCGCGCCGATAAGCATCGGGTTCCAGTTGTGGGTTACGCCTAATGTTGTCTATGGAACGAACAAGATTCTCATTACCCTTATTCCGCGCCTGGAGGATCTTTCAGGTAGCGCGAATGGTTTTGAGCTGTTTGAAGTTGGCGGTCTTTCTATTAAGCTTCCGCAAATCAGGCAATCAACGGTAGTAACGAGAATACTTATTGAAAGCGGGCAGACCGCGATTATCGGCGGCATGGCGGACGAGCGAACTACTAAAGTGGTGGAAAGAATTCCCGGATTAGGTGATATCCCCATCATCGGCGAGCCATTCAGATATAGAGGCAAAACGCTTACCGAAAGAAAACTTTTGGTCTTTGTTACGCCGCATATTATAAAGTCAGCGGAATTGTCTACTAAAGTGTTAGAAAATAAAATTAAGGACATGGAAGGCCCTCTCACGATGCCTTTTGAATCCGTTAAAGATAAAGATAAGAAAACTAAATAAGCGCGGCGTTAAATGCCCACAAAATTCCAGTTCCTGATGCGCTTTACCAAGAATGGTAAAGCCGGGTTTCTTTCACATCGGGAGTTGCTCAATCTTATTGAACAGGCTATTCGGCGGGCCGGCATACCCATTGTATTCTCAGAAGGTTTTAATCCGCGGCCGCGTATTTCATTCCCGACTGCATTGCCATTGGGGATTTTATCCGACAATGAAATAATGTATTTCCAGCTTTCGGAATGGATGAACCAGAATGATATAATCCAGAAAATTAATAAGGGATTAATTGGTGGCGTGACGGTGGTAAGTATTGAGCCCCTCAGGCAGGACTCAATTGTTTCCTTTAGCGTCAAGTATAAGATTACGCCGCGGACTGATAGCGCATCACAAGAGATTCTTCGGTTGTCACCGGATAAAATACGGGACTGGATGCTTAAGCCGGCTCATATAATCCAACGTGACTATGCTAATAAGGAATCCAAAAAGGTCAATTTAAAAACATATGTCCAGAATATGGAATTAGAAAATAATTCCCTATTGCTGACTGTTAAAATTACCAATGAAGGCACCGCGCGGCCCGAGGAAGTGCTCTGGTCATTGGGTGTTAATGGCAACGCGAAAGACGGTTCTTTTGCTATCCGCAAACTTGAAACATTCATATAAGTTATGCTGATTACCGGGCATCAACCTAATTATTTGCCTTACATTGGTTTTTTTCATAAGGTCTCACTGGCCGACACCCTGGTTATTGTTGATGTGGTTCAATATGTCAAGCGCGGGCCATTCGGTTGGATTAACCGCAATCGTATCCGGACGCCTCAGGGTTGGATTTGGTTGACCGTGCCGGTTAAGACAAAGGGAAAGTTCCATCAATCCATTATGGAGACCGAGATAGATAATTCAACCCCTTGGGCACGTAAACACTTAAAAAGTATAGAACGAAATTACCAGAATACTCCGTATTTCCATAAATACTTTGACTTCTTGCAGGAAATATACAATAAGCAGTGGTTGTTGTTGGCAGATTTAAATGAGGCCATTATACGTTATGTTCTTGAGCAACTTGGCATAAAGATTGGGATTATTAAGGCGTCACAATTAGAGCTTGATTACAAATTGCCAGATGCCGATAATAAAAATGATAGTTCTGCTACTGATTTAATTATTCAGATGTGCCGTAAACTGAACTCTGATTCCTATCTGCACGGTAAGCATGGCCAGGACTATCTTGATGAGCCGATGCTCAAGGAATCAAATATTGTTTCGTATTTTCAGGAGTTTCAGCATCCGGTCTATAAACAGCAATATGAGCCGTTTATGCCGGAGATGTCCATTATCGACCTTTTATTTAGCCGAGGCGATAAGAGTATGGAAATTATCCGGCAGAGCGGTAAATACATATGCAAATAAACTGGCTTTATTCTTATTTGGTGATTTTTGGTATCGCGGCAGTGATTACTTATCTGGTCACCTTTCTGGCCAGGGTTATTTCCAGTCCACTCAAGATAGTAGATAATCCTGGCCCGCTTAAGATTCATTCCCAACCCACGCCTCGCCTGGGCGGTCTTGGCATTTATATCGGGGTTGCGCTGACCGTGGGATTGATTTTTTATAATGTGGCAGGCGGCTCTGTGGCTAATCTTTCAGAAGAAACCCGGCAGCAATTCATAAGCATTCTACTCGGGGGTGGTGTTGTTATGCTGATAGGGTTTTATGATGACGTCAAGTCTGCATCTTCAGGCGGCGTATCGGCGGTTATAAAATTATTAATCCTTTTCGGAGCGACATTTATTTTGGCGCACGCCGGCATTCTTATAAATTTCCCGTTTCCAAAATGGGTTAATTTTACATTGACCCTTTTCTGGATAGTTGGGGTTATTAGCGCCTTTAATGCCATGGACAATATGGACGGTTTGGCTACAGGATTAGCCCTAATCGCCGCCGGTACATATATTGTGATTGCCCGCCAGACCCACCAGTGGACCTGGGGAATACTGGCGTCGGCATTGATGGGCGCAATGGCCGGGTTCCTGCCGCACAATTTTAAAGTTAAAAAACCGGCCGCTATCTTTATGGGCGATTCAGGGGCATTCTTTATTGGCTTCACCCTGGCTGCATTGAGTATCATGGGCGGCTGGTCAACCAGTCCCTTTAAGGCAGGCCTTATCCCGATTATTATCCTTGGTGTTCCTATCCTTGATTTTGTTTATATTGTTATTCATAGATACCTGAATGGGCTTACTCCGACTGTTTCCCAGGTAATTACCTACACCGGAAATGACCATCTTTCGCATCGGATTAATCATTTTTTGGGCAAGAAACAAACCGTGCTGTTTATTTATTTGATTTCTTTTACGCTCGGACTTGGGGCCGTGGCGCTCAGGAACTCGACAAAGACCGAGGCCATTTTTATTACTGTTCAGTATCTGCTGATATTCATTATTATATGTATTCTGATAGGGTTTTTATCAAGGCATAAAGCGCATTAGTCCGAATAATCATAAATTCTAACGAGATTGCCACGTGGCGCTTCAGCGCCACTCGCAATGACTGTCATTGCGAGGAGTGAATGAAGTGAGCGACGAAGCAATCTCTGGCATTCTGTCAGTATTTTGTGTATTGTATGAATAATCCGGATTAGGTTAGCGACTATTCTTCAAATAGCGCTTCTACGAATTTATTGGCATCAAATTCTTCGATGTCTTCCAGTTTCTCGCCTATACCAATAAACTTAACCGGTAGGTTGAGCTGATTTTTGATAGCTACGATAATCCCGCCTTTGGCTGTGCCGTCTAACTTAGCTAAGAAGAGTCCGCTTAGCGGTATGGTTCCATTAAATAGTTTCGCCTGCATTATAGCATTTTGACCGGTCGTGGCATCAATGACTAATAATGTCTCGTGCGGCGCATTTGGTATTTTATTGGAAAGAACATTCCTTATTTTTGATAGTTCCTTCATTAGGTTTGTTTTAGTGTGAAGCCGCCCGGCTGTATCGACGATGAGCACATCTGATTTTCTGGCGATGGCTGCTTCGGCCGCATCAAAGGCCACCGCTCCCGGGTCGCTATCCGCCTGGTGCTTGATGATGTCAATGCCCAGTCGTTCAGCCCAAATGGTGAGTTGCTCAATCGCGGCCGCGCGAAAGGTGTCACTGGCTGATAATAAAACAGATTTTTTATTCTGCTTAAACAGATAAGCCAGTTTGGCGATAGAAGTGGTCTTGCCGCTTCCATTCACCCCAACTACCAGGATAACTGTTGGGCCTGAAGGTGCAAGGCAAATCTGATTATAATCATTCTGATTGACCAGTGACTTCTTTAATTCCTGTTTAAGATAGTTAATAATCTGAGAGGAATCAGTCAACTTGCCTTTCTTATAGTCTGTTTTTAAATCCTCAATAATCCGCACACTTTCCTGAACGCCGATATCTGCGGTAATCAAGATTTCCTCGAGGCGATTAAGCAGTTCCTCGTCTATCCGGGCGCCTTTGAGCAAGTCACGGATGTCGGTGCTCAGGAGTTTTCTGGTCTTGGTTAATCCGTCTTTTAGTTTACTAAATAGGTTGCTGATCATAATTATCTTTTATTTTCAGAAGCAATCTTGTCCAAAATGCCGTTGACGAAGTTAGATGAATCCTGACCCCCGTATTTTTTGGCTAATTCTATAGCTTCATTAATGCTGACGGCCTGGGGAATGTCTGTCCGGCAGAGTAACTCGTAAACGGCAATCTGCAGGATAGTCCGGTCAATCAGGGCTATTCTCTGGAATTCCCAGTTGGCTGATGACTTTTTAATTGCCTCATTAATCTTGGCCTGGTTTTGCAGGTAGCCATCAACTAGTTCTTTGGTGTAGTTAACTATTGGGACTAGATTATTATCCGGCAGAGAGGAATATGATTTTATCAGTTCATCCAGAAGTGTGGCGATATCTATGTTTGTGGTGTCTTCTTGGAAGTTAATGCGATAAATGGCTTGGAGGGCCAGTTCACGCGACTGAGTTCTTTGGCGCATTTCCTAACCTACCTATTTATAATCTTCAGCAATGTTTTGTATTTGGACAGTCAGATAATTAGTATGTCGTAATGGTAGTCCCGCACATAACCTTAAACTTGGGCGTCTCGTCGTGGAGGTTATGTGCGGGGTTACTTTATCACAGGCACAAACATCTAAAATACTTCGCCGTTATTTTGAGTGCCACAGAAATAATCTGGACTAAATCTGTTCCAGGATGTTAATCATCTCAACCGCGGATTCCGCGGCCTGGGCGCCTTTGTTACCTCTTTTGATACCAGCCCGTTCCATTGCCTGCTCGGCGGTCTCGGCCGTGATGATGCCGAATTCTATCGGGATACCACTGGCCAGAGAGACATGGGCAATGCCTTTGGCTGATTCAGAGGCAATGTAGTCAAAGTGGGGCGTATCACCTTTGATGATTGCTCCTAAGCAGATTAGCGCATCGTATTTTTTAGTCTTGACTACTTTTTGTGCAATTAGAGGTATCTCAAAAGAGCCGGGCACCCAGAAGGTGTCTATATCATCCTTCTTGGCGCCATGGCGAATCAGACGGTTTTCCGCGCCTTCCATCAGGCGCTGGGTGACTAATTCATTAAATCTGCTTACAATAAGCGCAAACTTCTTGCCTTTAGCATCTAAATTACCTTGAAATGTTTTACCCATAAAATATTATCCTTTCTTTACTGCTGGATTTAACTGGTTTACTGATAACAGAAATTTACGTATTTATCAAGAAAATAGCAACTGTTTTTATATAATCTTAATCGTTGACAAAATACTGAAAATCTGTTTACTCGCTGTTATTCCCCGACGCCATCAATTTCGTCGGGGGAGTTACAGCGAGTTATCCCGATTTATCGGGGGTAATATGTTTACACTAGAAGTGTGTGGCTATGATTGGAATTGGTTTTGATATTCATCGTTTGGTTAAAGACCGTGAGTTTATCTTAGGTGGCGTTAAGATTGATTACCCCAAGGGTCTGGAAGGGCACTCAGATGCGGATGTTCTTTTACATGCCTTGATAGACGCGCTTTTAGGTTCCGCTAAACTAAAACAGGCCAGCGATATCGGTGATTTATTCCCTAACACCGACCCATCATATAAAGGTATCTCAAGTGCAGTATTACTCAAACAAACCATGGATTTTATCAGGAAGCACAAGAGAAGCTTTAATGTGGCGGATGTGGACAGTATTATCTTTCTGGAAGAGCCAAAGTTAGGTAGGTATAAGAGGGGTATTGCCAACAAGATTGCACATCTTTTGAAGATACCAGCCGATAGAGTTAATGTCAAAGCCAAGACAATGGAACGTCTCGGCCCCATCGGCCACAAAAAAGCCGTCGCCGCCTTGGTAATGGTTGTCGGATAGTAAATAGCGCGGATGTTGTATTCCAATTCTTAAATCTGAAAACACTAATAATTTTCTTTGTGTTCTTTCTGTCTTTGTGGTAAAGTGCTATTACTATGACATTATATCTTTATAATACCTATACTAAAAAGAAAGAGGAGTTTAACTCCTTTGAGCCTGGTGAAGTCAAGGTCTATTCCTGCGGGCCGACCGTCTATTCCCATCCTCATATTGGTAATTTCCGTTCGTTCATCGCGGCGGATATTCTGTGCAGATATCTGCGATACAAGGGTTATGAGGTTACCCAGATAATGAATATTACTGATGTGGGCCATCTGACCACTGATGATAATCTGGCTCCGGATGATGAGGGTGTTGATAAGATTCAGTTAGCCGCACAGTCCGAAAAGAAGTCACCCAAGGAGATTACCGAATTCTATGCCAACAAGTTCTTTGAATTATCGAAATTACTTAATCTCTATCCGGCCAGCCATTATCCTAAGGCAACCGAGCATATCCCGGAGATGATAGCCATCACAAGGCGACTGCTGGAAAAGGGGTATGCTTACGCGGTGAACGGTAGTATCTATTACGATATAAGCAAGTTTGCTGATTATGGTAAACTCTCCGGCAACACCCTGGAAAATCTCAAGGCCGGGGCCAGGGTAGGGATAAAGAGTGAGAAGAAGAGTCCGATGGACTTTGCGCTCTGGAAGCAGGACCCAAAACACTTGATGCAGTGGGATAGTCCCTGGGGCAGAGGATTCCCTGGGTGGCACCTGGAGTGCTCGGCTATGGCATTAAAATATCTGGGCGAGCAGATAGATATCCATACCGGCGGCGAGGATAATATCTTCCCTCACCACGAATGTGAGATTGCCCAGTCAGAGGCGTTTACCGGTCATAAGGTGATCAAATATTGGGTCCACGCCAGGCATTTGTTGGTAGATAATCAGAAGATGTCCAAATCATTAGGTAATTTTTATACCGTGGATGATATATTGAAGCAGGGTTATCATCCGATGGTTCTGCGTTATGCCCTGATGAGCAGTCATTATGGCCAGCAACTGAATTTTAATATGGATTTATTGAAGGCATCAAAGGGCGCATTAGAGCGGCTAATAAGTTTTAGACGGATGTTGGAGCAAAGAGCTGAGAGCTTAGAGCATAGAGTAGTGCAAGTAAGCGCTCAGATACAGGCGCAGATAGCAGTTAGTAAAAAGGCATTTGAGGAAGCGATGGACGATAACTTGAACATTTCCGAGGCATTGGGGTCTATATTTGATTTTATCACCGAGGTGAATAAATCCGATATCCAGTATGCTGATGCAGTGGCAATAAAGTCGGTTTTAGGGGATTTTGATAATGTTCTGGGTGTTTTATCTGTAGTCAAACAGAAAGATGCCGACGATGAGATAGAAAAACTCGTTATAGAAAGAACCCTGGCACGTAAGGAGGGTAATTTCAAGCGGGCAGACGAGATAAGGAAATACCTGGAAGGCAAGGGTATTATTCTGGAAGACACGCCGCGGGGCACCACATGGCATAGAGGGCTATAATTCCGAGAGTTTATCAACCACTTCTTTGATTAACCAATCGGGCGTAGAGGTCCCGGTAGATATTCCGATAGAGCTGTATTTCTTGAGCTTGGTTACAGGCAGTTCTGAGGCAGATGCTACTTGGAAAGCGGGTATTTTCATAGAGCGCGCCAGAAGGGTCAGATTAGTGGTATTGGCGCTTTTGTAGTCACCGACTACGACAATAGCATCAACTTCACGGGCTAGGTCCTTGACTGCGTCCTGGCGTCTGGCCGGCGCCTGGCATATAGTATCCAGTACCACCATCTCAATATCAGTTGGTATTTTTGATTTTATTATAGTAACAATCCGGTAAAATATCCGGGGTTGGAAGGTGCTCTGGGCCAGGATGCATATCTTTTTCTTGAGTTTATACCGCTTAGTTTTAACTATTTGTTGAGCTTCCTGCGTAGAGCTTATTACGATGACAGGCGGATGGCGTTTTATGGCCCGGGCATAGCCGACTAAACTGATTACCTCAGCGTGTTTCTTATCGCCAGCAATGATTACCTGATAACCCTTATTGGCATATTCCTGGACAATCTTTTGGGATTTCTTGACGTGCGGGCAGGTCGCGTCAATGATACCGTAGCCGCTGGCTGAGAGTTTAGCCCGAACCGGCGGCGGAACTCCGTGGGCGCGGATTAACAGCCGTGTTTGGCTGGGTGACTTTGGTTTCTGTTTTGGAAATGGCTCGACGCCTTTGGTCTTAAGCATCTCCACCACATTCTCGTTATGAATCAGCGGACCATAGGTATAGACCTTTTTGGCGGATGCCGAACTCTTGAGCGCTAAATCCAGAGCCCGCTTGACGCCCCAGCAAAAACCCACATCCTTGGCTAATATTATTCTCATATTTTTCCCTAATCAAATAAGTAAGGCAGCATTTTTACCTCGGCTTTGGGTTTATCAAATGTGCCGACTATTTTTACGGTATAAATTCCCCCGACAAAGAGGTTCTTGATATCGTCTATTATCTTGATTATCTTGATATCAAGGAATTTAGTATCAAACTGCAGGTCCAGCGAGCCGTCTTTAAGCTTCATCTTCCCGGCGCCTTTTAATACGACATCCTTGCTGGTAAAGGCTAACCTTATGATCTGCATATCGCCTTTGCTGATGGTGAATCTTATATTGCCTTCATGGAAGGCGGTCTTTTTGCTCAAGCCGAATAGCGAATAAACGCTTAAAAAGACCGGCACATCCCAGATTTGGGCGCCGGTCAGGGTTGCTAGGCCATTGCCGTTCAGGTCTTCTATAGTCGTGCCTTTACCGTTAAAGGTGAATTCGCCGGATAATTTACCGCCCATATCATTATTGCCCCAGCGAGTATCCCGCGTAAATTCCTTCATGTCGATACTGCCTATTTCTATCTTACCCTGGTATTCATAAGTATCGGTTGGTGTTGCGGATTTTGTTAACAACGGCAGGGTGATAATCATGAATCCGTTAATGGCTCCGTTATAGGCATTGCCTTTGATGTCATAGAAGTTGATGCGGTTGTTTTCCGCCATGAAAGTAACTGACATATTGTTTATTATCTTATTCTCCACCTTAAGCTGCGCGAACTTACCCGAACCGGCCAGAAAACTGGCGGGTGCGGCTGCTGACGCGGAATAAAGCCCCTTGAATATTATTGAGCCGGTGATATTACTGAAATTTATTCCGCTGGTAAATCCGCAGTCAAACAGTTTGATTTCTCCCCGGTAATTTATGGTTTCCTGCGATTTTTCAGTATTTTGGTTGGTAATATTCAGGGACAGGTCGGAATTGGTGGTGAAATCAATCTGTTCAAGCAGGTATTTTATATTGGACGGGAATAAGCTGTATAGTGCTTTTCCGCCCACGAGGAGGTTGGAGATTTTAACGTCCAGTGATATTTTAGGCGGCGCCTTGGATGATGTGGTGGTGAGTCCCGGGTTGGAAATGCCGCCGTTTAGTTCAAATCTGCTTTTATCGTAATTAGCTGAAAGGTTCTTTAAGGCAATATGGGGTTGCTGGCTTTCGTTGTAATTCGTATTATACTCAATTTGTCCCTGGATATTGGTAAAAATCAGGGCGGCTGGTCCGACCTTGGCCGAAATCCCGTTGCATTGTATACCGACATTTGCGTTGATATTGGGTTTACCGGCCGATTTCTGGAGTGTAACTGTGATATTGACCGGCCCTTCCGGCTGTGATTTATCCCAGAGGGCGTCTATTCCGGTTAGAATTTTATTGGTTGCCTCTTTTAGGACATAGTCGTTGGATTCAATATTTTTGGCGTCAATATTAACGTCTATCATTTCGGTCTGCCCGTCATGGCCGATAGTTATATCGCCTGCTATCTTCAATTTGCCTTTATTATGTGTCGCCGAAATGCTCTTAAGTTCAATTTGCTGGTCGGCGATTGATATTTCGCCGGTTAGATCATCAAGCGTATAAGGGAAAAAGGTCGGCTTAAACTGCATCTTCTTGCAGTAGAGCTTGGTGTGATAACTGGTCTCCTGCTTAGCGCCGATCGCCTTGGAGATTAACATATCCGCGTCGGCCATTCCCTTGGCTGATAATTCATCCCAGATACTCCGGAATTGGTGGGGCAGGGCATCATGGAGTTTGTCATCAAAGACCAGATTTTGTATTTTGAGCATCAAATCCAGTCCGCCGGATTGCGCATAGCCATTCACAAACCCGTTAGCCGCTACGGTGGTTGAGCCGTTTATCCCCTTGAGGTTTTTGATGCTGACGCCGTTTAATGTAAACTCCACCTGTCCTTCTATTTTGGATAGCGGATAGGGGAACCCGCCGAAAATCATGTCGTTCTTCAGGCAGTCCATTATAGCCGTAACCTCCGGCGCTTGTCCGTTACCGGTTTTTACCATGATATTCAGGTTTGCCTTGCCTTGGGGCTGGTAATGTTGCCAGATTGAATTGTAATGGCTGCTTAATTTCTCGGATAAATAAGTGCCGATATCGGTATTCTCGGAAAGCAGGTTGATGTTGATATTGGTGATGTCCGAGTCCACTTCGCCGCGCACCTTCCAGCTGCCTAATTCCTCCGCGTTGAATCCGCCTTCAACTACATAACGTTTTTGGGCCAGAGGATACAGGGTGATATTAATATTTTTCAATTTTAAAGCTACGCCATCTTTTAGGAGATGATTATGGGAAAATATAAGAGATGCATTCTTTAATATAATTACCGGAGTTGGCGTATTGCCCGAGCCGCTAAATTTAAAATTGGGGATTTGGTTATTGATTAGATAAATCTCCGGGTTATAAAGCACTATTTTATCGATGACGAATTGGCCTCGTAATAGTTTGGTCTGGTCATAGGTGACTCGGAGCGTTTGTGCTTTGATAAAATCGTATGGGGTTGTGCTATTGGCGTCGGTGCTGGGGAGCTTGATATCGGAGATTTTTATCCCGCGCCAGAAGTTGAAGGTAATCGCGCCCACGGAGAATTTGGTTCCGAATATTTTATAGAGCTCTGACTCCACTTTGGCGGGCGTGATTAAGGATGCTGAAATAACCCTGATGTTTATTGCCGCCAGAATCAGCAGGCAGGCGATAATAAAGAAAAACACGCCGATTGTCCGGTATTTCATTATATGAAAATTACACGTAATTTAACGCTACAGTTCCTGGACGAGTTTTGCAACTGGTGTCTTAGCCCAGAAGCATCTATAATGCCCCAGGAACTTATTTTAATTGTTATTTAATTAGCTTAACATTATAATTTGTTGGCATAAAAGTCAATCTTTTCTGAAAATGGAAGAATGATGTGATTAAATCACATTGGAACATTTTTATAGCTTTTTATATTTTATGTAATTATAAAAACTCTAAGAGTTGGCGTTATTTCTAGAGCTAACAGGAATTGACAGGAGCACATGGTTCTACGCTGGTTTGCAACACTAATGTAACATGAATTTAAACTATTTAGTTGTGGGCCTGAGTGTTTCATCCCCTAATCTTTATCATGCTTGGGGAGAATGATGCCGTAAGAGCATTTTACAAATCTGTAAAACAGATATTGACTATGTCGAAGATAAATTCTATAATAATAGCCGGTATAAAGTTACTGCTATCCGGTTAGGCCTCGTCCCAAAGGGACGAGACAAGTCATCCTGCCCAGCCCCTGCACTCAGGGGCGGGGCTGGGTCGGATTGGTAAGAATTGCCTGGCTGAGTCCCCCGAATGCTTTCGGGGTTGGAATTTTCTCTTTAAAATTCCATACGATAAATTATGAAACACCGAGAGTTTTTTGATTATCTGGAAGGCATTAGTGCATTTTTAAGGAAGAGAGAGCCGGCTAAGGCCAAGCATTTCGGCGAGGCCATACTCAAAAAACTCGTGACTTTGACTCACTCACCCCAGGAAGAATATCAATTATATTGCCTACTGGGTAATGCTTACAGCGAATTGACCGAACATTCCCGGGCCATTGATGTTTTTTATAAGGCCTATGCCATTGCCCTCAAATCTAAATTACCGCCGGTTCGTATTGTCTATGCTTCGTTACAACTGGCCGTCAATTTTATTATGACCAAGAATATTGACCAGGCCATAAGACAATTGCAGAAGGTGCTGGAGTATTATACCCGATACGGCGATACGACGCCGCCGATGGATAAACAGCGGTATTTCACAGCCATTGGTGATCTGGCATATTGTTACCTCTATAAAGGGGAATTGGGGAAAGCCGGTGATATTATTAACCGGCAACTGGCC
>Ga0208373_1002837_pt1 | contig 18153 bp, 8 predicted proteins | sample RifOxyC2_FD_184036 | JGI IMG/M metagenome (GOLD analysis project Ga0208373, IMG submission 184036) | Soil microbial communities from Rifle, Colorado - Rifle Oxygen_injection C2 (SPAdes) | ecosystem: Environmental > Terrestrial > Deep subsurface > Rock core/Sediment | place: Rifle, Colorado... | reverse complement strand
CCTCAACGCTGGGAGGCATTAAAGTTGTTTGATTTCTGTCACCAGTGCGATACATGGCTTGCTCCTTTGGAGTGAATATGCCATATTATATCATGTTAGTAATTTAATTGCGACACAGTCTGAATTACGAATGAAAAGCCGGAAGGAATATCTTGAAACTGGTACCCTCGTTTACTTTACTGTAAACCCTGATAAAACCGTTGTGCTCCTGTATTATCTTTAAACATATAGAAAGACCAAGCCCGGTGCCTTCCTTCTTTGTGGTAAAGAAAGGGTCAAAGATCCTCTCCAGGTTTTGCTCAGGAATTCCAACACCGGAATCACTGATAATTACGGTCGTATATTTGAGCAGATTCTCGCTTAATTCAGAACCTGTTTCGATAGATATCTCCTTCAGATCGCCAAGAGCCTGCATTGCGTTTAAAAGCATGTTCATAAATATCTGTGTCAGCTGTTCCTCATCGGCATATATAATGATCGTAGTACCCAGTTTTAATTTAATATTTACTTTTTTCCTGCCTATCTGCATTTCAAACAGATCAACTACTTTTTCAACAACAGCGTTTATGTTGACTTGTCCATATTTATGAGGTTTTGGTTTTGAAAAACTGAGCAGATCTTCTGTCAAGTGACTCAACCTGTTAATTTCCTCTCCTACTATGGCGCTGAATTTGTCAATAAATATTTTGTCGGCATGTTTATCCGGAAGCATCTGGATAAGAGCTTTCATAGATGTCAAAGGATTCCTGATCTCATGCGCCATACCTGCCGCCATGGTCCCTACGAGAGCAAGTTTTGCAGTATTAAGCATCTGCTCATAAAGATTAGTGTTTTCCAGAACTACAGAAATCTGATGTGAAATCATATCCAGAAGATCAATGTCTTCCTGTGTAAAAATATCATCTGACTTTTTTCCACCAAGAACAAATAATCCAATCAACTTTTCTTTGAGGACAATAGGAATGATGACCTTTGCCTTTAGGCTGATAAAAGATTCTTTAACAGCTACGCAATGTGCTTTGTCGGATATCAAATATTCGAGTTCATCAAATACCAACGCGTCATTTTTTTCCGAAATATACGCTACAAGGGGATCCTCATGATCAATACGGCCTGACCACGCAATTCCGTCCTTTGATCTCCTGTTCGCGACAAATGCATTCGTACTTCTCTCCAAAATAAATATTGCAGTATAATCAAGCCTCATAGCCGCCGTGATTGTATCTATTACTTTCACAAGAAGTTCATCAACCTTTACGACAGAGTTCAGCGTCTGCACAAGTGTTTTAAGCACCTTGTAATAATCGTATTTGCCTTTGAAAAATATTTTATCGGTCCAGCGGCCTATCAGATCCTTTAACGGATCCATCGTGACTGCGATGAACACAGCCGATAAAAGAGATACAAATATTGAAACAGAAATATGCGCTTTTGAAAATACATTTTGGGTAAGGAGGAGCATCAATATATACACGGAGGTAATAAAAGTGACCAGCACAAAATATACCAAACTCTTTTTGATGAAGATAGCAATGTCAAGCAGGCGGTACCTCATTATGGAATACCCGAGCATCGCGATGAACGGCAAGGTAAACATGGGTCCGTAATTTGTAAACGTATTTATCTTTATAAGCGGCAATAAGATGTTTGTCGTGGAAGCACCTATTATCATTATAAATGAACCCATAAGAACGTATTTTGTCTGCAACCTCTGCAAACTTTCCATAACTCTATATTTAACAAACAACCTGATAATAGCTATCAACAAGTATACAATAAAATATATGGCCCATATTGTATAGCCAACCCCTCTTTTCAGATCTACTTCACCCGGCACATAATTTGCACCGGTAATAAAATATGGAGAAATAATAAAAAGAATTATTACAGGGATCGGGATCATGTAATAGAATAAATATTTTTTGGTCTTTATGGAGCTATTCGGAAATATTTCTACAAAATGAACAAACATGTAGATTCCTAATGTCATCATCAAAAAATTTATCTTTGCTACTGTTATTACGGCATCTAAACTATAGTAAAATCTTGCAGCAAATATAATCAATGACCATACAGATAATATCGCAGCAAGACAACTGAGAACAATATTTATTTCTCTTTTGGGGTTTTTGAAATATACAAACAAAGCCAGAAGAATATTGGCAATAAAAGTTATCAAAGCAAAATAATTATAAACCATTATTTTATAGGAATTTTACCGGCAATATTGCCGGTACTTTTGCACGGTAATCCATAAACTCCTTTCCAAATTTTTTATATAATTCTTTCTCTTCCAAATTTATCCGTATGATCATTATCGGCAAATACATAATGCAGAAAATTGTCAGAGTATAATATGCATTCAACATAATTGTCACTCCTACAGCTTCAAGCAAAGTACTCAAATATGCAGGATGCCTGATATATCTGTACGGTCCGTCAGTTATAAGCTTCTGATCATCTCTTATTTCTATCTGCATGCTCCAATATCTTCCGAGTGTTTTAGTCGCCCAGTGTTTTAAAAAGATCCTTATCAGTACAAGTACTGTTCCAATAACAACAAACATTATTTTTGCATTTTTTACACGCAAAACAAACTCGCTGATACCTAAGACATAAACGCTTATCCCGCTTACAGCAAAACAGGTTAGCATCCATTTTGCGGTTATTTTTCCTTTTTGTTTTGTCTTACCAGGCAATATTGTTTCGAGAATCCTGACAATCAAATTGATACCGACAATGATCCATACAAATAGATTTATTCGCATAATTTACCCTCCTAAAGTATACAATATACAGAAATATTTTTCATTATAAATGATGAACATCTATGAACTTTTTAACCATTGCGTTCACCATATCTTCACTGAGAAAATTGTTGCCTTTTTTTAAATAAGCTTTTCTATAAAGATTAATAAAATTCTCATAAAATTCCGGCAGCGGCATACGAGTAGGTAAAACGGAATGAAATATATCAAACATCTCGTAATTATTAGTGGTAAGATCCTTAAATCTCTTTTCGTACAGATCTGTTCCCGGAAACGGCGTTAAGACTGTAAACACAGGATGAGAAAGATTCATTCCTTCCACATATAAAGACAGATCCCTGAAATCTTCTTTTGTAAAATTTTGATCAACGAGAAAATAAGCAACTACTTCTACTTTATTCTTATGCAGTATTTTTATTGCCTCCTCATTGTTCTTAATAGTATTGTTTTTATTTCTTGCTTTAAGATCCGAATCCTTAAAAGCCTCAAGACCGATGAGAAGCAACTCCATTCCGATGCTTTTCCATTTTTCAATAATATCAGGATGCTTTACAATGGTATCCGATCTTCCATAAAGTTTATATGTTTTTTTGATATTCCTGGATTTGATCTCCGAATATATTTCTTCCGCATACTTCACATTCTGTATAGTGTTATCATCGGAAAAATTGATGAATTTTTCATTGATGGTTTCCAGCTCATCTACAAGTTTCGCAGCTGTCCTTATTCTGAACTTCCCTTTAAACACCTTCCACATCGCACAAAAATCGCATCTAAAAGGACATCCCCTTGAAGAGTAAATAGCCGCAGCAGGTTTCCATGTCCCTCTAAAATATTTATCTCTATACCTCGCTGAGATCTGTCTATCAGCAAACGGCAGACTGTCTAAGTCTAATATACCGGTACGCGGTTTAGTAAATTTTAAGCCGCTGCCAGTCCTTATAGCAATTCCTTTAATATTTTCATATCCTGTTTTTTTACTCTTTGCCTCTACTATTTCTTTAATGATATGTTCCCCTTCGCCTATTGCCACAATATCAATATATTTTTTATCAAAATCTTGAGGCATTAATGTAGCATGATGGCCGCCTATAATTGTCAGGATATCCTGATCGAACTTTTTTACAGACTCAAGCACCTTTGATGCTTTATAAACTTCGGCAGTAAATGCAGTTGTTCCGACTATATCCGGTTTGAAATCATTAAGCGTTGTTTCAAGATCGTCTTCCAGTCTCATATCTAAAAGTTTCACTTCATATTCAGATAAACATGATGCTAAGATCTCCAAGGCCAACGGTTCGGTCAAGGACATATCTATCATACTCATACTATTATCAGTTTTAGGCGGTTGTATCAGGAGTATCTTCACTTATTTTATCCTTTCATTGATATTATTTGCTAATTCCTGCATTTTTTCATGATCGGCCATTGATAAACTTTCTTGAACTTCACTTAGAACTGCTCTCATATCCGTATTCATAGAATTTGATAATAGATACATGTCATCGCTTCCAAAAGATGAAAGACCTTCTTGTGATAACCTTCTTGTAAAACCTTCCGCCTGAAGAAACATTTCTTTAAGGGTTTTTCCATTCAATTTATATTCAGCTATATCATCCCAAAGTAAAACAGGGTAAGAATATTTCATAGTATAGATCATTTCCTTATAGAACAATTCCTCCCTATTTTTTATTTCGAAACCAAATTTTTCATTATTGATCGACCAACTTGATTCCGGCTCCAATATAGGGGCGCTTACAAAAACAAGATCCGGTTTGGCTCTTTTTAAAACATCAACTGTTTCTTGTAATGTTGTTTCTGTTTCAAACGGCTGAGGGACTATTATACTTGCCAAAAAAGCTATTCCTGCAGACTGACAATCTTTCACTGCTTTCTCAATATCACTGCCATTGAAGTTTTTATTCGCACTTTCTTTAAGAATTTTATCGCTCCCGGACTCAACACCATAAAGAAGAGCCTGACAACCGCTTTGCTTAAGAATCTTATAATCATCCCGGTCCATTCCCTTGACATGAGCAAAAGCTGAATATTTTATCTTAAGCCCTCTCTTAATAATCTCTTTCGCTATCTCTAATTTATTTCGTATTGGAGGATTTGAGCCTGTAAACTTAAAAACACGCATATTGTACTTACTTACAAGTTTCTCAAGATCATCCACAACCAGGGAAGCATCTTTGGTTCTCCATTTCTTGCCGCTTTTTCTGGGATGAACACAAAAATTACACGAATTCGGGCATCCGCGACATTCCTCAAAGCTCACCATTTTGATTTTATTATTTCCTTTAATCGCAGGATATACCTCTTCATCATAAACCGGCAAAGGAATAGAACTAAAAGTTTCAATTAATTTTTTAGGCGTTCTAACAATGCTCTCTTTTGCTTTGTACAAAATTCCAGGGATCTGTCCTAACTCCAATTTTTCTTCAACATACTCTGCAAACCTGACTATAGTTTCCTCTCCCTCCCCATATGCCAAGGCTTCAAAATCACTCGTGGCCTTAAATATATATTGACCAAACCAGTCAACCTGCGGCCCTCCGCCAAAGATGGGAATATTCACCAATTTCTTTACAGCTGAAGCCAGTTTCAAGCTTCCATAAAATCCCTCGCCGCTCCATAGCTTAAATCCAAGAAAATCTATTTTATTATTCTTGATATATTCTGATAACTGAAAAGCGGTACGCTTAATATAATTATCCTTTTCTTTCTCAGTTTCTTTCTCAAAGATCCTGACCCTTTCTATAGTCTCTATTGAAACGCATTTGTTTGATTTTATCTCTTTTCTGACGAGTCTCATTATCTCAACTCTTTTCTTCTGAAGATAGTCCGGGAAAAGTTCTTTTATTATCCCGACTGTAGAATAATCAAATATCACCGTCCTATGACCTTCCTTAAGCAGACATGAAGCCAGATTAGCAAGACCATTATCAAGATAAAGAGAGCGCATAGAATGAGGATATCCGTTAAAGCTGATAAGAATGCTGTTTGTCGCCATCTGATTACAAAACCTCCTGACTTTGATTTTTCATTATTTTCTTAATTATTATAGCTTTTAATCACCAGTACGGCGTTATTGCCGCCCATGCCCAGTGAATTTATTACAGCAATATTAACATCTTCCCGCCTGGCCTCATTCGGCACATAGTCGAGATCACACACGCTGTCTTTTTCCTTGTAATTTATGGTCGGCGGTACCAGACCCTCGGTCATGGCATTTATAGAAGCTATGGTCTGAAGTGAACCGGCGGCCCCCAGAGGGTGTCCTATCATTGATTTGATTGAACTTACCATTACTTTCTTAGAATGATCCCCAAGAGATTTTTTTATCACCATAGTTTCTCTTTCGTCTGATACTCTTGAGGAACTCCCGTGAGCATTAACATAATCAACATCTTCCCGGCGGATCCCGGCCTGTTTGCAGGCAGAGGAAAAACACTCCACGGCTTCCGAACCGGACGGCTCAACAGCAAACATACTGAAAGCATCCGTGGTATTGGCATATCCTTTAATCTCCGCGTAAATTCTGGCATTACGTTTCACAGCATGTTCATAAGATTCGAGAACCAGAATACCGGAACCCTCTCCAATGATATATCCGTCCCTATGCTTATCAAAAGGCCGGCTTGCTTTTCCCGGGTCATCATTTCTTTTTGAAAGTACGCTGGCAGAGCAAAAACCTCCCATTATTAGCGGTGTGATCGGAGCTTCCGTCCCGCCGGTAAACATGGCATCACAAACGCCCAGTTTTATACACTCAAAAGCATGCCCTATGGCATTTAATGAGGAGGAGCATCCCGTTGAGATCGTAATACTTCTTCCTTTAATATTGAACTCAACGCAAAGATTCCCTGCCGCTCCATGCGGAATCGCGGTCGGGACAGAGAAAGGACTGACAGCAGACGGTCCGCTTCTAAGCAGCCGCATTTCCTGTTCTTCTACTGTTTTCATTCCATTAATACTTGTGCCGATTATTACGCCTACCCTTCTATTATTGTCTTCATTTATTTCAAGTTTCGCATCAGCTTTTGCCATTTGTGCGGCCACTAGGGCAAACTGGGCAAAGCGCGACATCCTTCTGGCTTTTTTCTGATCCATATAATTACAGGGCTCAAAATTATCCACCTCTCCCGCGATCTTGGTAGAGTACTCCGACACATCAAAACTTTTTATCTGTCTTACTTTTGAGACCCCGTTAACTAACGAGGTCCAGAATTCCTTTACTCCGATACCGTTCGGAGCCACTACACCCATCCCGGTTACAACTACTCTTTGCATAGCTCTCCTCTTCGGGCATAAAAAAAAGCCCTCTTATGATTTTCTCCGTCTTAAAGACCGGAGATGCTTTCAAGGTACTATTAAAGCAATATTTGTGCCAGGAAATAATGACAGGAAATATCAAATAGTTTAAACAGAGGGAAACAAAAATGCACACAAATTACAGCAGGCACTGCGGCAGGAATTGTGCAAGGGCCTAAAATTCAGATCTTCCGCCAATTATATTAGGGCGGATCTTTAGAGGAGATTGGCAAAAAATATTGAACTTTACTGGAGGTTTTTTTCTTTTATCTTATTAAGCAAAGTATTTCTATGTATTCCCAGGTCTTTGGCGGTTTTTGTCTGATTGAAATTGTTCTTTTTAAGGCATTTAAAAATATACTCTTTTTCAACTTCATCCACCATATCTTTAAGAAGTTTTAATTCTTTGCCGCTGTTCATAAGTCCGCCAGATCCGGAATTAGTCAAAAGCTCAAGCGGAAAATCGGAGACATCTATTAATTCCGAATCAACCATCACGACAAACCTCTCAACAAGATTTTTTAATTCGCGTATATTCCCGGGCCAATTATAGGATGTTAACAATCTCAGGGCATCATCTGAAAAACCTTTAATTTTTTTATGCTGTTTTGAATTAAACTCCTGAAGAAAATGCATTGCAAGAGGGATAATATCATCTTTTCTTTCCCTTAAAGAAGGTATATTAACAGGCACCACATTCAAACGGTAATAAAGATCTTCTCTGAAAGTTTTTTCCTGCACTGCTTTTTGAAGGTCGTAATTTGTCGAGGAAATGATCCGGACATCAACCTTAACGACCTTATTTCCGCCGACCCGGGTAAACTCTCTTTCCTGCAAAACACGCAATAATTTTGCCTGAACGTTCATTGAGAGGCTTGAAGCTTCATCCAGAAATATTGTACCCTCATTCGCAAATTCAAACTTACCGATATTGGCGGTATTAGCGGAAGTAAAAGCGCCTTTCTCATGGCCAAAAAGTTCCGACTCAACAAGTTCATTCGGTATTGCCGCGCAGTTAACCGCTACAAACGATTTATCTTTCCTTAAACTGTTGGAATGAATATTTCTCGCCACCAATTCCTTTCCAACACCGCTCTCCCCGCAAAGAAGCACCGTGGAATCACTCCCCGAAACCTTTTCAATTGTCTTGAAGACCTCCTGCATTTCCGCACTCACCCCGATCATGTTTGATATATTGTAGATCAAAGAAATCTCTGATCTAAGAATGAGGTTTTCCTTTTCAAGGTTCCTTTTATTTACTATCCGCCGGATAGATAACAGGATATCATCTTTATCAACAGGTTTAACCAGATAATCATACGCGCCAAGTTTCATCGCTTTTACAGCAGTTTCAACAGTTTTTGTCGCAGTAATCATTACAACCTCAATGGAAGGATCTTTTTCTTTTATTTTCTCCAGAACTTCCAGACCGTCCATATCCGGCATCATAATGTCCAACAGAACAATATCGACTTCGATCTCATCAAGGATCTTAAGGGCCTCTTTTCCGGAATCAGAAGTAAGCACCTTGTACTTGTCTTCCAGCAGGAGCTTAAAGGCTTCCAGGATATTCTTTTCGTCGTCAACTATCAATATTTGCGGCATTTCTATCTCCAATAACTCTTCAGGTATGAAAATATTATACCTGATAAATAGTGCTTTTTCTACTATGAATACTTTTTGAGGAATTGAACTGCAATTCGTCTAAGCTAATAGAAATTACAAAACTATCGGATTTTACTGATACAAGAGGTACTTTCAATAAACTAAAAGCCTGAAAACCTATCCATTTGCTATTTCTATGCTTTCCTGCGCATTAAATACCCGGGGTAATTCTTAAGAAAGGGGGGACTCTTAATTTTTATTATTCTACTGGCTTTTTTCAGATTCTTCTCTTTTTAAAGGCAGGGTCATCGTAAAAACTGTTCCTTTCCCGACTTTACTTTCTACAGTTAAACTACCATGGTGGATCTCGGCAATATATTTGCAAACACTGAGTCCAAGTCCTGTTCCCTTCGCTTTTGTCGTAAAAAACGCATCGAATATCTTTTCCAGGATATCTTTTTCTATGCCTGTCCCATTGTCAGCAAATGTTATTTTTATAAAGTTTGTATCATTCAATTTGACTTCCACTTTTATCATTCCTTTTTCAGCAGGCAGGGCATCAAAAGCATTATTTAACAAGTTATTAAACACCTCTTTTATCTGGAGCGGATCAGCATCAATTATAACATCTCTTGTTTTTATGTTTTTCACTATTTTAACCGTCTTTTTATCGTATCTTCTTTCTGCAACTCCCACTGACTCCTCAATAATTTCATCAATATTTACTTTTTCATAATGAGGTTCGTGAATCCTTACATAAAACAGAAGATTATTTATTATCTGATTGCTTTCGTCGATCTTCTTATTAATATTATCAATATTACTGTCTATTGCGGTATCATTTATTTTTTTTCTGATATTATACATCCCGACCTTTATGGCAGCGAGAGGATTTCGTAATTCGTGCGCAATCGTTGCAGCAAATACCCCGATGCCGGACAGCAAGTTTGCCCTGACCAATTCGGCTGAACGTTCTTTCACCTTGATATCCAAATTCTCATGTGAAGATTTTAATTCTACTTGGAGGCGCTTCCTTTCGGTAATATCTACGATAGAAATAAGGATAAGCTTAGAAGAGGCAAGGCGCTGTCCGCTTAAAAGCATTACTTTCTTTCCAATCGACTCAAAGTCATGCTCAATCTCATATTCTTTAAAGCTTTTACCCTTGAGAATGAAGTTTTCCAGAAGATGCCTTAGTTTTGGAATATCCCATTGCCTGTTACCCAGATCATAAATGAACCTGCCTTTTGTCTCCTTTAGATTGACTTTGAACGTTCGGTAGAACATCTTATTTGCCGAGATAACTTTTAAATCCGTATCCAATACGATCAAAGATTCCTGTATAGTTTCCACAATGTTCTCGGCATATCCGCGGGCTTCACTTATGATTTGCTGCGCCTTTTTGCTCGCAGTAATATCTATAAATATCAGAACAACACCGTCAATCTTGTTTTCGAATGTACGGTAGGGCTTTATAAATACCGAATACCACTTCCCTTCAGAACTTTTAATTTCCAACGTTTTAGTGTGAAGCGCTTTCATTACGGATGAAATTATTCCTTTTAGATCGGGAATCTCAACTTTAAGTCTGATTCCAGTTATTACCCTGCCGATATCAGCGGGAATTATATTCAGCGCTTCCCCGCATTGGGGAGTAATTCTCCTTATCACAAAATCTGCCCCAATCATAACAACAGGGATATCAATACTGCTGAGCAGGTTTACAAGATCATTGTTCAAAAGAGCAACTTCCGCATTCCGGTTTTGCAATTCCTCATTTGAAGTTATCAACTCTTCATTTGAGGACTGCAGTTCTTCTTTTGATGTTTCAAGCTCCTCGTTCGTGCTCTGTAATTCTTCATTGCCGGAGAGTACTTCCTCGCTGGCAATTTTCATTTCTTCTTTTACTTTTTCCTGCTCTGCTGTAACCACCCGCGTGTATTCTTTCATCTCCGACAGCTCTCTTTCAAGGGATTCTATCTGACCTTCTTCTTTCACGGTTTTCTTGCGGGTTTTCGGAAGTATTTTTTCCGGCGACATCTTGTTAATTTCATCAAAAATCACCATATATTCTATTTCTTTTAATGTCACCGTTTTTACCGGAATTACCGTTATATTAACCCGGATAATATGCCCGTTAAGTTTTACCCTGTCCGCTGATGTTCTTACGGTATGCTTTGTTTCTTTTGCCTTGTAAATAGCCGAACGGAGAGGCAAAAATATCCCTTCCCTCGCCAGTTTGAAAATGTTCATAGACGGCTTCCCCGATCCTGATTCCAGGTACCTGCCTGTAAATCCCCTGAAAAGAACAACTTCCATTTCGCTGTTTAAAAAGACCCCGCTTTCGGCATATACTTTTAACACAATACGATTGACCTTTTCTTCCAGGCTTTCTATTCTCCTGCTGTCAATTTCTACGGTTTCTTTCAGATCATTTCTTTTTATTATTTGCAATTTCTCAGGAATCGTAAATTCAGGCTCAAATTTTATCTTTAAGCCGGAAGACATATGCTTTTTTACAAAGATCCTGTTCTTTCTATCAAGTACCCTAAAACCGTTTGAATAACTACCGGTAAATTCAGATTTTCCAAGAACGAGAAAGCCGCCCGCCGTTAGTGCGTAATAAATATTCCTAAAAACTTTTTTTTGCAGGACCGGCTCAAGATATATAAGAAGATTGCGGCAGCTTACAAGATCTACATTGGAAAACGGCGGATCACTGAAAATATTCTGAATGGAAAAAACACACATTTCCCTGATTTGTTTTGAAACTCTGTAATTATCTCCCTCCCGGCTGAAAAACCGTTTTAAACGCTCCGGCGAAATATGATCTTTTATATTCTTGCCGTAAATACCGGTACGGGCTTTGCTGACACTACTCTCGCTTACATCGGTAGCAAAGATCTGAACATGAAAAGCGCCCGGCTTTTTGCCAAGCATCTCAAAAATACATATGGCATAAGAGTAGACTTCCTCCCCGGTAGAGCATGCCGGAATCCAAACTCTTATTGCCTGATCTTTTTTCTTGGTTTTAATGATCGCAGGAAGTATCTTTCTTTTAAGTTCCTCAAATACTCTTGGTTCACGGAAGAATTCGGTGACATTTATTAAAAGATCTTCATAAAGACCGTCCAATTCATTTTTATGCCCCCGGAGGTATTTTGCGTAGTTACTAATACTTTTCTCTCTTAACATTTGCATGCGGCGGAATATCCGTCTCTTAATAGTAGGCATTTTATAAAAGGTAAAATCGAGTTTCTTTTCCAAGCGCAGTAAATCTAAGATTTTTTTAAAATCTTTATTATATGTAACATCCGTTTCAGCGCTTTTTGTTCTAATTGTAAAAGAATGATGCGGATGTTTAGCCATGCGTTCCAATTCATACGCTATTTTTTTTGGAGAAAGTATAAAATCCACCCATCCTGCCTTAACTGCATTTCCCGGCATATCTGTGAATTTTGCGGACTTTTGATCCTGGGCAAAAACAATACCCCCCTCGGCTTTTATGGCTTCAGCTCCTTTGGACCCGTCTTCCGCTGTTCCTGAAAGAATAATTCCGATACTTTTATCCTTTTCTTCTTTTGCAAGAGAATCAAAAAACGTATTTATGGGCATATGCTTCGGATCTGTTTGTTTGGAAAGAAAAAGCCTCCTTTTTAAGACAGATATATTCATTCCGGGAGGTATTACATAAACATTATTGATCTTTATTTCCATTTTATTTTTTATTTCATGAACCGGCATTTTCGTTTGCCTGGCCAACAGTTCTGTAAGCATGCTTTTTATTTTCGGAGCAAGATGCATAATAAACACAAAGGCCATACCCGGAGAATCAGACAGATTTTGGAGCAATTCTTGAAATGCTTCGAGCCCGCCGGCAGAACCACCGATACCTGCAATTCGAAAAGACGGATTTTTATTATATGAATCGGTTTTCTTGAGGAAGGTTGAACGTACAGGGGTTGTTATCATTTTTGTTTTCATATATTAATTTATTCTAACTCCCGATCTTTCACACACATTCATATGTTAATTATAACATAGAATACAGAGAACAATGACTTATATATTGTTTTAAAGCTCTTTTTTACTTTATTTTCCAAACTGCATGTTAAAAGAGAACCTGTGGGTATCTCCAAGATCTCCGAACGGTTCAAAAGCATAATCCACTGAAATATTATCAATTTTTACGCCTGCACCAAACGTAATATTATTCAGATTAGACCTTGAATAATACCCCGCCCGCCCTATGAGATTAACATTATCGGCAACTTTTACGGAGAACTCCGTCCCTGCAGCAAAACCAATAACATTGTCAAAAGGTATGATAGTTTCAACGCTTACGGTCCATTCCGGTATTATCCATACCGCAGCGCCGATATTTCCGGTTGTTGGAAGACTTTCTTTTTCATTAACAAAGATTGCCTGCATCCCGAAGTTATGTATTGCCGCTCCGATATTAGTTTTTAGTCCTGCCAAATTCAAGGTAGTGATCAACCCAAAATCTCCCGCAAATGCAGTTGTATAGTTTTTTACTCTAAGAGAGATATATTTTGCAGTAAGACCTATTTTAAGACCGCTTATCTCTGTCCCATAGGACAAAGAGAAAGACAGATCTGCAGGATTATAGCTCCCAAGTTCTAAACCATCCACATTTGTTTCCGGTATACTGCCATAATTCATATATTGAACACCCGCTCCGAACGTCCCTAAAGATGTAGGAAAAACTCCGGAGACCCAATCATAAGTCATTCCTTCAAACCATATCGAGTGCATGAGCGATACCGAAGGGTTGCTTATAAAATTCATTCCTGCCGGATTCCAATAAACGGCTGTAGCATCGTCAGAAATCGCAGTAAACGCTTCGCCCATCCCGGAGGCTCTTGCTCCCGCAGGGAGATTTAAGAAAGTGCCGATACTTGTTCCGGCACCGTTTACCGCGAATAACGAACCTGCTGAAATAAAAGCGAATAAACATCCGGGAACTAAAAGCCGCGACAATTGTTTTAAGAGGAAAATATTTATTGTCCGGAAAAATAATACTATATTTAATATCTTGTTTTTCATCATTATCTCTCCACTCCTATTTTAACTTTTTTTATTTCTCTGTCGTTTTTAATTATTGCAATGTAAATCCCGCTTGCCGCATTTCCGTTTTCTGAATTTTTTACGTTCCAGATTACCTTCCCGTCCCCATCCGTTTCATTAAGCAAGGCAACGAACTCTCCGACTATGGTGTATATTTTTATCTCCGCAGTCCGCGTCAGCTTGTCTATCACAATTCCCTGCGGCGCTACAGCCGGATTCCAAGGATTGGGATATACTTTAACACCGTTTAAATCTTTCGCCGGTATATTAAAATACGTATAGTGATTACCCGCAGCTGTTGAAGTTGGAGATGAACCTATAGGGTTTGTTGCAACGATGTGCACCTTACCTTCGGCGTGCGCAGGTGCTATCGCCGTAATCTGCGTATCTGAATTCACTGTATAACTCAAGGCATTCACTTCTCCAAACTTTACACTGCCTGCACCGATAATTCCGTTGAATCCAGAACCGGTAATTATTACCGTTGCACCCTCTGCAATAGTTCCGAAAGTTGGGGTTACTGCCGTGATTGCAGGTAGATCAAAATATGAATAATGGTCTGCATTCACTACTGCCGATGTTCCTATTGGATTCGTTACTCCAATATCAATTAATCCCGAGACATGCGAAGGCGCTACTGCTGTGATTTGTGTATCTGAATTCACAACATAACTTGAGGCATTTGTAACTCCAAATTTTACCCCCGCTGCTCCGGTTACACTTGCGAAGCTTGTACCTGTTATGACGACTGTGTTACCTCCGGCTGTAGACCCAAACGTTGGGGATACTGCCGTGATTGCAGGTAAATCATAATATGTATAATGGTCGGCTGCGACTATTCCTGATGTTCCGATAGGATTTGTTACTCCAATATCAATTAATCCTGAGACATGCGCAGGGGCTACTGCTGTGATTTGTGTATCTGAATTCACAACATAACTTGATGCATTTGTAACTCCAAATTTTACCCCCGCCGCTCCGGTTACACTTGCGAAACTTGTACCTGTTATGACAACTGTGTTACCTCCGGCTGTAGATCCAAACGTTGGGGTTACTGCCGTGATTGCAGGTAAATCATAATATGTATAATGGTCTGCATTCACTACTGCCGATGTTCCTATTGGATTTGTTACTCCAATGTCAATTAATCCTGAGACATGCGCAGGGGCTACTGCCGTGATTTGCGTATCTGAATCTACCGTGTAGCTTGAAGCATTTGTGACTCCAAACTTTACTCCCGCTGCTCCTGTTACACTTGCAAAGCTTGTACCCGTTATAACTACTGTGTTGCTTCCGGCTGTAGATCCGAAAGTTGGAGATACGGCTGTGATTGAAGGTAAATCATAATATGTATAATGGTCTGCATTCACTACTGCCGATGTTCCGATAGGATTTGTTACTCCAATATCAATTAATCCCGAGACATGCGCTGGAGCTACGGCTGTTATCTGCGTATCTGAATCTACCGTGTAGCTTGAAGCATTTGTAATTCCAAACTTTACTCCGGCCGCTCCGGTTATACTTGCAAAACTCGTACCGGTTATGACGACTGTGTTGCCTCCGGCTGTACTTCCGAAAGTTGGAGATACTGCCGTGATTGAAGGTAGATCATAATATGTATAATGATCTGCCGCTACTATTGCCGATGTTCCTATTGGATTTGTTACTCCAATATCAATTAGTCCTGAGACATGCGAAGGAGCTACTGCCGTGATTTGTGTATCTGAATTTACGGTATAACTAGAGGCATTTGTAATTCCAAACTTTACTCCGGTTGCTCCGGTTATACTTGCGAAACTTGTACCCGTTATGACTACTGCGTTGCCTCCGGCTGTACTTCCAAAAGTTGGAGATACTGCCGTGATTGAAGGTAGATCATAATATGTATAATGGTCTGCATTCACTACTGCCGATGTTCCTATTGGATTCGTTACTCCAATATCAATTAATCCTGAGACATGCGAAGGGGCCACTGCTGTGATTTGCGTATCTGAATCTACCGTGTAGCTTGATGCATTTGTAACTCCAAATTTTACTCCGACAGCTCCGGTTACACTTGCGAAACTCGTGCCTGTTATGACAACTGTGTTCCCTCCGGCTGTGCTTCCGAAAGTTGGATTTACTGCCGTAATTGCAGGTAGATCAAAATACGTATACTGATCAGCTGCTACTGTTCCTGATGTTCCGATAGGATTCGTTACGCTAATATCAATTAATCCTGAAACATGCGCAGGGGCTACTGCCGTGATTTGCGTATCCGAATCTACTGTATAGCTTGATGCATTTGTAGCTCCAAACTTTACCCCGGTTGCTCCGGTTATACTTGCAAAACTTGTTCCTGTTATGACTACTGTGTTGCCCCCGGCTGTGCTACCAAAAGTTGGGGATACTGCCGTGATTGCAGGTAAATCATAATATGTATAATGGTCTGCATTCACTACTGCCGATGTTCCTATTGGATTTGTTACTCCAATGTCAATTAATCCTGAGACATGCGCAGGGGCTACTGCTGTGATTTGTGTATTCGAATCTACTGTATAGCTTGATGCATTTGTAGCTCCAAACTTTACCCCGATTGCTCCCGTTACACTTGCGAAACTTGTTCCCGTTATGACTACTGTGTTACCTCCGGCTGTAGATCCAAACGTTGGGGATACTGCCGTGATTGCAGGTAAATCATAATATGTATAATGGTCTGCATTCACTACTGCCGATGTTCCTATTGGATTCGTTACTCCAATATCAATTAATCCTGAGACATGCGCTGGAGCTACTGCTGTGATTTGTGTATTCGAATCTACCGTATAGCTTGATGCATTTGTAACTCCAAATTTTACTCCCGCTGCTCCGGTTACACTTGCGAAGCTTGTTCCTGTTATGACTACGGTGTTACTTCCGGCTGTACTTCCAAAAATTGGAGATACTGCCGTGATTACAGGTAGATCAAAATATGTATACTGATCAGCTGCTACGGCTCCTGATGTTCCGATAGGATTTGTTACGCTAATATCAATTAATCCTGAGACATGCGCTGGAGCTACTGCTGTGATTTGTGTATTCGAATCTACCGTATAGCTTGATGCATTTGTAGCTCCAAACTTTACTCCCGCGGCTCCCGTTACACTTGCGAAACTTGTTCCCGTTATGACTACTGTGTTACCTCCGGCTGTGCTACCGAAAGTTGGGGATACTGCCGTGATTGCAGGTAAATCAAAATATGTATACTGATCTGCCGCTACTGTTCCTGATGTTCCGATAGGATTCGTTACGCTAATATCAATTAATCCCGAAACATGCGAAGGCGCTACTGCAGTTATTTGTGTATCTGAATTCACAACATAACTTGAGGCATTTGTAACTCCAAATTTTACTCCCGCTGCTCCGGTTACACTTGCGAAGCTTGTTCCTGTTATGACTACTGTGTTGCCCCCGGCTGTACTTCCGAAAATTGGAGATACTGCCGTGATTACAGGTAGATCAAAATATGTATACTGATCAGCTGCTACGGCTCCTGATGTTCCGATAGGATTTGTTACGCTAATATCAATTAATCCCGAGACATGCGCAGGGGCTACTGCTGTGATTTGTGTATTCGAATCTACTGTATAGCTTGAGGCATTTGTAACTCCAAACTTTACTCCAGTTGCTCCCGTTACACTTGCGAAGCTTGTACCTGTTATGACGACTGTGTTACCTCCAGCTGTAGATCCAAACGTTGGGGATACTGCCGTGATTGCAGGTAAATCATAATATGTATAATGGTCTGCATTCACTACTGCCGATGTTCCTATTGGATTCGTTACTCCAATATCAATTAATCCTGAGACATGCGCTGGAGCTACTGCTGTGATTTGTGTATTCGAATCTACCGTATAGCTTGATGCATTTGTAACTCCAAATTTTACTCCCGCTGCTCCGGTTACACTTGCGAAGCTTGTTCCTGTTATGACTACTGTGTTGCCCCCAGCTGTAGATCCAAACGTTGGGGATACTGCCGTGATTGCAGGTAAATCATAATATGTATACTGATCAGCTGCTACGGCTCCTGATGTTCCGATAGGATTCGTTACGCTAATATCAATTAATCCCGAGACATGCGCGGGCGCTACTGCTGTGATTTGTGTATCTGAATTCACAACATAACTTGATGCATTTGTAACTCCAAATTTTACCCCCGCCGCTCCGGTTATACTTGCAAAACTTGTTCCTGTTATGACTACTGTGTTGCCCCCGGCTGTGCTACCAAACGTTGGGGATACTGCCGTGATTGCAGGTAAATCAAAATATGTATACTGATCAGCTGCTACGGCTCCTGATGTTCCGATAGGATTCGTTACGCTAATATCAATTAATCCCGAGACATGCGCGGGCGCTA
>Ga0208373_1002834_pt1 | contig 18186 bp, 18 predicted proteins | sample RifOxyC2_FD_184036 | JGI IMG/M metagenome (GOLD analysis project Ga0208373, IMG submission 184036) | Soil microbial communities from Rifle, Colorado - Rifle Oxygen_injection C2 (SPAdes) | ecosystem: Environmental > Terrestrial > Deep subsurface > Rock core/Sediment | place: Rifle, Colorado... | reverse complement strand
TTTAGGTGCGGTTGCGGCATTGAGACTGCTTGAAACATTTTCTGAAAACGAAAAAATAAACACCGTAATTCTGGTGTGCGGATTCACAAACAAGCTTGGAATTGATGCAATCAGGGATTTTTTCAAAACTCCATTCAACTGGAAAAAAATAAAGAACAAAGCCGGGAAGTTCGTAATAATAAATTCGGATAATGATCCATATATGAATATGGATGAAGGAAAAAAACTAAAGGAGAATTTGGGTGGGGAACTGATTATCGAGCACAATGCAGGACATATGAACGAAATGTCCGGGTATGTAAAATATCCAAGAGTATTGGAAATTGTGAAGATGATATGAGCGGGTAATGTTACTTTGGCTTACCTGAAAGGCCGTGAATTCCTTCTTAGCTCCTGCATCGCACCTTTGGAAAGCATGAACAATTCTTTCTTAACGCGCTCCATTTCCAGAGGATCCATTGCAGCGCACAAATCCGCTTCTATGAGTATGGCCGGATAGGCAAAATTCGAAGACAGTGAGCAAAGTGAAAGAAGAATTGATGCAATTTCACCGATTGATTTTCCACAATCAAAAAATTCTATGCGCAATGGAAGGTCATGATCGGAGGGTTTTAGATAGAAAAGAAAGACCGAATCACTGAAATCGCCTAAATCTTTCATTACCGGGGTTTTCTTATTCTCGGAAGCGTATGGAAAAATAGCAGTCCGCTCTTTTTCTTTCAAAAGGAAATTTGTAAAAAAAGTATCCGAAATATTCAACCGGTCTTTTCCAAGCAGGTCCATAAGCCGCTTTCCACGTGAATCTTTTATGATGCCGGCAAGCTGGCAGCCGTGCTGCCTACAGAGAGCAAAAAGTTGTTTGTAGGATTCCATAAGCTTTGAATATTCTGCAAACAGGCTGCTTTCCTTCGAAGGCCGGTCGCTTCCCAATGGCAATATTGAACCATCAAGCAAAAGCAAATCAGGCTTGAATTTTTCAACTGCATTGATAGCAGCAGATATTTCAAGCTGTAATCTGAATAACTGCCTGAAAACAAGCGCTTCGTGCTCATCCAGACCAAGCTTAATCTCGATTTTTGTTTCAGGAAATCTGTCCGGAAGATGATGACAGGAAACGAACTGGGAATCGCAATAAACGAAATTCACCGAAACAGATTTTCCAATAATGATATCCGAACCATGAACCCGGTCGGCAATAATCCCCCCATCAACAGCAGCAACGGAAATGCTGAATGGTTTGCTGGAAACCGGATGAATGAGCACGCTCTCGCTGGATTCGGAAAGCCTGGAATTTGCATTTCGGCAATCAAGCGCCACACCGCGTAATTCGGTTTCAGTCTGCCTCATGCTTTCCGCAACCGACTTCAGTTTATCCTGCATAATAATTGAAGTGATGCATATACATTAAAAAGATTCCCGGCTGAAACGTAATCATGGTCCTCTCAAACAGGGATATAGAAAATGCAATCAGGAACAAGGAAATCATAATCAAGCCATTGGAAAAAGAGCAAATCGGCCCTGCAAGCATTGATCTGACATTGTCCAAAGAATGGTATTTTTTGAAAAAAGAGCATGTAGGTGCAAGGGTGGACCTGAATAAACTGTCTTTCAAAACTGCATACAAAAAAATCAATGCGAATATGGCGGTCCTGGCTCCGGGAGATATGTGCCTTGGAAAAACAGTTGAAAAAATAACGCTTGCGCCGGATATAATGGGCAGGCTGGAAGGAAGAAGCAGGTATGCAAGAATGGGAGTTATAATTCACCTTACCTCGGCACTGGTACAGCCGGGGAGCAGTAACCGGCAGGTGCTGGAAATAGTAAATCTCTCTCCGTTCACCATGATACTCCATGAAGGAATGCGGATATCTCAGGTTGTCTTTGACAGGCTCGATTCCAAAACAACAAAACCGTATGCAAAGTTCGGGAAAATAGCAAAGAGGCAGTGATATGGCTGGGAAAAAATCAAATATAAAAAAACCGGCTGAAGCGCGCGAATACGAACCAGCATTAAAAAGCACCAGAGAAATGCTTGTCAGTGTGCCTGACAAAACACAACAGGAAAAAGTAAAACAATGGGTAAACATGTCAGACAATACCGGGATAGTGGCAATAATCGTCCTTCTCCTGATGATATTCACGGCTGCCTATATGCAAATGCCAAAGCTCGAAGATGCAAAAGTAGAATTCAAAGAAGACCCTTTAAACAAAAACAAAAATTTTGCATTGCTGGCAGGGGAAAGTTATAAGTATGAATACACGATAGGAAATTTATCGGTGAACACCACGTACAAGGTAACGCCAGGAAACGGGTGCACAATCATAAGCACAAAAGTTGAAAACAATATGACCTATTTATGCCTCAATTCACAGGGAAACGACATTAACGGGTCAAATGCAACCTATGGGGAACCGGACCTGCTGATTTTCAAGCCATGGATGCTTGCGCTTTCTGAAAACTGGACCTGGAAAGTGAATATATCTGCAAACATGGGAGACAGAAGTACACAATTGCTCGAAGTTAATTACAGGGTCGTAAGGGTAGAACAATACAAAGGCAGGAAAACATATGTAGTCATACTGGACAATTCGGACAGCTCCCAGATAACCGCAATGTGGATTGACGATGAAAAAAGGATACTGTTAAAAATGAGCGGAGCTGGGTATAATATAGAATTAAAAGAGGGGCTGCTGTTAACCAACAGCTAACTATGAAGTTTTTCCCTGAGCACAACCAACGGGATGACTTTTTTTTCTAATTCGATTTCTGCGATCTGGATGAATGTAGACGGTCCGGTTACTTTGATAATTGGCGGGGCACCTGAAGAAAGCTGCAAAGCACGGGCTCCGATTAAGCGTGCAATTTCGTATTTAGTAGAATCCATGAACATACACCGAGAAGAGGATTATGACTACAAAACAATATAAACATTTCCCCTTTTGCCCACAGTAATGGCGGTTTCACCGGAAATGGTTTTTACGTAGCCTTTTGAGATTTTAATTTTCATGCCGCCGGCCAGATTAACGCCACGGGCATCAAAAAGGTAAAGAACCGCTTCTGCACCATCTTCATCCCGTACAAGAACTCTTGTTTGTATGGATTTTTCGCCAGTGCGTTTCTTTACCAGATATTCCTTGGATTCGATTGATAAAACATCCAGAACATCGGTATTGATATTCATCATGCCATCCTTTATTTTGGTAAGATGGGTAAGCTTAACGGATTTGAATTTCTTTTTTGCATAGCCGAACGCATCTCGTATATCCCGGGTTGCCTTTTTTATCATGCTGCTCATTTCACTTTTTAGAATATCGTCATCCCCTTCTGAAAGCATGGCAACCTCATATGCCCGTTTAAGGATGGTATCTGGAAGGCTGCGGATTTCATTTTCTTCCTTAAATGATGCCATTTCCTCTGCTTTTATCTGTGAAATTTCCTCGCTTAGAGTATCCATTTCCAAGACCGCCTTTTCATCGAATTCACCGGCCTGGTTGCCAACAGTCTGCAAATCATGGTCAATTGACCCGGCAGGCAGTAGAGAAGGATTATCCACTATGACTTTTGCATTTGACTCGTTTGCAACTTCCATGATATTCTTACCGTCTATCGATTCGAGATCGCTCATTGCTTCAAGATAGCTTGTAAGGAATTCCTGCATTGCTTTTCTGCCGGTTTCTTCATCCGGTTTTTGTGCCGAGCCAACGCTTTTCAGGTACACCTTTTCAATTGCAGGCATCATTTTTGATTTAATCTGGTCTGCTTTCTCCTTACCCAGTTTCTTTTCAAACAACCGGGTTATCGGAGAAAGAAGTTTGGCCTTTTTTGCATCAAACGAAACCTGGCTTTCACCTTCCACAGGTTGCTCGGGATTGCGGTTATTGAAAATTTCAGCAAACGACATGACCTCTGATTCGGATTTTTTCTTCTGATCAAGAAGATCCTGGGCGATTTCCTTTACCTTGAGATCCTTGTCATATGCTAGTTCCATCAATGCAAAAATGGCCGCAGGATCATCGCTTTTTCCAAGCAGCTGCGCTGGATTCATTGATACCGCTCCCAGCAGACTATTCTCCATTACTATATAAAAAAGTTTCCTGCTTGAAAAATGCATATTAAAATACAAAGAATGGAAAGAACAATCTAAGAACAATCCAAAAACCATTATAAATACTACCAAACAACAAAAGAAGTACTAATTCTGGCAGAAAGTCAGAAAAGATAAAGGTGAATTACGTGGAAGGTAAAAGATACGACACACCAAAACCAGTCTCCGCAGGAGATGTAGTAGAGGTACAGATTGAAAGCGTAGGCGGAAAGGGAGACGGCATCGGCAAAATCGATGGATTTGTCATTTTTGTTAAAGGAGCCCAAAGAGACAAGAAATACAAAGTCAAAGTTGTAGATGTAAAAAGAACATATGCAATGGGAGAGATAGTCGGCGAAGCCACCGGAGAGAGTGCGCCAAAAGAGGAAACACCGGAAGAGAAGGCACCCGCAAGCGAAGAAGAAACTCCGGCAGATGAAACAGATGATGAATCTGTTGAAGATGACGAAGAATCTGATGAAGAAGAATAATCTTTTTTTATTTTAATTTTTTTATTGTATTAGAAATTCTATCGAATTTGTGAATGAATAATAGATAAGCTATATATTGCGGTAAAGAACAGATAAAAATTAGGTTTAACTCTTCCAAATCCGGTTAATAAACACGACAATAATCAAAAACACGATTGAACCGATTGCAACAATGTAAACGGTTAATGAATCGGAACTGAACGAAGCACTTTTTCTTACGGAGTCAGGATCAACCGAGCTGACAGACGCTCCGGTTTCGGTATATTGATTTGAATGGGAAAGCATTCTGCTCAGGATTGTTTCATTGAAGATTGCTTCGTTATTGAACTGGCTGACTATCAAAAGAGAGAGGTTGTTTTGTCCAATCCCCTCATAACTATGGTTTATCCGGTATGCATAACCAAAAGTCTGGTTTTGTTCCTGAAGAGAAACCGGAAGAATGTTTGAGATGGATTCCGAAACACCGTTTGTTTCATTAAGATAGGACAAAATATGCTGTGCACCAAAAAAATCAGTGGATTTGTTTAACGAATACAGTGTAAAATTTTTCGAAATATTGTTGTTCATATAAATCGAGAATGATGATAATTTACCTGTGGAAAGCACGACCGAATCAAAATGATTGTTTTTGTACCATTGCTCCCGCAATACGGGTGCGGCCAGAAAGAAAAGAATTTCGTCCCCTTCCACCATAAAAATTTTCTTTTCATAAAAATTGAAATTTCGGTTTATAATAGTAGTGTTGCTATGACAATTGGCACCCGCAGGGTAACGGTCATTCATTTCATAAATAACTGAAATGGTTGCATTTATTTCAATGGACAGGTTTTCAATGCCGCTTGAATTTTTCATCTGGTTTATTAGAATATCTGGTACAGAAACGGCATTTGATGATGTGTTGGTCGTCTGGCACTCATTACGAAAACAAAAAGTTATTTGTGCGGATTTCAGTGAATATGACTTATTCTCGTACTCGACACAATTGTCATTATCATAATCGCAATAGTAGGAGCATTGCTCTCCGATAGTACAGTCCGTGCCAATGCAACATTCGGCAGCAGTGCAATATCCTGAATGCCCGATAGCAGGAAGATGCTGGGATTGGTTGGTACCCCATGCAAAGATAATCTGGTTTGGCGAAGTTGCATGAAAACGATTGTCTATTGACGGGTCGAATGCGACAAATGCAAAGCTTGCACTTACAGGAAGCGTGGCGGAATAGAAGCTGACTGATGATTGTTTTGAAAAATTGGATATGAACGAGTTGTCAAGCTGGCTGGCTATTCCGAGATTGTTTTGATAGACTTCATCTATGAGTAAGGCATGGATTGTGGAGCAGAACAGACTAATAAACAAAAGTAAGATTCCAGTCCGCATGATAACCCTCAGGCACACTTCCTAGGAAATCTAAGATTTTAATCACTTTGCGTTGCCGTCTTTGTCGGTTTTGATTAGAAGAAATGTATTATGGCCCGATCCATTGGCACTCCCAGCAGATCCGACAGCCAGATATCCACCATCACTTGCAGATATAACCGAATATAATACGGCATCATGACAACCGGCAGATAAATTAGTAATCTCCCATCTAAAGTTGCCTTTTGAATCTGTTTTTAGCAACCATGCTGAATCCGATTTTTTTCCTGCTGCGATATATCCCCCATCAGAAGTTTGTATGACTGAATGAAATTGTCCTTTACTGTATTGCCATTCTATAACTCCCACAGAGTCAACTTTGGCAAATCCATTGACATCTGAAGAAAGCACATAACCACCATCAGAGGTTGGTTCTACTGAAAAAATTCTTTGACTAGATCCAGTATAACCCTTTACCATGTCAATATAAGTTTTAGTCCATTTAACTGAACCAGTAGCATCTGATTCCACTAATTTCACATCATTACCAGATACATTTAATGTCGCGTAATTCCCAGATTTAGTTTGTGTAACAGCATAACAGTAATCACTTGAACCAACGGATTGTGATTTGTACCATAATTCTTTTCCATTGGTATCGAGCTTACCCAAACCAACATACCTGGTTGGACTGGAGGTAACAGCACAAAAAGCGTAATTACCATCAGTAGTTTTAATGACTGATGAAAGGGTAGTATTAGTTTTTTTCCACATCCAATTTTCTTTACCATTTGGATCAATTTCAGCAATAACTTGACCATTGGGTGCACCAGCAACAAAAACATAATTTCCATTGATAGCTTGAACCACAGAATAACCATATGAGAAATAAGCTCCCTTTAAATTCACTAAAGTTGGTTGAAAATTGCTATCAAATTTTATTAACGAACTACCCTTTACATTACTGTAATCTAATAATCCAGTGGCTAGATATCCACCATCACTTGTAGGTACAACATCATACCCCCAAGCAGACCTTGCTGGAAAGGTCAAAACTTTAAATTTTGGAGCATTTGCTTGGGGAACACTTAATGTATCCGGAACCAAACCAACATCAGCTAATTTCTGGGCTTTTGCTTTCAACATTGCATAGGTCTTTTGCAAATCTTTTATTCTGTTTTCTTTGTCCGTTTGCAGATCAGTTCCTTCAACGGCATCTTTAAGTTTTCCAAATACCGTACTTGTTATTTTACCAGTCCAACTTTCCTCCAGATTCCATACTAACTTGCTTCCGAACAAATAACCATTATATGCCCTCATTTGAGCCAATTCAACTTCTTCTCGATATGTTTGTGGTTTTGCTGTCAGTTCGCTCATCTTTCTTGAATATTTGCTTTGATCCATCATTCTAAAAACATAACTTTCAATGGTTGCTGAAGCTGCCATGAATTCATTATTGTCTTCATGGGTGAATACTTCGTTTACTACGTCATTCAAAATCATTAAAACAACTACTGGTCCGGAAACAAGTTTTTCAAGTATTGGCTTGAATGGTTTCAAATATTTTATTCCTTTTAATAGTTCTGCAGCCGAAACAATTGCACCTACACCAGAGTTGCTAATTGTTTGATATGCTGCTTGAATAAATGAAGATGCCATGCTACCAGCATCCTCAGCTGCTTGCTTGCTTTCTTCCTCAAATGCCTGGATTAATGCTGGATCAGTATTTTGGGATTTTGAATTTTGAATATAATTTTTGAGTATTTCAATTCTATACTCAATGGTAGCTTGAGTAATAGACAATAAAGTAAGGAATTTTAATGCAAAATCAGGGATTGGTAAAAGAGCATTAGCTGCCGTAAATAAAATATGAAATGCATACAAATTATCTTTTAATTTATCAAGTATTTTTTTATCAAATCCAGTTAAATTTTTTGAAGCACTAGTAAGTATCTCCAATGCTTTTTGCAAATTTCCACTTTTTATTCCTTCTACAACTTTTCCTCCATCTAATGGAAGTTGGACCACACCAATAATTTTAGTCATACTATCCAAATAACTATTGAATTTATTTTCTGGATATATCAATTCTTCCTGAAACAACATTGCTCTAAATGATTTTCTATAATCCGTAACCCTCGTTTTATATGAAGAACATGCAGTTATTGCATGATTTGGAACGATGGATGCCGGAATGATTTTACCATCATTAATAAGTATGTCTCCCCAAAGGACATACACTGATTGCTCAAAGTCTTTGGGTCTGAATACTTTTACTTCTGCATACGTTTTACATTCTTTGGGTGTAGAATCTAATCCACCCATACTAAACTTACTCAAACAACAATCATAGAATGTTGTCCAGGCACCATTTAGGAAAATTGCATCACCAGCCTGAGGACCCGGATTAAGATCGGCAAGAATTGCTGCTGCCTGTGTGGATTCCAATGCTTTTTGTAAATCAGCATATTGAATGCTATATGCACTGAAATGATCGGGATACGCAACAAGTGAAGAACCAGTTCCAGTAACTAAACCAAACACCGCAGTACCATCCTGTCTTGTAGCTTCACTCCATTTCTCATTTTCAGAGGACCTATGAGAAACAGTAACTGGTGATCCAAGAGAGTATTGTTTTGTTTCTCCTTCTATCGGAAATCTCAATATAACTGGCAAATTAAATTTAGTTCCATCTGGTTCTAAACCGGCTCCTGAGATAATTTCAGAATCCCTGTGCAACGGAGTTAAAGTTAATTCAGTGTCCTGATTCAGCGCTCCTTTTGGAATTTGTAATGAATAACCTGAAGGTCCGGAAATTGTTCCTCCGTTAGGACCAATTAATGAACTATAGGATTCTACACCAGAACTGGAACAACCAACAACAGAAAATGCAAGTGTTGATAACGCAATAATGCTGGTCTTAAACCTGTGGAAGAACCCCATCTTAGGCTTTTCACTGATTGGTGCTCTGGAAGAGAATTCATTGTTTGAATTACCAGTATAATGCTCTCTTTGTTGTGATTTTGAACTAAAAATTCGCCTAAATACAGGTGGCATGCACAAAATAATGGGAAGAAAAGGTTTTAAATGTATGTTAATGAAGTTATAATATGAAAAAAGTAATTGTGGCAGTCACGTTAGTACTCGTTATTGTTTTGATATTTTTGGCCACCCAGATGGACTGGAGATCTCCGAATGAAAAATTTTGTGATAATGTGGGGAAAGTGTTGCAACAAAAAATAAATGGGAACGTTAGTAATTCTGTTAATGAAATAGTACTAAAACAACTAACTGAAAACACAATAAGACTAAGTGAAGACAACGAAGATGTCTCAAAAATGAGAGTTTGTGAATGTCGTGTGAATTACGAGAATAGTTTTCTTCCAGACAAAATGAATTTAGTTTATTATGAATATTCAAAAGACTATGAACAATTAATAGAACAACAGATTAATCAGATGATCACCAATCGATCTATAAAAATAGAACAAGGAACAGATTTTGTTTATGAAGATTATGAATCTTTGTTTGGTATATTATTATATGGGAATAATTTTACCTTAAGATTAAGCTATAGTCCGTATGATAAAAACAAAACAATGTCAAAAGATACATTAGAATCCCTAGCAAGGAGAGATAAAAAAGTGGCCGATGCTGAATGAAAATCAACTGGAATGATTTACTGGTATTGGGATTAATATGTGCAATCATACTTTTTGTTCTGAATCCGATTTTTTTCATAATTGGTTGGTACAGCAGCAATATGGCAGATTACATGAATTATCTGATAATTTTTATAATGCTAAATGTTTATTTTTATAGAAATGAAAACTCAATCAAAACTGCAACAGTAATATCTTTTATTTTTGGATTTGCCCTATCGTTTATGGCTGGAATGGGCACACTCGCCATCTTGGCAAGTGATTATCTCACAAAATACGCTTTAAGTACGATAATTCAGATGATAACACATGCATTACCTGGTGCCATTATTAGTATATTTAGTGGAACGATAGCCTGGTTTTTAACAAAGAAATTTGTTCATGAAAAAATGGATGTGAAAAAACAGAAGAAAAAAGTCATAAAGAAACCACTCAGTTTAGCAATAGTAATTCTGGCACATCTCGTTCTTGGGGCAGGAATAGTTATCATTGGACGACATATGAAAAATAAATGGGAATCCTGGGGTGGAGTCGTATTTGTTTTATTCTACCTGGGTCTCAGAATAATTAGACTTGATATTTGTGCCGGATCACTGGTATTACTCAGTTATATTTACATAATCGCCAGATTACTTGAAATAAACAATAAACGGGTCTCAGTTAAGTTGATATAAAAAACTTAATTTATCAATAATATATTTACAACCTGTCTCCTAATTTGTCAAGGGTTACGAATTCCAAAAGCCCGTTGGATTTCAGCAATCTGACCATGGCACGCTCTTTTTCACTCATTTTCGAAAGAATATCGGAAAGTTCATGCTCGTCATCAACAACGATTATGGATTTTCGTTCACAGTCCATCCCGTATACCCCCAAATCATAATCCTTGGTTCTGAACTTGTTTCCAACACTCTTAAATGGAATGCCTGCGGCAATAAGCAAATCGCGCACAACCCGCATTTTCGAAGTATGTGTTATATTGCCATTGCCCTTGAGCTGATAGTATCTCCTGTGATTCTCAAGTATCCCCTTATTTACAAGCTGCTTCAGGATATGCTCGACATTTCCTTCAGTAACATCCGCACCTGCAGTGACATATTTTTTAAGAGCCATGCCAAATTCATGCGCATTTATAGGTTCGTTTTGAAGATTGAGGTCTTTTTTTATCCTGTTGAACGAATAAACTGCATCCGATGTCTTAAACCCAACATCCTTTCTTATCTCACGTACCGAGTCGCCAAAACGAAGTACATAATGCGGTTTGCGTGACATGCGTGCAATAAAATAAACCAGCACCACCAAAATTAAGCCAGGAATGCCGTATTTCAAATAAACATCAAACATGTTTTCATTTTCAAAATTAACCGTGTTCACAAATGACCCGCCGAGCAAATCAATATGGAATACATTCTGCCCTTTTTGCAGATTGGCAGGAATGGTAAGCGCACCGTTGCTGACATAAAATTTCTTTTTTTGCGTTCCGTTGTTAAGGCTCGCCATTACCTCTCCTGATTTTAATGGCACTCCGTCCACAGTGACATTAAACATGTAGGAAAATCCATAACTGCCGATAGGCGTTATCTGAACATTCTTTACATGATAAACACCGCTTGCAACTACGCCACCGTTATCACGCACCTCCAGCAGATACGTCCCGGGAGTTTTATATTCAAGGTTCTTGAGAAATGCGGTCGGCTCTTCTCCAATTCTTCCAAGATTTTCAGAGGACTGCAAATCGCCATTCAGCTTGGCAGTAAATTGTGCCGTGCCGTTGGTTTTTGAAAGCGTGAATTGCAGGGCACCCTTTTCCCAGGGGAATACAGACTGCTTTTCAGGGATTAATATGACATTTGGACCGGACAAAACCTGTGAGTCAGCAGTTCCGTTCAGTCCACCGATTGAATAAACAACACGAATGTAACCGCTTCCGGATATTGGAACGATTCCGGTTGATTTTCCGCTTCCGGTCAGATTGCGGTCAGTCCGGTTTAATAAAATCCAGACGTTCTCCAAAAGCTCTTTTTTAATCGAGATATTTCCATTATCCCAATAATCATCAAGAGTTGAATTGTAAAATACCAGCCTGGACCGGGCAGAACCAGAGAGATTTGAATACCATTCATAATTTTTCATTCCGTTGTTCAGGATAAGATTGTCTTTGCCAAAAAACACAACCGTGGCATTTGTAGCCCCAGTATTCAAATCATCAAGCACGTATTTTGGAAATGCTCCGGTGGGAACTATAAAAATCCCATCGCCAAGAACGCGCTTATCAGACATGCTTACGGTGTAACCATATTCTTCAAGTTTTTTTACCTCAGCAAAAAGATCCTTGATATGCTTTGCAGAAATGGATTCGGAATCGTTAATTATGGTGATTTCTTTTTTTGGTTTTTCTTTGTATGATAAAAGGGAGATGCTACCGTCTCCGTAATAATTGAATATGACATAACCTGAATTTCCTGCAACACCAGAATCCAGTATTGAGAATGAAGTTTTGATGAATGATGATTTTGGAATGGGTGGCGCGGCCAAAAAATAAGCAATGACAATCAATCCAAATACGAGCAACAAAACCGCAGCCAAAACATATCTTAATTTCATAAACTTCTCATCCTGGTGTCCTTAAGGAAATCCGCATCATTTCTATAAAATGTCCGTATATCTTCAAGACCGAGTGCAAGCATCAGCGGTCTTTCCAGACTAAGCCCCCATGCGAGAACAGGATAGGTCTGTGCAAGCGGCTCGCAGACTTCTGGACGGAATATTCCAGCACCACCAAGTTCGAGCCATTGTTGTCTTGGTTCAAAAAAAACTTCAATTTCAAGACTAGGTTCAGTATAGGGAAAAAAACTCGGCCTGAAACGTATTTTTTCAAAACCAAGCTTTCGGTAAAACTCTTTTAGAATGCCGAGCAAATCGCAGAATGTAGCATCCTTCCAGACGACAATCCCTTCGACCTGATAAAATTCCGCAAGATGCTTGAAATCAGTCGCTTCATTCCTGAAAACCTTGCCTACTGCAAAAAATTTTCCGGTTTTGTTGCCTTTCAATGAAGCAAGATAGCGTGCACTCAACGCAGTGGTATGTGTACGCAAAACCTGCTTTTGTGCAAGCTCTTCTGACCATGAGTACTTCCATCCGGACTCGTGTGCATTTTTTACCCGGTTCACGAGCGCCTTGTCCTTTGGGAGCGGGCACTTGCCCTTTAAATAAAACGTATCTGCGAGTTCCCTCGCTGGATGATCCTGCGGCTGGAAAAGGGCATCAAAATTCCAAAATGAGGATTCCACAATGCTCCCTTCCATTTCCTGAAAGCCAAGCTCGGACATGATGGTGCTTATCTTTTTTTTCAAACGTGTTACCGGATGATTTTTTCCAACCATCACATCCGCAGATGCTACCGATACATCGAAACCCGCCGATTCCAGAGCATATTTCTTACCGGTTGGTTTCAGAACCATTAACCTACGGACAGTTGACCGGACCAGCTTTCTCTGGAGCAATTCACCCATAACTGAATCTTCCAGCTGTTGGTTTTGTTTTAATGATTGCGCCGCATCCAAAAAAGACTGGTTTGTCTTGACTGCATCCGCGTTCGACTTAAGAGGTTTAAGCAATCCGTTATCAATGGATATAAACCCCTTGATTTTTGCCCACCGTAAACCGATGGATTTCTCGGTTTCCGAAAGTTCGGAGATTGCCTTGCCTTCCTGTGCCTTTTTGTAAACCGAATATTCGGGCATTTCACCTGAAGCCAGATACTTTTGAAATTCGTCAGTCACTGAGAAACTTTTTTCATCCGAGGTTTCCAGTGAGATATAATCGCCTGCTTTTAAGGATTCCACTGCCCTGCGTACCGAATCGATATTCATTCCGGTTTTTCCGGCAACCTCTTCGAGTGATAGTGAACCGGATGCCTGCACGGCCTCTAATATTTTATCTTCTCCCTTGTACATGTTCAGTCCTCTCTTTTGATTTTGGCAATATTAACATAGATATATGTACCTATAAGAATACCAAGTATGATTATTAACGGAAGCCCGTTTGAACTATTTATAATTTTTTGAAAGGATGTAATGATATCCCTGAAAAAAGAAACCACTTCCTTATCTATGCTTTCCTCCACTTCAAAAACCAGTGAAAATTTAACAAGTATCAAATCGTTCCACGTAAGCTTGCTGACATAACCAGGCACCTTGCCGGACATCTCAGTGGGAGTAGGATTTGGCAACTGGGAGAAATAACTGTCTTTCGGGAAGTCGATAGTAAGGTATACCTCGGGATCGAGAAGCAGACTTCCGCTGCCGGTTTCCCTGAAAGATAGCACATCCGGATTAATGGAATACCTGACAACCCTTGGCTTGTATTTTTCAACCTTAAAAAGGCCAGTACCCGGAACAACAACAAGAGAACCGTCTCCCGAATAATTGTAAAGCGGCTTTATATTATAATCAATAATCAGCTCCCCATGGCAGGTATTCAGAAATGGAGAGCATCCTTTGGCAGGCTGTGGAGTTAGCCGAAAATCAGTTATGCTCGCCTTCATGGTATTTGTATGTATTTTTACATCTTTTAATGCGGTGTTAATGGACCAGTAGGAAAGATTTGCGTCAGTATCATAACCATTATCATATGTTGTTCGTGAGTTATTGCCACTTGCAATAAATTTAATGGATTCCCGGACAGTGGCACTGCCATCAGCTTGAATATTGCTTATGGTAATGGTTGCACTTTCAAGGATAAAATCAGCGCTCAATACACTGATAAGTAGCAGGACTGCCAGAAGTTTCCTCATGAGAAGAATGTCTGACAAAAACTATATAAACACTACTCATATCCTGTTCAAAACTTCCTTCATTTCATCGACGGCCATTTTGGTAAGGATAATTGGTATCCGCTCTTTTTCAGAAATTTTAAGAGCAAGCTTGTCGACCTTTGCCTTTTCAAGATTATGAAGGACAACAGCAGACGGCTTTGATGCGCCCACACGAATGACCACCATGGGGCTTCTGCCGGTAGAAACACCAGTAAATATGAATACCCTCTCGTCAACATTTCCATAAAGGTTCTGAAAATATGAAAATGGCATTTCAAGAATTACTTTCAGGCTGTCGATAAGCGTATAACCGTATATGCGCTTTGATTCAAACAGGTCTTCATTGCTGATGGCTTTTCCGTTTATAAGCTGTGCAAAATCCTTCAGCGTAATTGAACGGGCGAATTCATGAACTTCAAAATAATCTGAAACCGGCTTTGACTTTTCAGTGAATTTTGAGGTGATTTTGCCGCCTTTTAGCTTATCGATTTCAAAAAGAGAATTCACAAAACGCTTGATAACCCCGGAACCTGGAGATTTTCTGCGGTCGCCCTCATAATCGCTTATTGTTGAAACTGTGATACCCAAGAATTTGGCAAGTTCGACCTGGCTTATGGCGAATATGTCCCTCCATTTTTTCATGGTTGCGCCCGGGTCATCGGATAATGCTATTTCTCCGGCGATTTCCATCTTGATCTTTTCCATTAGATAAACACCGTATAACAACTGACAATAAATATAATGCAAATAATACTATCAGACAAACGTTTAAATCCATTTCGTCTTTTGTCCCTGTGGGAATCCGAATGCATAAATATTTATATTTGTTATTTCTCATAGTTATTACGGTGAATTTATATGGCGACCAAAAGAAAAGGAAAAAATAATGTGAAAAATACTTCTAAAAAATGTCATGAGTGTTCAAAAGCACCTGAAAGACTCCCGGGATATATACTCGTTGCATTGGGTGCATTGTGGCTGCCTGCAAACTACGGAATGATTCCGGGAATGGAATGGACAAAGGCAGCACCATTGTTATTCGTTCTCGTTGGTGTCGTGCTTGTAGCAAGGGCAACATTGCACAAGGATTAGAATTTTTTTTAATTTTTATTTATTTTTTGATTTGAATCATTTCCCCTTCCAGTATTCAACCGCATTTGCAAATATCTTCAGGCCCTGAGCGTCTTTCACTATACCCGTAGTCCAGTATGGACAATTTTGAACCATGTTAAATGCTTCGGGATGAGGCATCATCCCAAAAATTCTTCCGGTCTTATCACAAATACCTGCAATGCCCATGGCAGAACCACTTGGATTGTATGGATACGCCGGCTCTAACTCTCCCTTTTCACCTATGTATTGAAAAACAAGAGTGCCGTCCTGCATAATGTTTGTAAGTTCATCTCTAGAGCCGACGAATTTTCCTTCACCATGCCGCACAGGAACGAAAAGATAATCGATTCCCTTTGTAAAAATACATGGCGAATTGGAATTTGTTTTCAGCATCACCCAACGGTCTTCAAATTTTCCTGAGTCGTTTTTTGTAAAACTTACCCTTTGCTGAAAATCCGGCTCTGGAAGCAAACCAAGTTTTACAAGTGTCTGGAAACCATTGCCAATTCCCAAAACAAGTTTTTCTGATTTTATAAATTGCTCAATCGGATCACGTAATCTGGATTTAAGCTTGCTGGCCAAAACTTTTCCGGAACCAAGGTCATCAGCATAGGAAAACCCGCCAGGCAGTAACAACATGTTATAATTTTCAAGTATGGCCGGGCTTTCGATTATTGAATTTATATGGACAATGTCTGCTTTGCCACCAACTTTTTCTATGCAATATTTACTTTCGTGTTCACAATTAATTCCGTAACCAGAAAGAATAAGCGCGTTTAACTGCATGAATAGGATAATATTGGGAAAAGAAGAAAAACCTTAGCTATAGGATGTAGAAAATTACACCCTCCTCAAACCACGAATGCCGTCAAATTTAGTTGGGTTCCTGGTAAACAACAGTGCATTCTGTGAAATACAAACCGATGCGGTAATCAAACTTTCAAGAGATGGTGGGTCCACGCCCTTTTCCCGACTCTCAAAAATTATCCTTCCGGCGACTTCTGCGGCTTTTTTATCGAATGGCAAAACAGTCGCACTGTTTGCAAACGTATGAATTACGGCATGTTTCTTTATCACCAATGCCAACTGCATCATGCACAAAGAAGAGATACACAAATCTTCCCTGTCAACATAATATTTGATTTTCTTCATAGTATTGTACTCGCCACGGAGAAAATCCAGAGCGGCCTCATAATCCAGACAAACTTTTTCCATCATGCATACCTCTCAATAACATGCATGCTTTTTTTCATGTTTCCGGCTGCTTTTGTATCAATATCATCCTCAGAAAGACTGCCGGCGAATGCCATCATATTTCTGCTTTCTTTTTCACGTTCAGCCAATAAAAACCGCAGAATCTCTGAAAAACTCATGTTTTTCTGACGTTTTAAACGATAGAGTTCGGTATATACATCATCCATTATAGTAATTACGCGCACCATGGGACCAACATAATGCATTTACTAAATACATTTATATGTTTTTCCTCGATTTTGAGCGATACTGTTGTAATATGAAAAAAATAAAGTCTTCATAGTACCGAGGTAAAACTAAGCTTATATAAATAACAAAAAGACGAGATAAGAATACAAAAATATCCTCGATAAAAAAGCGTCCCATGCGCTAAAAAGAGAGAGATATGCTAAATGGTGAAAAATATGGAAGATCTCGTAAAATCCGTTGTTGGAGAAAGCGCTCCAGTGGAAAGACCAGAGGACACAATGAGTTCCGAGACGATTAAAATCGTCACTGTCGGTGTAGGTGGTGCAGGAAATAACACCATAAACCGGCTTATAAAAAGCGGTGTAAAAGGTACTGACCTTGTTGCTGTAAACACAGATAAACAGCACCTGAATATTGTACATGAAAGAGCAAAAAAAGTACTTATAGGCAGATCAGTAACCAAGGGACTTGGTGCTGGTGGTTATCCGGACATAGGTACAAAATCAGCTGAAGTAGACAGGCCATTAATTGAAAAAGAATTGGAAAGCGCACACCTAGTATTCATATGCGCAGGTATGGGTGGTGGAACCGGTGGTGGTGCAGCTCCAGTAGTTGCACAGATTGCAAAGGAACAGGGTGCAATCGTAGTTTCGATGGTCACCTATCCGTTCGCACTGGAAAGAGCCAGAAGAAAAAAAGCGGATGAAGGAATCAGTAAATTAAAGAAAAGCTGCGATTCAGTGATTATCCTTGATAACAACAGGCTGGTTCAGCTGGTTCCAAACCTGCCAATGGCAGAAGCATTTGCAGTTGCAGATGAAATTCTTGCAAGAGCAATTTCAGGTCTTGTATGGACAATTACACAACCATCTTTGATTAACATTGACTTTGCAGATGTAAGAGCAATCATGGAAGGAGGAGGGGTTGGATTCATTGCAGTTGGTGAAGGTAAAGGCACTGATAAAGTACGCTCAGCATCAGAAGGAGTTATCAAAAACAGACTCCTGGATGTTGACTTCGAAGGTGCAAAAGGTGCAATCATCCATATTACTGGAGGTTCTGACCTGACACTTGGTGATGCAATCAAAGCAGGTGAAATGATCACTGAGAAAATGGATGCAGAAGCAAATGTAAAATGGGGTGCCAGAATCATGCAGAATTACGAGGGCAAACTCGAAGTGGTTGCAATCGTAACCGGTGTCAAAGGAGCGTCGATT
>Ga0208373_1002832_pt1 | contig 18192 bp, 13 predicted proteins | sample RifOxyC2_FD_184036 | JGI IMG/M metagenome (GOLD analysis project Ga0208373, IMG submission 184036) | Soil microbial communities from Rifle, Colorado - Rifle Oxygen_injection C2 (SPAdes) | ecosystem: Environmental > Terrestrial > Deep subsurface > Rock core/Sediment | place: Rifle, Colorado... | reverse complement strand
TTACTTGTCATATAGCTTGATGGCGTTTTATCCAATCTTCTTTGCCCTCCTTTTAATATCGGCCCAACAACACCTATACGATTGATACGATCGTCTGCCATTGCTGATACCAAAAACATTATCATCTTCCCTTGATAAATATATGAGGTGTCATCCTCTACATTGGCTACTACTTTATGAAGTTTTTTAAAAGCCTCGACAAAATGCTCTTCGACGGATTTTTCAAATTCGTGATCATCACGGACTTCTTTCATGGTAAATGCGCCTATTTGATCTGAAAAAATAGCATCGATTAGTTTATTTCCTTCTTGTGCCCATAAAGCCGCTTCCGCAAATACTCTCTGTGTCTGTCGATTACCTGAAGTTTCAAAATTAAACTCATCAAGATTAAACAAAGCCCAACTTGTATATGAATCGACGCCTGCTCTATCTGCTTTCAACAATTTGGCATACCGATGCATTAATGTTTCTTTTTCACCAGTATGGACCCAATCACCAAATTTATTTTTAACGGTATTATGGTCCCATCTGTCCTTTCTATCAATCACTTCTTCCATCTTCCTGTAAAAACCTTTAAGATTCTTAATAAAGCCTTCATCTTCTAGCCAATATTCATCTAGCCCGTCAACTGTCTTTCCTATCGAAGTTCTACTATCTACATAAAATTCAATCAAACTATCATGATTATCTTCTTTATCAAAATCCGCTACCGAAAATCTATTAGCCTTAATATCGATGTCAAAAGGGTTTTTGTTTAAATCAGTAATCCCATTTTTTTCATTTTGTTTCCAAATGTCATATTTCTTGTTCCATTCATTCTTCTCAGTCACCTGTAAAGCGCTGATATACATTGGTAAAAGATTGGTTTTAATCCAGGCTCTACCATCTTTTTTAGGACATTTATCCTTATATACCTCTGTTAAATAGTCTAATAATTGTTCTTGAAAAGTGAAACCTTTATCAAAACCACCATCCTTCCTTCTTGTTCCTCTCACCTCATCCTCCGGCATTACTTCCCTAGTCTCCATAGCAATAAAGAGACTCGGCTGGGTATGGCGGACTTGCTCAAAAACATATTTTTCATAAAATATTATTTCCAAAGCTTTTTTTTGATCATGATTTAATTCTTTACCAATACTTCCAAATTTTTCTAAAGTTTTCCTATTCTCTTCAATCATATCAAATCCGATATCTTCTATTGATAATTTCGAAGGATCAATCTGGTAGTCGCTTGATCCGGAAAATAAATCTTTGATAAATGTTTTAACCGCCGAATCTCCTATCCCTCGAAGCCGCATGATCGTTTTATGAAAGTCGACCGGCCTTTCTCCAGTTACTGGGTTTATTTGACCCTCCTCCTTATAAACCAATTGTTTGCGATAGTCATAAAGACGCCAACCCCCTCTCAGGGCTACATCCGTAATCAATGTCTTCATGCTTTCTTTCAAAAAACAATGATCTTCTGTAAAATCTATATATTCGTTACTGGCTCCGTTGGCAAAGGCTCTTTCACTTTCTGTATTCCATTTAAATATGTCATCATGTTTTGACCAATAATCAACGCGATTCGGATCATAATTTTTTATATCTCTTGGGGCATAAGCACATTTTATTTCCTGCCAAAGTCGGGGCTTGTGATATTTTGTCCAAGTTTGAATCAGATCAAGCGATGCCCACATCATTTCCTGCCCTTTATCACTACTACTTTTACCGGATGCGGCTGCCTTACTAAAGCGTCTTGGATCGTCTGGGTGATCTGGATCTCTTGCCACTTCAGTTATTTCTACATCTGCAAGATTATTACCGACTACTTCCCAAAAGCTACCAATAACTCCCTTAGATATACCCGTGGCAAATGTAACCATCCGAATAACATCAGCTTCTGCTAATTCTCCATCCTTCATTAGTTTTTTTATTTTATTAAGATGTTTTAATTGTAGAAAAGTTTCCCTGCCAATGTTATCCAGGTTATCACCGATTATTAACCGTCGGCCAAAATCTGCTGAAATAGTCCGCGCATCGCGTGCAGTTTTATGACCAAGATTTGATTGATAAAGACTAATTGCATCGGCTAACCCCGGCATATTTCTAATCAGCCGGCTTATATCTTCCTGGCGCAATCGTGCCGAAAACTCAGCAAGTTTTTCGAAACCCAGTCCGGCTTCAGTTAAAGCAATGATGTCATGTGTATACTGGGTTAATTCTTTATAATCAAGCATTTCAAAAGTAAAAGCTCTGACCGCTCTCCCCAAACTGATATTAACCGTCTTATCAGTTGTTATTGTGGCCGCCCCTGCCAAAATTGATTTTTCGTAGCTTGCTGATTCAGCTTTTGCATAAACATCTTTTATTTTTACTAAATTAGGCATATTTTTATCACCATATTCAGTATCTTCCTTCAACTGATCTCCTAAGTTAAATAGAGCCGTCGTCAACTCTTTATAGACCATTCCTTCTTTCAATTCACTAAAAGTTGATTGCCAAAAATCCTTAGCATTAGAAGATGTACCCGCAAACATCGTGTGGAATATATGTCTTATGTCACGGTTAAAATCCTGCCAATCTTTGGGCTCCTTGAATGAATCATAATGTTCCCGTCCATATTTGATGAATGCTTCTTTATTATCAAGAACTTGCAATAAAGCTTCATCTTTTGGACTCCAGGTTGTAATATAGCTTAGCGCCATGTAAGCAAGTCTGCCTACTTTTCCTTTATTTTCGTTTACAAATTTTTCATGATACTCTAAAAAAAGTTCATTATTTTTATTCAAATTTGTAGCCAATCCCAACAAATCTTCATAAGTACTGGCGTTTAAAATGCCTTCTCTATTTAACTCATTTATAAGCCTTTCAAATCCCTCAAAATTACCGGCTAAATCTCCGCCGGTAATTTGACCATCTAATGAATTGGCTCTTATCATCGCTTCAACTCTTTGTTGTACTGTTCCGGCCCTTGCATTTAACCTCGAACCGGCCGCTGCACCCATGTTTTCAAGTTTGAATATCAGTTGAGTTTGTATTTTATGAACTTCTTGCTCCAATAAGCGCTTTCGTTCATCCGGATCGGTTGTTTTTGCTATTAATTCCATTCCTACCCTTGACTTCTCCAAAGCTGTGGTATCTAACGCACCGATCATTGTTCTCATTGTATTTCTTAATCCTTGTGAATCTTCCTGTAATTCTTCAATCAATTTGCGATTTTCTTTTATTTTTTCTTTTGAAACCATTTCGGGCCTTCCTGTTTTTTTTTGCTCTTCCGTCATCAATTTCTCAAGATCTTCTTCTGTTGCTCTGTTTTTTTTCGCTTCCGCACGGAACAAGTCGGCAATTTCAGTATATAAATGATTGTGTGGGTATTTAAGCATATTGATACTTTCAAAGGCGCTGATCAATTGTTCAGTTGTTTCGAGTCTTCCCTCAATCCCCCTGATTATTATTTCATTAATAAAAAGAGAGTTGTTATGATTTACTTTGCTAATTTCACTAATTGCAGTTGATTGTGTACATAAAGCTTGTAAAATACTCTTTGACCGATCCGGCACACCATCAAAAATATCTCCTTCAACTCTTCCGGTAGCAATCGCAACTATCACTCTCTTAACGACATTCGTAATATTGTTAAGCTTCGTCATTGTTGCTTCACTATTTTGTACTGACTTGGGTAATTTTTCTGAATGCATCTTTAAATGTTCCTCTTCTCCATCAATCTGGCCTTTTATATTATTCGCATCATCTTGAACACTTTTTAACTCTGCAACCACCTGATCAGCATGCATATGCTGTAATTGCGCTATTATGCGCTCTAATTCAGGATTTGGTTGTGGCTGTGGTGGATTTTCAGGTGGTTGAAGCATACTAAAAATGTAACAAATTTAGAGAAACTAAACAAGGAGGAGAGAAATATTTATCCTTGCATTTGCCCACCCCCGCCTTCCTGACTCTTTTTCCAAGAAAGATAAGCAAGTAAGCCCATGATTCCGCTTAATCCAAGAAGCCCTTTTCCACCTGTTTTTAATGCCATGGCTCTTTTTTCTTCGGCTGATAATCCTAACGTCATAAATTTTATAAATTCCGCTTTATCTTTATCATCTTTTATAAGGCCAATTGCAGGTTTTTTCAAATTTTCTACCAATTGATCCATTTTGGTTGCATCAATCAAAGCATCAGCTATAATTTCTTCGATATAACCAACTGGATTTTCTTCTGCTTTTTTTACTGCCTCGGCTATTTTATCCCCCGCTACTCCAGAGGTTAAAGCGACCGCCGTTTCCTTAACTATATCTGGGATAACTTCTCCGGTTTTACCTCTTATTTTTTCCCTTTGTGTTTTTAAGCCTTCTTTTTCAGTCTTACCTTCTAGTTTTTTTGTTAATTCTGCCTTTTTTGCTTCAAGAGCTTTAATAATTGTTTCATGTTTTTTTAGTTCTGCGGGGTCTAAATTACCACTTTGGACTTTATAAAGTTCCACACCCATATTACGCCTATCAATCTCCTCTTGATAACTATTTACACTTGCATTGATCATGGCAATTTCCAAATCAAATCCTAACGCTTGTTGTTCTGGACTTTTAGATTTCTTCATTTTTTCGATATTTTTTTTTGTTATTTGCTGTCTATTAGCTGCGTATTCTGTCAGTGCTTGATATTTTTCCTGAATTTTTTTAAATCTTTCTTCTTTTGCCTGTGGTGAAATATTTTCCCCATCTATAACTGCCATTTCCGCATTTTTCTGATTTGATAAAGCCTCTATCATCGCCCCGCTTCCAGATAAAAGAAACAGGACATTCCTGGCTGCTTTTTCACTTCCTTTAAGTAAAGACGCGGCTGCTTTTCCATGTTCAACTGCTGTTTTTACCTTTTCTGCTGATTTAGTTACTGCCTTTTTTCCGGCCTCCATTATTTGTCCTGCTTTTTCTCCTGCTCTAATTACCATGTTTGTAACACGAATGGGTTCTTGCATTTTATTTATTAATTCCTCATCTTAAATTGTAAAACCTAAAAAAATTTTCCTTGACTAATTTTATCACTTCACACAGGTTCAGACATTTTTTTATGTCAAAATTAAATCAAATAATACGGTAAAGCGTAAATTTTTTTATTATCAAGATTAAACTCCTTATATTCACCTAAATAAAAGATAATTCCGTATTTTATTTGATTATGAAGACTAAAAAATTTTCTAAAGTTTCTTATTTTCGCCGTAGAAATTGTATCAGTATAAGTCGTTTCTATTGGAATTATGATTTCTCCACGATGATAAATAAAATCGATCTCATGATTTTGATAATCTCGAAAGTAATAAAACGATGGTTTTTTTATATCATTCATTCCTCTAATATAAAAATTTTGAAAAATTAAATTTTCAAAAATTCTCCCTAAATACTGTGAGCGTTTTAATTCTTCAAAATCTAAAATTCCCTTGAGTCTATTGGCAATCCCACCATCAAAAAAGAAAAGTTTTCTGCTTTTGAAGATATGTTTTACAGAGGGAGAGATGAAAGGCGGAAGAGTTTGGATTACTAAAGTTTTTTCTAAAAGCTCAAAATATCGATAGATAGAATCTCTCTTGATCCCAAGGTCTGAAGCTAATTTTGAAAAATTAAATAAATCAGAAATATAGTCGGTCAAATATTTAAAAGATAAGTGAAAATTTTCGATATTGACTTTAGCTCCGATATCCTTAATATCTTTATCAAGGTAAGTTGAAATAAAGTTATTAAGAAATATAAGTATTTCTTCTTGAGGATAACTAATTATTTTTGGCAAAGAACCATAAATCATCATTTTTTGAAGAAAATATTCATATTTATTTTTATCTGGACGCCCATCCAAAGCTTTTTGTTTTACTATTGAAGAAAAAGTAATATCTTCCAAATCGTTATAAACTGAAAGTTTTGTCCCAGTTGCCTCAGAAAAAACTAAAGGAGATAAATAAAAATAATGAACTCTTCCTGCCAGCGTTTCTGTAGATTTGTCTTTTATATTAATTGATGAAGATCCTGAGATAAAGACTTTAATGTGATATTTTTTTTCATAAAAAATCTTTACTAAATCAAAGATCTCCGGTACTTTTTGCCCCTCATCAATAAATATATAAATCTGCTCATCCACTTCTTCAATTAGTTTTCCCAGAGTCAATTCAATTTCTTTCTTTATAAAATAAAAATTTAGTTTGATTTTTGACCTTATATCAACGTCATCAAAATTAAAATAAAAAATATTTTTCTTAGGGCAACCTTTATTTTCTAAATGTTTTATCAATTGCATTAAAAGAGTTGTTTTCCCTGTTTGACGTGGCCCCAATAAAATAGCTACCTCTTTCTTTTCAAAATCCTTGACTAATGATTCCCAAATCTCTCTTTTTATAAATTCGTCCATATTGTAGGACAATTTTAATATATATTTTGACCCTTGTCAAGTATGAATAAATTAATTCTTCATCTTAAATTGTAAAACTTTTTTTACCAGATCTTGGGCTTGACCAAATTGCCGGGCTCGTACCATAGCAGAGACTGTGGCAATGGCTTTTTTTTCAAATTTTTCTTCATAGATTTTCATGATTTTATAGACAACCGGAGCCAATTCTGGATCGTGATCGTCGAGCTTAACTCCATTTAAATATAGTTCTTCAACGGTCATTCCTGGGATAATCAGGTCAAGGGTTAGTTGTGAAAGTTTTCCAGCTTTTTCCTCATCAACTGAGCCTTTTTCAAGAAGTGAAATAATTAGTGTGGCCGCTTCAAACTCAATAAACTTTCTAAACCCATCTTGATCATTAATATCGAGATTAAATTTATCATCAACCATGATTACACTTTAACGAATTTATTTCTTTACTTCAATGACAAGTTGGCGTTCCCGTCCTTCTCCGACTGATGAAGTTGTCAATTCCGGATAGTTAGCGGTGATAAATTCGTGAATCAATTTTCTCTCAAAAGATGATAGAGACCTTATATATCCGGCTGTACCGGTTGATTTTGTTTGATCGGCATACTCACGGGCCATTGTTTCTAATCTCTCTTTTTGTTTTTCTCGAAAGTCATTGACATTTACTAAAATCTCAACTCTTTCGTTAAATTTTTTATATAAAATTACTTCAAGTATTTTTTGAATCGCTCTGATCGTCTCCCCGTGTCGACCAATGACAGCTGATACTTCTTCATCGGCTTTAATTATAACTTGAAAAACTCCACCATCATCGGCCACTTCGACCTCAAACTTTGTAATCATTTTACCCAAAAGCTCCTCTGTCTCTGTCTTTATTGTTGCGATTTTATCCATAAATATTTTATTATGCGGATAATTCAAAAAAGGCATGCAGATGATGCGGATTGCGGATTTTATTTTATCAGCAATCTGTTGATCGGCATGATTTGTTTTATCAGCATCATTTAATAACTTTTAATTTACCATTCACTTTTTTATATTGCATAATCCCCATAATCGAAAAAATGTTCCAATATAAGGCCAGGCCTATTGGTAAAGTATATGAAAACCAACCGATCATCAACGGAAACATGTATTTCATCTGTGTATTCATCGCTTTTTGAAAATCTCCACCGCCATCTGTTTTTTTAACCTCCACGGTTTGCCCATCCTTTGGCGGTTTACCCTCCGAAGCTTTAGCGGAGGAGGGCATCGAGACTTGAGCTTGAAAATATTGTAGTAAGCCTGTGACTAATGGAATTAACAGATAATACCAATCACCTGCTTGCTTAGGAGTTTTGACTAAGTCGAGACCAAAAAACCAAGAACTGACTGAATCAATTTTTAGTGCTGAAAAATATAGGACTTTGTTGATTGCAGTAATTGTTTTTTCAGACTGACCATTCATCAGAAATAAGTTCAAAGTATTATATAGGGCAATAAAAACAGGAAGTTGAATAATCATGACAAGACAACCGGAAGTTGGATTAATTCCATGTTCCTGATAAAGCTTTAATTGTTCTGCTTGGAGTTGTTTCTTATCATTCTTATGTTTTTCGTTAATGTTATCCAAATGAGGTTTGAGTTCCTGCATTTTTTTTGCCGTTTCAATCTGTTTTTGAAAAAACGGTTGAAAAAGTAAACGAATGGCAATAGTAAGCGCAATTATTGCAAAACCGAATGCTCCGGGAAGTCCAACAAATAAAAATAGTTTATAAAAAACAACCAGTAAATTCAAAATCGGAATGACAAAGACTGTATTGAAAAGATTGGGATTTAACATAATTAAACTGTAAGTTTTGCTCTTCCTTTCGCTCTTCTTCTTTTTAAAACTAATTTTCCCTTTGCGGTGGACATTCTTTTCATAAATCCGTGAACTTTATTTCGCTTAGCCTTTTTTGGCTGCCAGGTTCTTTTCATATTGAAAAATACGAATGATACGAATTTTTATGCAAATGATACGAATTATACGAATATTCGCATAATTTGTAGCATTCGCATTTCTTAATTCGTGGTATTCGTATTATAAATTAACTTCTAATATCGAACTATCTTCACCTTCAAAAACCTTCCATACAGTCTCAGTGACGAATGGAATAAACGGGTGAAGCATCTTAAGATTTTCTAAATATACTTCCTTTAATTCCCCGAGAGCTTCCATATTACCATTAATTACTTCATCTTTCAATTGCTCTATATAAAAGTCAGCAAACCGATGCCAAATAAATTCATAAACCAGCCCTAAAGCCTTCGAAAATTGAAAGCCGTCCATATATTTTAAATATTGTTTTTTCTCCCTTTTAGATTCATCTTGCAATTCTTTCAATGTCATTCTGGCTTGTCCAGAATCTGATTCTGGAGTCGTCGTCTTCGACTCCTCCCCAGAATGACGACCGTTCATCTCAATGAACCGCCCAATATTCCATATCTTATTTATAAAATTCCTCATCCCAATGACTTTTTCTTCAGAAAGAGCAACATCACCCCCCTCTTTTGTCCCAAAAATTAAAGCAGTTCTCAAAGCATCAGCTCCATATTTATCAATCATTAAAATAGGATCGATGACGTTTCCCTTACTTTTACTCATTTTTTGGCCTTTAGGATCGCGGATCATTCCATGAAGAAATATCTTTTTAAATGGTGTTTTTTTTGTAGCAAAATAACCGATCATCATCATTCTGGCTACCCAAGCCCGCAAAATATCATAACCTGTTTCCATTACCGAAGTAGGATAAAAATAGTCAAATGTCTCTTGATCTTCTGTCATCAATGTGGCGTTGGGCCATTGAGCCGATGAGAACCACGTATCAAAGGTGTCAGTATCTTGCTCCGGAGCACACTCACTACAGATTTGACACTTTTCCGGTTTTTCTGGCGATACAAACCATTTATTCTTTGTTTTGCACAAATAAGCAGGAATTCTTATTCCCCAAACTACCTGGCGGGAAATATTCCAATCAATAAAATCATCTAAAATTGTAACTAATCTTTTTTTAAATCTTTTTGGAAGTACTTCTGTTTCCTTTTTTTCAATTAATTCTTTGGCTTTATCTGCTAATGGTTTTACCTTTATAAACCATTGCTCTTTTGGCAGTGGCTCTAAAGCTTTTCCACATCGATAACAACTTCCAACACGATGTAAATATTCAGCATTTATTTTTACCATTTGGCCATTTGTTTGTAAATCGGCAACCACTTGTTGGCGAGCTGAAAAAATTCTCAGCCCTTGATATTTTCCGGTCAATTCGTTCAATTTGCCATCAAAACCTATTACTTGCACCAATGGCAAATTATGTCTTTTTGAAACATCGTAATCGTTAAAATCATGAGCTGGGGTAACCTTGACAACTCCTGTACCAAATTTAATATCGACTGATGTGTCTATAATGATCGGAATTTCTTTATTGATCAGAGGAATTATTGCTGTTTTACCAATTAATTCTTTAAAACGTTTGTCTTTTGGATTAACCATCAATGCGGTATCTCCAAACAATGTTTCTGGTCTGGTTGTAGCTACTTCTATACTTCCCTCTCCTTTTATTTGATATTTGATGTAATAAAGAGAGTCTATTTTTTCTGTATATACAACTTCTAGGTCAGAAAAGGAAGTTCCGCAATTCGTGCAATAATTAATTAATTTATTTGCCCGATAAACCAATCCTTGATTAAATAAATCATTAAAGGTTTTGTAAACAATTTTCACAATCTCAGGATCCATCGTAAACTTTTCCTTACTCCAATCGAGAGCAAATCCAAGTCGTTTTAATTGGTTTTTAATATTGTTTTTATTTTCCGCCACATAATCCCAAATCATTTTGTAAAGATCTTCCCGTTTGTAATCATACCTGCTTTTACCTTGTTTTTTTAAATGTTTTTCAAATACAAACTGTGTCTCTGTCCCCGCATGATCGAGTCCAAGTAACCAAAGCGTTTCCTTTCCCATCATTTTGTTATATCGAATCATGATATCTTCGTAAGTAAACATTGCATGACCCAAATGAAGGCTGCCATTGGCATTCGGAGGTGGAAGAATGATTGAAAATGGTTTTTTATCAGGATTTACTTTAGCTTTAAAAAGTTCTTTTTCCTCCCACTCTTTATAAATTTTTTCCTCAACTAATTGAGGTTGGTATTTTGGATCCATAATATTGTTCATTATTATATAATAATTTCTTATGAACTGGATTTTAATTACTTTCCAATGGTACTTGACCCTCTTAGTAATCGGAGTAATTTTCACGCCTCTAACAAAAAAAATATTTAAAAGTTTCCATTTTGATTTAGGTTATCCATTTGCTAAAACATTAGGAATTATCTTGTTGAGTTATTTTGTTTTTGTACTTGGAATTATAAAAGTTCTGCCATTTAGTCGTCTAAGTCTTATCTTTGCCCTGTGTTTATTTGTAATCATAAATTGGGTTATTTATAAAAAAAATAAAAATATTGATTCGGGCGTGATAAATCACGCCCCTACAATTATATTTGAAGAATTATTGTTCGTATTCTGTCTTTTTTTCTGGACTTTCATCCGCTCTCAGGAACCCTCTATTCACGGCTTGGAAAAATTTATGGATTTTGGATTTATGAATTCGATACTTAGAACTGAATTCTTTCCTCCAAAAGATATTTGGTATACACCAGAACCAATCAACTACTATTATTTTGGTCATTTATCAGGCGCTCTGTTAATTAAGCTCAGTAATATTAAAGCCTCGATTGGCTACAATCTAATTCTGGCTACCATTTTTGCTCAGGGAGTCACTCAAGTGTTTTCTTTAATAATAAATATAATTAAACGATATGATCAAAAATTTAGTCATTTTAAAGCAATTATTTATGGTTTAATCGGCGCATATTTAGTCAATCTTGGCGGAAATCTTCATACTATCTACCTTTTTACCAAAGGTTACCCGAACGAAACGCCTATTGCTTTTTGGAAGATTTTTTCCTGGTTCAATCCAACAAGCTATTGGTATCCTAATGCCACCCGTTTTATCCCCTACACCATTCACGAGTTTCCCTCATATTCTTACGTTGTGGCGGACTTACACGGACATGTTTTTGATATCCCGTTTGTATTACTAACGATAGCAATATTATTTATTTTCTTTACTTTAAGTCCCTCCTTATCTAAAGCTTCGGAGGGCAAACAAAATTTAAAGTCAAAAGTTAAAAGTAAGAAACTATTTATAACTATTTATAACTATTTAAAACTATATATAACTAATTTTCGAATACTAATTTCATCCAATTCTATCCGATTCAATCTAATTGCATCCGTGTCTCTCGGTTTTATGTCCGCCATTCACTACATGACTAACGCTTTTGACGGTCCAATCTTTATTCTGCTAACACTGCTTGTTTTCTTTTTTATGTTCGGTATTTCTATAAAATTTTTTGTTAATTCCATTACTTTATTTATCTCATTTATTGTTTTTTCTTTACCGTTTTCCTGGTTTTTTAAACCTTTTGTAAGCGGAATTGGAGTTAATCTGTCACGTTGTTTCCCAACTCTTTTCACTAATATCGATCAACTCGGACCTTTTATTTTTGAGAAAGGTACCTGTCAGATCTCGCCTCCATGGATGCTATTTATCCTCTGGGGATTCTTCTGGATTTCGTTTGGAATATTTTTGATTATTAAGGGTAGAGAAAAGGCATTGTCTTTTCTCTACAAGAGATTGAATGAATTTATTCTGATTCTATTTTCATTTGGAATCTTTCTGACAATCATCCCTGAATTTTTTTACATAAAAGATATTTACCCTGATCATTTCCGGGCTAACACTATGTTTAAACTTGGTTATCAAGCCTTTTCCATAATGGGTATCGCCTCAATCATCACTTTCTTTCTAATTAAGCAAAGACACAAATATTTAACAATTATCTTTATCTTCTTTCTCTTCTTCCCCTGTATTTACCCTTATTTTTCCGTCCCCTCTTACTATGGCAAGCTCGATAGAAAAGTACAACTTGATGGTCAAGTTTGGTTAAAAGATAATAATTTAGAAGACAATGAAATTGTTGATTATTTAAACAAAAATGAAAAAGAACAGCCGGTCATTTTAGAGGCCCAAGGAGACTCGTACACTGACTATGAGAGGATATCTGCCTTCACTGGCCTACCAACGGTTGCCGGATGGTGGGTCCATGAATGGCTATGGCGTGGAAGTTCTGATATCGTAGGGAATAGAATTCCTGAAGTTGTTTCTCTTTATGAATCAAAAGATATTGATGAAACTAATTCTCTTGTTAATAAATACCAAATAAAATATGTGATAATCTCTCGGTTGGAACGCCAAAAATACCAAAATTTAGATGAGAAAAAATGGCTAAAAATAGGGAAGTTAATTTTTAAGTCTTCTGATGGCTTTGGGGCTTTGTACAAGCTCAATCAATAAACGCAAAATCCTCGCTTAGCGAGGCTTGACAAACCAATTTTTTTTTGCTATCTTTGTTTCGAGCATTACTATTCGTCGTTCCCTCAAATACGAGCGGTAGTGATGCTCTTTTCTTTGCTACAAATGATACAGTGTTACCGGTATCTTTAAATTCTTTTTCGCTAATTTCTTAAATTGGTCTGCTACAAATCCAATCAATTCGTTTTTCTTCTGATAATTGGTTTTAAAGCTTATCGATTTCTTCATACCTCTTACTATAAACAAAGATAAATTGTTTGTCAAGACCTATAGGAATATTGAACCTATTTATAAGATAACTTATAGTATTATTTCCCTATATTAGCTTGTTTAGACAATTTAATTAAAGTTATCCAAAGTCAGTGGATAACTTATTTTATCGCACTTACAGAGGAGTTTAGTATAATAAATACATGGTTTTCTCAGTTCTCACCTATAACACTCTTTTTAATAAGGCTTTTCTGCGACTGGAAACTATAATCAATAAGAGTCACCCTGACATACTATGCCTACAAGAAGTAGATATTTCGACAAAGAATTTACAAAGCCTTGATAAATTCGGATATGAATTGGCGGATTATTCAGGAACATTTATTAAATTTGGAAAGGCTTTTGGGGTCGCTACTTTTTATAATTCCAAAAAATTTAAATTTGTCAATTCCTTTTCCCTAAAGATTGGCTCTAATTTATTCGAATTACTGTATAAAATACCTCAATTAATTATAGGAGTAAGTAAGCCAAAAACTATTCTGCGTACCGATTTTATCAGTAAGGTAAATAAAATAAAGATTATCGTGTGTAATTCCCATTTAATTGTTTTAGCTTCAAATTCAGTTAGGATCAGGCATATTAATAAAGCCTTAAGTTCATTAGAAATTAGCCCCAGGACATCTCTTGTTGTTGCTGGTGACTTTAATTATTTGCCATATCAGAGAAAAAGATTAGATAATATTATGAAAAAATATAGTTTGATCGAAGCGACTAAGAATATAAGACAAACTGTTGACTTTTCTCCTGAGGGAAAAAAAGAAGAATTTTCTTTTTTACAAAATTTCTTTATTAGAAGAATTAATCACTTTTTTGGAAATCAAATGAAAAATGATTATATTTATTATCGTGGAATTAAACTTACCAAAACCGAACGTATTGAAGTCCGTTATTCCGATCACTACCCGATTATCTCAACTTTTGAAATTTAATCTTGGATTAGCTTATTAAATAGATTTTTAATATTGTTAAGATATTTCTGTAATTTAATATCTGCTTTCTTTATATTACTTTCTTTAAAATAATGTCCCCCCATTTGAGATTGATAACCTAATTTTTTATCTGTTATTTCTCCCAAAAGAATCGTGTAAAAACTGGCAATTCCATATTTAATAAATATATTTAAATATCCATCTTTTTTTATTCTTCTTAGTGACCATTTTAATAATTTCTTTGGAATTATATGTAATTTTATTCCTGCTTTTTCTATCCTTATGCTTAAATCGTGATCTTCACTGATGGTTGTTTTTTCATTAAAACCTTTTAATTTGATAAATATATCTTTAAAGATAACGAAATTATAACCCGGAGCCATTTGTTTATTTAACAGTTTTAAGATTTCCAGTCCATAGTTGGCTATTTGAGATAATAGAATGTTAAAATTGTCTCTATCATCTGAAAGTTGATAGGTTGTTAAGAATAGATAAGAATATTTGTCAATGGTTTTTTTTAATTCATAGAGATAGCTTTTGTATATTCTTGAGTCTGCATCCAAAAATACTAAATACTCTCCAATACTATTTTGGGCCCCTAGATTCCTTTGAAAGCACAAATTTCTCTTATTGCTTTCTATTAACTTTATAAGTTTGAGCTTCTTTTTATATTTATTAACAACTTCAATCGTTCCGTCTTTAGATTTTCCGTCTACAATAATAATTTCATAGTTATTTTCTTTTTGAGTTATTAAATCATCAAGTAACTTTGGAAGAAACAGCTCCTCATTTAAAGTCGGAATTACGATTGAAAAAAACGGCTTCATATAGCTACCATTATAACATTTGGTAAAATTAGATATGAAAGTTTCTGTAGTTATCCCTGTATATAACGAAGAAAAATATATTAAAAACTGTCTTGATTCTTTGATGAACCAAACAGAAAAACCCGATGAGATAATTATCTCTAATAACAATTCAACTGACCGTACAATTGAAATCGTAAAAAATTATAATGTAAAAATTATCAGCGAACATTTTCAAGGAATTGGATATGCGAGAAATGCAGGGTTCAATAGCGCGTCCGGTAATATTATAGCCCGGTGTGACGCAGACACACTTCCCTCACCGGACTGGATATACAAAATAAAAAAAGCGTTTACAGAAAATATTAATGTTATTGCTCTTAGCGGACCTGGATCTTTTTATGATTATCCTTATGCAAATATTAACACCTTATTTACAAAACTTTTGTATTTTAAATTAACTCGGATAGCGCTTGGTTATTATCCTTTATTCGGTGCTAATATGGCGATAAAAAAAAGTGTTTGGAATAAAGTAAAAGATTCCGTCTGCACAGAAAACATATCTCTTCATGAAGATATGGATCTGGCAATTCATATTAATAAATATGGAAAGATTCAATTTAACCCTTCATTAATTATTAAACTTTCAGCCCGAAGATTTTCATATTATCTGATTGAATACCCTATCCGCTGGTTTAAAACACTACGTGCTAAACATAATATAGTATGAATATAAATAAATTTAAGAAATATCAATTCCAAATTGATGGTAAAACAATCTCGTATTTACAATCAGGTAAAGGTCCAACTATTTTATTTCTTCATGGATTAGGTATCGGTACTAATATTTGGAATTATGTTATCCCATATTTATCTAATAAACACACTATTATTTTGCTTGATCTTCCTGGTTATGGATTAAACAAAGATTTATTTATTAATCCGAAATTTAATGATTTAACTAAATTCATAAGCGATTTTATTGAGAGAGAGAAATCTATAGAATATTTAGTCGGGTATTCAATTAGCGGTGCACTTTCATACCGGATTGCACAAAAACCTCCCTCCTCACTTAAAAAAATTATTTGTGTCTCTACCCCTATTTTCAAATCTTCTTCAATAGTTTTATTAAACTGGGTTTTTAGAATTATTGGATCTAACCTCTTCATCACTAAGATTGTTAAATTTTTAATTGTAAGATTTCCTATTAAACACTTGATATTTTTATTGGGTGGATTGGCGAGTGTCACTAATCCAAAAGCTATGAATGAATGTATGCGCAAATTCGGGGTTAATACTAACCTGTCTTATATATTTACTTTTGCTTCAACGATTTTTTTACCAACACAATTTGCCCCTATCATAATTCCAGTTAAATATATTTATGGAGAACGGGATGGCTTTGCCACACCTCAAAATTACTTGGAAAGTAATAACTTTTATATTATAAAGGGTGCATATCATCTTTTGCCGCTTGAAAAGCCTATGGAGCTTGCCCGTCTTATAGAAAAAGTTATAATGTTAAACTTATGAAGGTATCCGTAGTCATCCCAGTTTACAACGAAGAAAAAAAAATTAGTAACTGCCTGAATTCTTTGATGAAACAGGATGAAAAACCAGACGAGATTATTGTTGTTGATAATAATTGTATTGATAAAACAATCTCAATTGTAAAAAAATATGCAACAGTAAAAATAATTCAGGAAAAAAAACAGGGAATGACTCCAGCCAGAAATGCCGGATTCAATAAAGCTAAATATGAAATAATTACCAAATGCGATGCTGATACTATTTTACCCACCGATTGGATAAAAAATATTAAAAACGATTTTGTTCAGAATCATTCAATTGTGGGAATATCAATGCCGGTAAAACTTGTTGATGCCCCCTTTGTTGGCCATTTCACCGCTCTTTATTATACCTATATGTTAATCCCCAGGTTGATGATCGGTGTTTACCCTATGCTTGGACCAAGTTATGCAATAAAAAAATTATTCTGGAATAAAATTAAAGATAAAATATGTTTGGATGACAAGCAGGTTCATGAGGATATTGATATTACTTTACACGTTAAACAATTAGGAAGAATATATTTTGACAGTAAAACCATTGTTGGATCATCAGCAAGAAGAATAATTAATAATCCGTTATCTTTCTTTGGTGAGTATATTTTCCGTTTTTTTAAAATGTATTTTACTCACCGTCATTTAACTTGAACTGCCTGCATTTTCTGAAGCTCCTGTAACGACGTAACGTCTTCCGGTTTTTTATCATCCCTGAATTTTTCTAATCTTGGAAAACGCAAAGCAAGACCTGCAGTGTGAGTTGGTGAGATAGATATTTCATCCGCCTTAATCTCAACTACGATTTTTGGGCTAATCCAAATATCACACTCCGCTTGCTTATCAACTGAATAATTTGCTGGTTTTTCTTTAATTTTTAATTTTTCACTCTTAATTTTTAATTCTTTCCATTCCTCATCGGTAAGCCCTGTCCCAATTTTAGCAACCGTCACAAATTTTTCATTTTTACTATCTAAAACTCCAACTAAAAAAGCCCCCATACCAAAATCAGTCCTCTTTCCTTTTCCGAAGTCGTATCCCATCACTAAACAATCGATCGTATCATTAATCTTTGAAGAATAACTTCTTTTATATTTAATCCAGTTCCAGCCCCTCGCCCCCGGTTGATAAATTCCGTCTATTTTTTTAGCTATCACTCCTTCAAGTTTTTTTGCAATCGCAGAATCAAATATTTCTTCAAGTCGTTCTTCTTTATCTACTTCTTCCTGATGATCAACAACAATTATTTGTTCGTTTAGATTATTATTTTTTATTGTTATTTTTTCAAGCGCTTGACGACGTTCAATAAATGGTTTTTTTATAAAATTTTCTCCGTTTAAATACAGAAGTTCGAAGGCAAAAAGCTTTAAAGGCACCTCAATCGATTTCGCCCCAATATCATATTTCCGTTTTCTCTGAACAGTCTCCTTTTAAGGTAAAAACTCGCCCGTCTTTGGATTATACCCAATCGCCTCTCCCTCAATTATCAATTCTTCCGCCTTGATTTCCCGTTTAACTCCTTCAACAATATCCGGATACATAAATGTCACATCCTCGAGACTCCGCGAAAACAGCTTGACCTTTGAATCAGGGTCTGACCCTCGTCGAGGGTCAGACCCTATATAATGCACCTGCAGGCGAAACCCATCAAACTTCGGCTCGACCAAACACTTTCCGATCTGTTTAATAATTTCAGCCGCCGAAGACATTCTTTCCGCCTTCATCATAATTATTGGAGTAAACACTTTGGGTTCAACTCCCTTTAGCCCTTCCAGACCCT
>Ga0208373_1002831_pt1 | contig 18205 bp, 10 predicted proteins | sample RifOxyC2_FD_184036 | JGI IMG/M metagenome (GOLD analysis project Ga0208373, IMG submission 184036) | Soil microbial communities from Rifle, Colorado - Rifle Oxygen_injection C2 (SPAdes) | ecosystem: Environmental > Terrestrial > Deep subsurface > Rock core/Sediment | place: Rifle, Colorado... | reverse complement strand
GCAGTTCGGTGTCTAATCTATAACAATGAAAATAATTGTTACTTTTGGACGATGATTTTTTCTGAAGCAGACATTCCTCTTCTTGCTAAAGGAGACAAGAAGGCATTCCTGTGTTTATATGAGAGTTTCTTTGTTTCACTCTGTTCATTTATACGGAGCTATGGACTATCTGACGATGAGTCAAAGGATATTGTTCAGGAGCTCTTTTGCAATCTTTATAAGTCTAAGCTACCCACTAATATAACTGCTTTTAAATCATATATATATAATGCAGTCAGGAATCGGGCATTAAATTTTATAAGGGATGAGAGAAGAAGACGAAACCACGAAGGGGCCTTCTCCATCCTGCTCGACGAGTCTGTACTGTTTGATAAAATTGTTGAGAATGAGCTTTACAACGAGGTCAGACGGTTACTGTCTGAGATGCCGCCACAATGCAAAAATATTTTTACGCGGGTTCTCAATGGCGATACATCAGAAAAAATTGCTGCAGATTTAGATCTCTCGGTTGAAACTGTTAAGACCCAACGAAAAAAGGCAAAGAGGCTCATCAGAGAGCGATACTCTCCTATCTACAGATCTTTCCTCCCATTTTTATAGAGTACCCACTTTTTCTGCGACAGGTGTCTTAAAAGAAAAAGGGGATGTCTAACAAATCTTCAAACATTAATAAAATAGGAAACGATACAGATACCAACTCTTTGGGATCTCCATTCCGGATTTCGGAGCTTATTCTTAAATTCATAAAGGGAGAGATTAGCAAAGAGGAGGAGAGCCTGCTCAATAAGTGGATAGAGGGGTCAGAAAAAAACAAGGAGCTATTCAAGAATTGTGTAGAAAACTCAGCGAACCCTCAATTTATTGAGAGTTATTTCGCCGATCTCGAGTTTATGCCATACTACAGGGAGTGTTGTGAATTAATTGATTCAGATAATAGGAGTCGGAGAGATAGAGTGGCTAGAGGTATTCTGCCTGCGCTACTCAAAATTGCAGCTGTACTGTTGATCCCACTGCTGGTATCTGCAATCTTTATAATCAATGGGGGTAAAAATGAGCTTCTATCTTCAAAAGATACCATTTTGCCGGGAAGCTCATCTGCAGTTTTGGTGCTTGCAGATGGGGAGCAGGTGATGCTGGGTAAAGAGGTGAAGGGGCTTGCCAGAAAGCCGGAAAACATTGTTATCGAAAATGATACAATAAAATATACAAAATCTGCACAAAGAGAGAGAGAGTATAACACCATTATTGTTCCCAGGGGAGGAGAGTATGTTATACAACTTTCGGATGGAACAAAGGTCTGGCTTAATGCCGAGAGTGAACTCAGGTATCCTGTTTCGTTTGGTGATGGGGAGAGAGGAGTCTATCTCACGGGAGAGGCCTATTTTCAGGTGGAGAGAAATGAATCACACCCTTTTACAGTTACGTCGGGAGACCACCGGATAACGGTACTGGGGACGGAGTTTTGTGTGAGAGCCTATAAAGATGAGAGCAGAATACTAACGACTCTGGAAAAGGGGAGAGTCTCTGTAAATTCCGGGATGGAGAGCGTGCAGCTTATTCCCGGAGAACAATCAAGTGTAGAGGGGAGTCTAATAAAAGTAGAGAGTGTAGATACTCAAATCTACACCGCCTGGCGAAACAAAAAATATATATTTCAGGAGCAGTCTCTTGGAGAGATTCTTAACACGCTCTCCAGATGGTACGATATGCGTGTAAGCTTTGATGAGGATGAGTTTAAAAACTACAGATTTACAGGAGAGCTTATGAAATATTCAAGCATAAACGATTTCCTCAAAAAACTTGAAGAGCTTGAAAAGGTTAGCTTCAAGATAGATGGCAGGGTCGTAAATGTCACGCATTACCGGTCTAATTCGCTATAATATTTAACCAATTTTATTTATGAAAAACAATAAACATTACTGTTTACTAGTACTGCTGCTGTTGTTGCCATTGCAAAGCCTTCTTTTTGCACAGGGAAAATACAGTGTTGATGTTCGTAAAGAGAGTCTTAAGAGTGTCCTCACTAAGATCCAGATCCAGGGGGCTTTGAAATTTCTTTACTCAAACGATGACGTGAATCCGATAAATGTAGAGAGTGTGAGCATTAAAAATGCAGACATCAAAGATGTACTCAATCTTGTACTTAAAGGAAGCGGGCTAACTTTCCAGATTGGAGATGACAATATCATCTACATTAAGAGGGTTAAGATGGATCCTGATAAAAAACAGGAGAAAAAAAGCATTAAGATCAAAGGGGTTGTGGTAGATTCAAAAAAACTGCCGCTCCCCGGTGTATCTGTAGTGTTAAAGGGAACAACTAGGGGAGTTGCAACAGATACCGATGGAAAATTTGCGCTAAATTCAGACCAACCGGAAAACAGCATATTGCTTTTTTCATTCATAGGGATGAAGAAGAGAGAGGTGATCTATAAAGGAGAGACAACTCTTCTTGTAGTACTTGAAGATGATGCTCTTGCCCTCAACGAGCTGGTTGTGAATGGTATTGTTACCAGAAAAAAAGAGAGCTTTACCGGGTCATCCACAACCTTCAATGTAGAAGATTTGAAGATGATAGGTAACCAGAATATTCTGATGAGTTTAAAGACTCTTGACCCATCATTTGCAATTATCGAAAACAATGAATTTGGCTCAGACCCTAACAGGTTGCCCGATATCGAGATTCGCGGTAAAAGCAGTGTTATTGGACTCACAGAGTTATACGGTACAGATCCTAACCAGCCACTCTTTATTCTCGATGGTTTCGAATCTACCCTATCCGTAATCAGCGATCTTAGTATGGACCGTGTTCAAAGTATCACAATTCTTAAAGATGCTGCAGCAACTGCTATCTACGGATCTAAGGCAGCAAACGGAGTGGTTGTTGTAGAGACAAAGAGACCGGAGTCCGGCAGGTTGAAAATCAACTATAACGGAAACCTCTCATTCAACTTTGCAGATCTTACAGATTATAATCTTATGAACTCATACGAAAAGCTTGTATATGAAAGGCTTTCGGGCTACTATGGAACTATTGATGCTCAGGGCAATATTGTGAACGAGGTAAACGAGATCAACTACTTTAACAGAATGAAAGAGGTGAGCAGAGGGGTAGATACCTACTGGATGAACGAGCCACTCCGTTTCGCCACGACTCATAAACACACTCTGTTTGTAGAGGGTGGCGACCAACATATGCGTTACGGTATTGGTACCAGCTACGGAAAAACAGAGGGTGTAATGAAAGAGTCAGACAGAGAGGTTATTAATGAAAACATTAGACTTATTTACAGAAAAGGTAAACTCTCTTTTACAAATACCCTAAATATTGACTACTCACTGGCAAACCGGGAAAGTATACCTTTTTCAAAATTTTCAAGGGCAAATCCCTATTTCAGAAAGTACAACGAAGATGGAGTCCCGATTATGCAGTTAGACAAGTTTCAGTATATGGATATCAATACACTAAGCATAATTACTTCCAATTTCTATAATCCACTTTACGACTTTGAAAACAACAACTTCGATAAAACTTCGACTTTCGGGTTTACTAACAATTTTGAACTTGAGTGGAGTATTAAAGAAGATCTTCGGGTAAGAAGCCGAATAGGACTTGGTAAAACAGAGTCCAAATCGGAGATATTTCTATCTCCTTTTAACTCTTCGTTTGTTGGAAGTGAGCAACTAAAGAAGGGTACATATTCGGAGTCGGGAACAAGCAAACTGAATTATGACGGAGATGTTAGCATCACTTATGGAACTCTTATCAATCAGTCTCATATGGTGAATGCCGTAGCAGGATTGAGATTCAGCGAGAACTCAGCGGTATATAGCAAATATGATGTTCAGGGGTTTATAGATGACGAATTCTGTAATCCTGCATTTGCAATAGGCTATCCGGAGGGGAAGAAATCGGAGTATTCGGAGTCTAAAAGGAGAGCATTAAGTTACTATATGAATGCAGGATACTCGTATGAGAGCAGATATCTGCTGGATGCAAACTTTCGCATTGACGGCTCATCGGTTTTTGGAACAGAGAGAAAGTTCTCTAAGACCTGGTCTGTGGGACTTGGATGGAATCTTCACAATGAGAAATTTTTCAAAGAGATATTTAATGTAAATATTTTTAAACTGAGAGCCTCTATAGGTAACCCCGGAAATCAGAATTTTGATGATTATATCTCAATGAGAATATACAGTTATAACAATCATAACAGTAATCCATTCGGGGTAAGCACAATAATCAGTAATCTTGGGAATAAAGATCTTGAGTGGCAAAAGACACTGGACTCTAATATTGGTTTTGACCTTGTTACAAATAACAATAAACTTAGGGTAAATTTCGACTACTTTTACAAAAAGACCGACCCTCTGCTTGTGTTCATAGGTGTTCCATCATCTCTTGGTACAGTAAGTATTCCAAAGAATCTTGGTGAGCAGTTAACTAAGGGGCTCACCCTCTCTATTAGCTACAATGTTATTAAAAACAAGAACTTCAGCTGGCTTGCAAACCTCAATTTACGCCATTTGAACTCAAAATATGCAAATATCGATCAGTCGATGGATATCTTCAATAAAACAAACAGAAGCAGAAATCTTATAAGATATTATAACGGGGCAAGTCCTACAGACCTGTGGGCAGTGCGATCTGCAGGGATAGATCCTGTTACGGGAAGGGAGGTATTTATAGATAAAAACGGGAATCAAACTTTTACCCACAGTTATGACGATGAGGTGGTAGTCGGGAACAGCTCTTCTACTGTTGAGGGTGTGGTCGGTTCCACTCTCCGCTACAAAGGGTTTTATGCTACATTCAATTTTAGTTACAGGGTAGGGGGACAGGTTTTTATGCAAACTCTTTACAATAAGGTAGAGAATATCTCTTCTGGAAATCTGCACTATAATCAGGATAAACGAGCGCTTTATGCCCGCTGGAAAAAATCGGGAGACATTGCAAAGTTTAGGGCGATCTCATCTACAGATGTAACCCCAATCTCCTCAAGATTTGTAGAGGATAATAATATTTTGTCCTGCGAATCTGTATCTATAGGGTATGAATCAAATGCTGCCTGGCTGCAGAAAATCGGTGCCACATCTATGACTGTAAGAGCCTATATGAACGATATTTTCCGTGTATCTACGGTTAAAAATGAAAGGGGACTTGACTATCCTTTTGCAAGATCGGTATCTATGTCATTGGGAATAAGATTCTAATTATAAAGAAATGTAATTATAAGGAGTATGAAAAAAATTTTAAAATATTCATTGTTAATTTTAGTGATCTCCCTTTGCTCCTGTGAAAAATGGCTGGATATAAAGCCATCGGACAGGTTGTCGGAAGAGATGGTCTTCTCCGACAGGGAGGGTTATTTAAAGGCACTCAACGGAGTCTATGTAGAGCTTACCTCAACTAGTCTCTATGGTCAAAATTTGAGCGCAGGCATACTGGATGTTATGGCACAATACTACAATGCCGCATCTTCATCTACATATGCTTACTACTACTACCAGAAGTATACCTATACAAATTCCTCAGTTAAAAGCACTTTTGATAATATCTGGCAAAAGTCCTACCAGCTTATAGCTAACTGCAACACAATAATTGAAAAGTGTGGAGATTCCAACGAACTACTTTCGGAACAGTACTTCGGTATTATTAAGGGAGAGGCTTTGGCATTAAGAGCAATGCTTCATATGGATCTGTTAAGGATCTTTGGCCCTATTTACTCACAGGGAAGCACAACTCCTGCTATTCCGTATATGAAAACTCAGGATCAGGAGATTCAACCTCTTATCTCATCAGAAATGATATGTGAAAATATTATCAAAGACCTTACTGAGGCTATGAATCTGCTCTCATCTGCAGACCCGGTTATTACTGCGGGTGTGAAAAATAATGCAAACAGTTCCGGAGATAATAGTTTGAATTACAGGCAGTATCGTCTTAATTTTTATGCTGTAAAAGCTCTTCTTGCAAGAACTTATCTTTGGAAAGGAGATAAAGAGAACGCCTTTAGGGTTTCGGAAGAGATTATAAACAGTGTGCAGATTCCTGGTTCGCAGATCTTCCCGTTTGTAACCAGTGTGTCGGCAACAAGTTCTACAATTCCGGACCGGGTTTTCTCCACAGAGGTGTTTTTCTCTCTTTACAGCTCAAACAGGGTGCAGATGCACAATGCTCTGTTTTTGCCCACTCTTGAGGTTAACAGAAGACTCTCATTTGTCGGGACTCTTACAGATGGAAGGGTGAATGAGCTTTACGACGATAAAAATGACTACAGATACAAAATCTGGAGCAACTATAATAACAATGGTACCAATGTTTTATATCACAGAAAATTTGAAGATATGTCAGACACTCAGGGTGCAAGCAACGCCTGGAGATATATGGTTCCACTTATAAGACTTAGTGAGGTTTTCCTTATTGCAGCCGAGAGTAGTAGTGAACTGGCTACGTCTGTGCTATATCTGAATAAGGTTAGAAACAGTAAAAGTTGTTTTAGTGTAACCCCTGCTTCGTACGATATTCTTATGAATTATGTTACTCAGGAGTATAGAAAGGAGATGCTTGGAGAGGGACAACTATTCTTTTATTACAAAAGGAGGGCATTACAAAATGTGCCAAACGGAGCTCTTGCAGCAGGCAATGTAAATGTTGCTTTAACAAGTTATGTTGTGCCGCTTCCGGATAGCGAAATTAGTCAGAGAATTAACTAACAGGATAATTACAAAATAGTTATGAAGAAAAATATTATTAATATCCTTATTTCGGCACTGGTGGCTCAACTCCTGTTCACCTCTTGCGAAAAGGAGCTGATGTCTTACGAAGGCAGCGAAGGGGTCTATTTTGCAGTTCAGTGGGGCACCTCTTACGGAAATGAAAAAACCTGGCCATATATGCCTTTTTCGAATCTAGAATTTGTTAAGGTGCTTGGTAACGAAACGACTGTTCAGCTTAAAGTGATGGTAACAGGTCCTGTTAAGGATTATGATAGGAAATTCGGTGTGGCAATCAATCCGGACAGTACCACTTCACAGAAGGGTGTTCACTTTAATGATCTGCCTGCCGAGTGTACAATTAAGGCAAACGAGTGGTTTACCTATGTACCTATAGTTGTTAAAAGATCGGCCGATCTAAAAGCTTCAGTTAAAAAAATTGGAATTAAACTTGTCGCAACCAAAGATCTGGCTCTTTCATTTCCGGCCTTTGATGCAGTTGCAGGATTTACATCAGGAACCATTGTCCCCACTTTTGACGCTACAATGCACACTATCAATATCAGCGATTTTATTGTTAAACCGACTGTCTGGACCGGCTCAGTAAATGCTCAGAATAAAGAGGCAGGGCTATGGGGGGCATTTTCGGAGAAGAAACTAAACCTCATTTGTGAAAGGTTCAATCTCACCTATAACGATTTTATGAGTACTACAACTATGCCATCTGTTTTACAGTATCTTATCTACCAAACTATGTCAAGGTATCTGATTGAGTTGTATCAGAATGGTACGCCTATTCTTGAAGATGATGGAAGACTTATGTGGTTTTCGGGATGTACTTGGGAATCATCTCCGGGAGTACCGTGGGTTCGTTAATCTAAACCTTTTAATTGATTTATGATGAAAACTAAACTAATATTTTTTACAATTTTACTATCCTCTCTCACCTCTTGTCTTAAGGATGAGGGAAACTATACATACCAAGACATCAACGAAATCAAGGTTACGGGTGTTGCTTCCGCTTACAATGTTATGAGGGATCTTGATACACTCGTTATTGACCCGGTCGTTACTATGACGGACGGAGATCTCAGTGATACAATCAGATTCCGGTATATGTGGCTTGCCGTTAAGGCCTACTCAACTAAGGATACGCTGGCCAAAACACGGACTCTTAAATACAACATTAAGCTTGCACCGGACACCTACGAATTCTATTTGAAAATTGTTGATAAACAAACAGGTGTAACCTGGTCTACAATTTCAAAACTTGTGGTTGGAACTCCTTACACAAAAGGAATTCTTCTTATTGGTGAAAACAGTCAGGGACATTCGCAGGTTCAGATGCTCTCAATGGTGTCAGATACTCTGTTTTTCCCCGATATGCTCAAAAACAGTGGTTTGCCCGACCTTAAAGATCCTGTAGATGTTTTTCATACAGGCGGATCGGAGAGTTATATCAAACTTTGGGTATTGACCGGTTCGGGAGCCTATGCAATTGACAGGCTCACTCAGAAATGTTCGGCACCTAATGTGTTTAAAAACTCAATATTTACTGCTGATCCAATTACAGAGGAGCTGATACCTGTAAATATGTGTCCGAGAATAAAGGATAAAGCCGGTGCAATGTCTACCTCGCTTTACAGAGGTGTAATCTGCAAAAACGGATATGTATTCAATACTATGTTCGCTTTGAACGGGGGTGATTACTACACAGAACCTGTTAACAGGGAGGCTTCAAATTTTTCAAAACTTATTATGGCTCGTCCGGAGATGTTTTATGCAAATTTAAGTTATAAGGGATTTCTATGGTATGATAAAGAGGGTGAGAGATTTATGCAGGTAGGTGCATCAGCAGCTGTCTCTAATGCCATTGCCGATCTTCCCGGTGATATCTTTCCCTGGAACAATAAAACTTTGGGAAGAACTCTGGTTTACGGGGAGAATACAACAAACACAGATGGCGGTTCAACAGGCGGTAACTCATTTGCAATAATGAAGGATGCATCGGGTAATGCATTCATATATAAATTGTTTGTAGGAACCAATATAGAGAAGAGGGCCTTCTATACAGTTAAGTCCATTGCTGCCAACTTCCTTAATGCCGATTTTTATGCCTTCTCATCAAAAAGAACGGTTGTATTCTACTCTAAGGGAAAAGATCTCTATGCATATGACTACAATCCGGGCAATGAAAAATTCTTTAAAATTACCGGCTTTGAGACCGATAATATCTCAATGATAAAGTTTGACACCCAAATAGAACCATCTACAAATCCGTTGTACATAGCAACTTATAATAGTCCCGGTATTGGTACTCTGCGTAAATATTTTCTTGGCACCAGTCCGGACAACATAACTCTAAATTTGCATCCTCAATCCGATTGGACCGGCCTTGTTAAAATCAGGAATATGAGCTGGAGAGCAGTGAAGTAATTTTCAAATATGAATATAAGAGGGATAAGTAATGTGTTTTAAAAGGAAAATCTTAATCTCAGTGCTATTATCGGTGTTATTTTACCAGATAACAGCCGGGCAGGGGAAAGTTGTGATAACCGGTTGGGTAAACGATTACAACAATAAAAATCCGGAGATTATTTATTCCGGAGCATCAGCTGAAATAAATAATGACAAAGATGTCAAAGTCTTGTCTGAGAGTAGCGGATTTTTTAAAACCGAAATTATCTCAGACAACCCATCCTATTATAAAGTTGGTGCAAATACTGTATATCTGAAACCGGGTGACTCAGTTAGTTTAAAACTTTTTAGGAGTTCACAAACGACTGAAATTACGGGCGATGGCGCAGAGTATAATAACTATTTGAAAGGAGTTAGCTGGGTTGAGAAGAAAAAGATCTTTTTGAATAATCTGGGTGTATCTTATGAGAGGATTAAGGTTGTAATAGACAGTTTTGCCGCATTAAGAATTCAGGATCTTAACGAGCTGAAACTAAACGATAAGAGCTTGATAGAAAAAGAGATAGCAAGAATTACTGCCGACAGAATATCTGCCCGTCTTACTTATGCTAACTATGGACGCATTTATGATTGGAAAGATAGTGATAGCCTTAAAAATGTGAAACTTTACAAATTTTATGGCTCTTTTGCCGATGAAATAAATAAACTACTTGAAATAATTATAAATAGAGATGATTATCTTGACATAGAATCTGTTAGAAAAGTGCTTCTGGAGTGTAAGAATTATGATTTCTTCGTTAGAAGTAATAGTGCCGGTTTTACAGAGCTGTGTTCAGTAATCGACAATAGCAGACTGATGGATAGAGGTCTTAATATTAAGGATTATGCAGGTTTAAAATCGTATATTGACAAAATATCGAGTCCGGAGTTGAAAAACTCATTCCGCCTTAAGTTCCTTAAAAGGGAGGCATTAATGGAGGGGAAGGCTGCTTTTGATTTCGAGATGAAAGATAGAAACGGTAAGGTGTTCAATCTGAGCGATCTTAAAGGCAAAGTACTCTATATAGATTTATGGGCTACCTGGTGCCTGCCTTGCCTTGCTCAGGGTCCAATGTATACCGAGTTAAGTAAAAAATACAGAAGTATCACTTTTGTCGCAATTTCTATTGATGAAGATGAAGATAAGTGGAAAAAGAAGATTATCTCCGAGAATAGAGAAACTATTAAGGAGTTTATAGCAGACCAATCGTCAATAAAAGAAATCTGGGAGCTCAGAACCATCCCTAGATTTATCCTTATTGATAAAAATTTTAGGATAATAACAGCATTCGCTCCGCGACCATCAGAGAAAATGGAGATTGAAGAGTATCTGGGTTATTATAAACTTTAACGATATATATTATGCTATCGTTATAAATAGAGAGAAAATTAATTTGGTTAGTTAATTGTGTTTTGTTTAACAGTGAAAAAGCCGGGGTCAAAATCTCCGGTTTTTTCTTGTTGGCAGATAACTATTTTGCTCTCTAAGGTTCATATAAAAGAACTCCTCTCCACCTATGTAGGTTTATTGAAATTTTATCTTCACCGAAAAGTTTGATTATTGAAGAGAATAAGAATTTTTATTATCTTCGCATCCCGAAAGCCGGTAGCAATCACTACAGTTGAGAGCGGCCGGCAATTTATCTAACAAAAATTTGAAATAATGAGGAATTTATCTCAACACGAGATTGGCTCACTGATAGCTAATCTTTGTGTGGCGGAAGACTGGACTAAAGTCTTTGTGTCGGAGAGGTTCTCAGCAGACTATGTACACAGTACCCGCTTCTCGGGGAGGGTTGTACTTGGCCATTTTGAGAAATCTTTTACCATTGCCGGCGGTTTGGTCCGCCACTCAGGCATCAGAAATGCAACTATTCACAATTGTGAAATTGGCGACAATGTTCTCATAGAGAACGTACTCAACCATATCTCCAATTATACTATTGGAGAGGATTGCTATATCCAGAATGTAAATGTAATTGCCGTGGAGGAGTTCTCTACATTCGGGAACAATGTACGCGTGAGTGTGCTCAACGAAATGGGGGGCAGAGAGGTACCAATTTATGACAAACTCTCATCTTCACTCGCCTATATCATTGCCCTTTACCGCCATAAGAAAAAGGCGATAGAGAATTTTGAAAAACTTATTGAGAAATATGCCCGGGAGAGTGGGTCAGATATGGGTTCTATAGGTAAGGGGGTGAAGATTCTCAATACCGGTACAATAAAGCACGTTCGTATAGGCGATTATGCCAAAATTGTGAACACATCCAGGCTGGAGAACGGAACTGTCAACAGCAACAAACTGGCCCCGGTATATATTGGCGACAGCGTTATAGCCAAAGATTTTATCTTCTCCTCGGGCTCCTATGTGGCCGATGCCGCAACGGTAAGCAAGTGCTTTGCAGGACAGTCGTGCCATATCTCGCATAGCTTTTCGGCTCACGACTCGCTTCTGTTTGCAAACTGTAAATTTGAAAACGGAGAGGCCTGTGCAGTTTTTGCCGGGCCATTTACCGTATCTATACATAAATCCAGCCTGCTCATTGCCGGGATGCTCTCGTTTCTAAATGCAGGGAGCGGATCCAACCAGAGTAACCATATGTATAAGCTGGGGCCAATACATCAGGGAATTATAGAGAGAGGCTCAAAGACCACCAGTGACTCCTACATATTGTGGCCTGCCAAGGTGGGTGCGTTTTCGCTGGTGATGGGAAGGCACTACCGCCATTCGGACACCTCCGATATGCCATTCTCATATCTGATTGAGAAATCGGATGATACATATCTCATTCCCGGAGTGAATCTAAGGAGTGTGGGCACAATAAGGGATGCGCAAAAGTGGCCACTAAGGGATACCAGAACAGACCCGCAGCTACTGGATATGATCAACTATAATCTGCTTAGCCCCTACACAATCCAGAAGATGATACGGGGCAGGAGTATTCTTACAGAGTTGAGAGTTGTCTCAGGTGAGACCTCCGAAACATACACCTACAGAAGTTCAAAAATTAAAAACTCATCTCTGAGAAACGGAATCACTCTTTACGAGAAAGCTATCAATAAATTCTTTGGCAACTCACTTATAAAGAGGCTGGAAAAGACTAATTTCGAAAACATAGATCAGGTAAGAGAGCAGCTTAAACCAACTCATAAATTAGGTGAGGGAGAGTGGGTAGACCTCTCGGGTCTTTTTGTCCCAAAATCTGAGGTTGAGAGAATTATAGAGCAGGTAGAGAACGGGCAGATAACTCTTTGTAAGATAGAGGAGCGGTTCCGGGAGTTACACCGGGATTACTACGATATGGAGTGGAGCTGGGCATATATCACAATGCAGAGATACTACAACATAGATCTCTCGAAGATAACTGCAGATGAGATCCGGTCGCTGGTGGAGAGCTGGCGCGAGTCTGTAGTCACTCTGGACGAGATGATATACAAAGACGCTATGAAGGAGTTCTCAATCACCTCAATGATTGGCTTTGGTGTAGATGGTTCGGAGATGGAGAAACTCGAAGATTTTGAGTCGGTAAGGGGTGAGTTCGAAAGTAACCCCTTTATATCTGCAGTTCATAAACACATTGAGGTGAAATCTGCTCTGGCCCGGGAGCTGCTTTCAAGACTATCCACACTTTAATACAACATTCATATGTGTGGTATAGTCGGATATATCGGACAACGCAACGCGTGTCCAATCCTAATCAATGGTTTAAAGCGTCTTGAGTACCGGGGCTACGACAGCGCCGGGGTTGCACTAATCAACTCTTCGGGGGAGATAAACATCTATAAAACAAAGGGTAAAGTGGCAGATCTGGAGTGCTTTATGCACAATAAGCCAGCAGATGGCCATACAGGCATAGCTCACACCCGCTGGGCAACCCACGGAGAACCAAACAGGGTTAATGCCCATCCCCACTACTCATCTTCCGAGAAGATAGCACTCATCCACAACGGGATTATTGAGAACTACTCTCCATTGCGGCAGATGCTTATTCAAAACGGATATGAGTTCAAGAGTACAACCGATACCGAGGTTCTTGTGCAGCTTATAGAGTATGTGAGGGAGAGCGAGGGGGTTGGGTTGCTTCCTGCTGTGCAGATAGCTTTGAGCAGAGTGGTGGGCAGTTATGCGATTGCAATAATTGAGAGGAGCAACCCCGGTTGTATAATTGCCGCAAGAAAGAGCAGCCCGCTGGTTGTGGGTATTGGAGACAATGAGTACTTTATTGCATCGGATGCATCTGCAATCATAGAGCACACCTCATCTGTGACCTATATCAACGACGAAGAGATTGCGGTAGTTGACCTAAAAGAGGGGCTCAAAGTTTTAAATCTCAGTAACGAGGAGCTCCTGCCGGTTGTGGTGAAACTTGACCTCACCCTTTCGCAGCTTGAGAAGTGCGGTTACGAACACTTTATGCTAAAGGAGATCTTTGAGCAGCCACAGACGATATTCGACTCTATTCGAGGCAGGATAAATCTGGAGGGGACAAATGTTGCCCTCTCGGGGATAATTGACAACAGGGAGAGGTTCCGGAATGCCCGGAGAATAATAATTGTGGCTTGCGGGACATCGTGGCACTCTGCACTCATTGGGGAGCATATCCTTGAGTCTTTATGCAGGATTCCGGTGGAGGTAGAGTATGCGTCTGAGTTCAGGTACAGGAACCCGGTTATCTACCCGGATGATATTGTGATAGCCATATCTCAATCGGGGGAGACTGCAGATACCCTTGCCGCAGTGGAACTTGCAAAGGAGAGAGGGGCCTTTGTTTACGGCATCTGCAATGCTGTAGGCTCCTCAATTTCGCGTGCGGCACACTCCGGCTCCTATATCCACGTAGGCCCCGAGATAGGGGTGGCATCTACAAAAGCATTTACCGGGCAGATAACTGTGCTCATAATGATGGCTCTTGCTCTTGCCGAGCCTATTCGGAGCGATATTGTACGGGAGCTAAATAAAATCCCGGGGAAAATTGAGGAGATACTCAGAACAAATGACTCTATATGCGAGTTAGCAAATTCACTAGCAGATGCTAAAGGGTTTATCTATCTGGGGAGGGGTTTAAACTACCCTGTTGCTCTTGAAGGAGCTCTTAAACTCAAAGAGATAACCTATACACACGCAGAAGGTTATCCTGCTGCCGAGATGAAACACGGCCCTATTGCGCTGGTAGAGGAGGGTGTTCCGGTTATTGTAATTGCAACAGATAGCTCTGTATATGATAAAGTTATAAGCAATATTCAGGAGATTAAGGCCCGAAGGGGGAGGGTGATAGCAGTCGTAACCAGAGGAGATACTCAGGTAGTAAATCTTGCCGACAGTGTGATTGAAGTACCTCCAACCATAGAGTATCTAAATCCACTGCTATCTGTTATACCGCTACAACTTCTTGCATATCACATAGCTGTAAACAAAGGGCTGGATGTAGATCAGCCACGCAACCTGGCAAAATCGGTAACAGTAGAGTAAAATCTTTGAGATTTTTTGCCATAACATTGATCTTTATATAAATAAATGTGTGGTTATATTTAGGTTAGATAATTGAAATAAAATGGATAGCAAAAAGTCTCAGAGATTAATATCTAAAATCACCGATCTTATAGGAAATACACCTATAATAAAAATTGATAAAAAACTTCACGGCCTCAATAATGTTGAGCTGTATGCAAAGCTTGAGTATCTCAACCCGTTCGGGTCACTAAAAGACAGAACAGCACTGGGTATGCTCCGGGATAGTCTGCAGGAGATCTCCTCTCAGGGGAGGAGGGTTATAGAGACCTCAAGCGGAAACACCGCAAAGGCACTTCAATGTATCTGCAATGTAAATGGGATAGAGTTTACCACAGTAACCAACAGGATTCGGGTATCGGAGTCCAGAAACATCCTCAGGTTTATAGGCACAGATGTTATGGAGGTTTCAAAAGATGTAGATACTGTGGCTATGATTGAGGAGATGATACTGCGTGACCCATCGGCCTATTTCCATACGACCCAGTACTCAAACAGGAAAAACATAGAGGCTCATAAAGTTACGGGAAATGAGATCCTTGAAGATATTGGAAAGGTTGACTATTTTATTCACGTTCTTGGGACTTCAGGGTCGGGCAGGGGGATTGCTCAACGGCTAAGTGCAGATAACAATCAGTTAAAAACCGTGGGAGTGGTCACATCTGCCGAGAGCTACATCCCCGGGATAAGAAGCGTGACAGAGCTTGGCTCCTGCGGGTTTTTTAACAGAGAGGAGTATGACTCAATTGAAGAGGTATCTGCCAATACAGCAAAGTGCTATATGAAAAAACTTTGCAGAGGTATGGGCATTCTTGCAGGAGTCTCATCGGGTGCCGCTTTTGCTGCTGCCGTAAGTTATCTGAAAAGAGAGGAGGAAAAGCATCAGGCGTCTGCCAACATCGGAGAATTTTCAGAAGAGATGACTGATAGAGATCTCTTGGATAATACTTTGAAAAAGGCGGTTATTGTGGTATGTGACAGGCTTGAGACCTACGCTAACTTTATAAAGGAGAATAGGTTTTACAAATATCACGTACTTGGAAACACCTACATAATTGTAGACGCAGTTGACAATTCCACACCGCTGAGCATCGAATTTGTTAAAAGAATCTGCCACAAAGAGTACGGAGCAGGCGCCGATGGTCTCATTTACGGACCGTTGGAACCGACCGACCATTTAGAACAGGCAGGTCATTTGGTATCCACCGGCCATTTAAACCCCGGACAGGTATATGAGTATAAAGCTTACAATAAAGATGGCAGCGAGGTGAAAAGTGCACTCTTTGCCAGTATGATTTTTGCCAAGTATCTTAAAGATAAAGAGGTTGTTAAGTCAGATTCAATCCCGGTACAGATTGCAGAACAAAAAATGAGTGTGGAGTTCCTGAACAGAGAGGCCACCCGTATAAAAGTGACAATAAAAGAGCCGGTCATTAAAGGCGTCAGAAAGATAGGCGGTCTGGAGTATATAAATGTTTATTTAGGGAATGAGAATCTGGTGAGAGAGGAGCAGAATCCGACAAAGGAGATGATAACAGAGAGGGGGGAGGAGATCCACGCGAGCGGGGAGTTCCCCGATGGTGTAAATATTCAGCTGGTAAACATAATTTCCCGCAACCATATTCAGATAGAGACATTTGAGAGAGGTGTGGGTTACACTCTTGCCTCGGGAACCAGTGTGATGGCATCCTGCTTTGCAATGAAGGGGAGGCTTGGGACATCTGTATCTGTACACACCCCAGGCGGAATTTGTAAAGTAGATCTCAACTCGTATTCAATAACGGCAGAGGTGTTCAAAATTTTTGAGGGAGAGTTTGAGTTGTAGCCTTATTTAAAACAAATTTCTGAGCAGAATGTGTTTTTTTAGAGTAATTTAATCTGTATTACAATTGTTTACTAAATTTGTAAATATGAATTTTAAGCGAACGGAATAATATTAAAGTGGGATAACAATATGAGCAAAAAAGAGAGAATAACCGTACAAGGTATTGAAATCACCGTTATTTCGGAGAAAAATATCGATTATATTTGCCTTACCGATATGGTAAAAGCTCAAGAGGGTGAAGACCATATCCGCAACTGGATGCGCAATCGCAATACTCTTGAGTATCTCGGTGCTTGGGAGATGTTGCACAACCCCGCCTTTAAAGGTGTCGAATTCGACACCTTTTTGCACGAGGCTGGTTCAAACCGTTTTAATATGACACCCCGCAAATGGATTGAGACGACTGATGCTATCGGAATGATTTCCCAATCAGGGCGAAACGGAGGAACTTATGCCCACAAAGATATTGCGTTTGAGTTCGGATCGTGGCTAAGTCCAGTATTTAAGCTCTATTTGATTACCGAATATCAGCGGCTTAAAGAGGCTGAAAACAATCCGGTGCTCGGCGAATGGAATGTAAAGCGGGTGCTTAGTAAAGTGAATTATACGCTTCATACCGATGCAGTCCGTGATTTTATCGTTCCCAAAATTGATGTTGAACGGGAGAAAGCATATGCCTACGCAGACGAAGCCGATATGTTGAACCTCGCTTTGTGGTCTTGTACAGCAAAGCAATGGCGGGAAGCAAATCCCGAATATGCAAAGAAAGGTTTGAATATACGTGATACTGCAAGTATTAACGAATTGGTTGTATTGGCAAATCTTGAATCGTTCAATGCAGAACTTTTGAAACGTGATATGGACAAACCTACCCGATACGCCTGTCTGCACGAAATGGCAGAGCGGCAACTGACACGCCTAAATGCAATAGACGCACAAAAAGGATTTCGGAAATTAGAAGCTAAAAAACTATAATTGTGTAATTACAAACTTTATCTTTGCCGGAAGTGAGAGAGGTATGATGCAGGCTATGTTTCTAAACTCATCGAGAAAGAGTTGGTTACCAAAACAAATAAGACATATTACATTACCGATAAACTTTTTGCATTGTGGATTAACGAAATATACTGTAGTGGAATCAACAGGGAACTTTAACAATTTATCATAATATGAGAAAAATATCTATTGTTTTTATAATCACCTTTTTGTGTTTAGACGCGTCGACACAAAACCTCCAGGCACAGAATCTTTCGGTTGCCGCACAAAACCTCCCGGTAGCTTGGGAAGAGCTTACTTCGGGCGATTTTGCCAAAGCGGTGTCGGAATCGGGTGGGGTGTGTATTATTCCGATGGGAGTGATGGAGAAGCACGGGCAGCATCTGCCTTTGGGAACCGACCTCTACACGGCAAGGGATCTATCATTAAGAGCTGCGCAAAAAGAGTATGCAATAGTATTCCCGCCCTATTTTACAGGGCAGATATTTGAGGCAAAACAGCAGCCGGGAACAGTTGCCTACAGTACGGAGCTCATTTACAAACTTCTGGACGAAACCTGCAGGGAGATCTCAAGAAACGGAATCAAGAAGATTATTCTGGTAAACAGCCACGGCGGTAACAATAACTTCCTGCTCTATTTTTGCCAGACCCAGCTTGAGTCCGAGAGAGATTATGTGGTTTACCTCTACCGCCCAGAGGTT